>Ga0228698_1001402_pt1 | contig 11883 bp, 16 predicted proteins | sample McNCre117_Aug_MG_FD_178015 | JGI IMG/M metagenome (GOLD analysis project Ga0228698, IMG submission 178015) | Freshwater microbial communities from McNutts Creek, Athens, Georgia, United States - 1-17_Aug_MG | ecosystem: Environmental > Aquatic > Freshwater > Creek | place: USA: Georgia...
GCGAGTGCTGGGCTAGACGGCTATTGCCCTGAAAGGACTCGCTTTCATATTGCTGCGCTCCCGCCAATTGGTTATAGCATTCGTCGGCGGTCCGCCGTCTTTTTCCTGATTGTCCCAATGCCCATGATTTTGGGGTGCATGGGGCATCCCGGAGCCCGGGGCTTCAACCCCGGACCCGCAGGAGAAAGTCTATGCGTGCATCGTGCGCGTGGCCGAAAGCTGTGTCCGTTGTGGACTACTGGCGTTTTCGGTTCGGCAAGTGGGAGCATGTTTGCACCCACTGTCGGTCTTATCCTTCCCGCTAACGCCGGGATAGGTTTAGTCTGACCACCTCGCGGCGGACCGCCACTTTAAAATTCAAATTTGGCTTCATTGCAAGCACAGATTTGCGCACGCTGCCAATCGTGTCGGCAATAACATTGCGACTGATTGGGATGGAAAATTCCGCTTAAAAATGGGCACTCGCGAAAAACCTTGGAAATAGGCGGATAATTAGATCGCCAACAACTCGGCTGGCGCCACCTTCAGCACCGTGGCCACGCGCACCAGCACCAGGAGGCTGGGGTTGCACCGCCCGCGCTCAATGCCACCCATGTAGGTGAGGTCTATTTCGGCATCCAGGGCCACTTGCTCTTGGGTCAAGCCGAGCTCTTGCCTGCGACGGCGAATGTTTGCCCCAACGATGGCCCGCCAGTCCTGCATCGCCATTAGGTCCAAGATCGGGTATATATTCTCTAGGGATTATAGTCCCTATTAAGGAATTTCGCGTTAGCTGGCGTGAATGCGGCCCGGCGCCGCGCGCCCCTGTGACCGACGCAAGCCCATGTCGATATTCAGCAAGTCCGACCCCTATGGTGATACGAGTGAGCCCGGACGCCCGCCGCGCAAGCCTTGGTCCGCAATGCAAATCATGCTGGCAATCCTGGGCGGGTTTGTTGCCCTTTCCCTGGCGTTGAGCGGGTTGGACCGGCTGGCGCCCTCTCAAGGAGCGGCGGCTCCAGGCCTAGCCGAACCCGCGCCGCAGCTAATTGTGACGCTGGCCGACGCGCTGGACGACTACAAGAGCGCCAGCGCAAATTGCGAACAGGCCACGACAGCTATGCAGCGCCGGTCAGGAACTGCCCAAGCTGCGCTGGACGCCTGCGGCGATAGTCTGCGGGCCATAAGTGACCTGCCCGCTATTTACGGCGCTCAGGCCTCTGCCCTGCAAAGCTGCATTGATATGGAAGGGGCAAGGGTTGGCGGATTGAGCATGATTGTTGCCTTGCGGGAGCACAGGGGGCAGCCAGGCGACGTGATGACGGCTGAGCAGAATTATCGCACCCAATTCCATTGGGCGTCGTTCCGGTGCCGCTCAGATTTGCTAAGCACGAGGCGCGCGTTGGGTGTCGCGCCATGACCAGCCAAATCCCCGACACCATCTATTACCAGGACCGCCGCTGCCAACTCATGGCCACACCCCTGGAGGCTTACTTTGCAATGGGCGTCGCGCGTCCCGAGCTCAATTGCACCTATTTGGCCCTCTGGGGCGGTTACATCGCCACTTGGCGGCTGGTAGATGGACAGCTCTTTCTGGTTCATCTGCGGCCAGGGATGGCGGACGCGCCCAAGCTGACACTCGGGATGGTGTTTCCTGGGCAAGGGCGCCGGGTGTTCGCCTCCTGGTTCACTGGCCGCTTGCGCATCCCCGATGGGCGTTGCCTCGCATCGTGGGACGGTGGCTTTATGAGCGCCCATGAGCGAGAAACGCTGGTGGAGATAACCGAGGGGCGGGCGACCTCGGTTCGCGACCTGGACCTTGCTGCCCTACCCCTTTCCTTGTGGCCAGCCGAGGTGATGGGTGATGGGTGGGTGTAGCGCCCACCGTTCCATGCGTGATGGATGCCCACACGCAACAGAGATTTCCATTCGTCGCGTTCGCTCAAATCCGTTATTGCTTTGTTGGTATTTGATGCGTATCTCGGGGCCAATCGCACCCGCCCGGCCTCTATCCACAAGGATATGCACACTGGGCGGGTCTTTTATTTTGGGGCACATAGGTGCAAGTATGGTGCTGCATGACTCGCACCTACACCAAGCCCGCCCTGAATTTGGAACAGCAAATTGCTCACTTGAAATCGCACGGCATGGCGATTCCTGATGACGACGTTGCGCGTTACTGGCTGCGCCACGTTAGCTATTACCGACTTAGTGCCTATTGGCTTTATTTTGAGCACCCAAAGGATCATCCGGGAGACCGCTTCAAGCCCGGCACGACCTTTGCGCGAGTGACGGACCTTTATGACTTTGACCGCAATCTTCGCCGGGTGGTGATGCGCGGAACAGAGCATGTCGAGGTCGCATTGCGGGGCAGTTGGGCTTACGAACTTGGCCAATTAGGCGACGGGCACACCTATCTTGACGCTGCTCTTTATGGCGACCGGGAAGAGTTGCACAAGAACCTGTCGAAGCTGGCAGGGGAGGTTGGTTGGTCACGAGAGACTTACGTGAAGCATTACCGCGAAAATTATGATTCCCCCGCACTGCCCCCCGTTTGGATGGTCGCAGAAATGATGTCCTTCGGGCAGTTATCCAAATGGTATTCCAACCTGGGAGAGCGAGCCTTACGGAACCGGATAGCTCAACCACTGGGGTTGCCCGAAACCGTGCTGGTGCCGCTTGTGCGCCACGTCACAGACATTCGTAATATATGCGCCCATCACGGACGCCTTTGGAATCGAGGATTTCGGCATCCTCCCAAGCTTGCTCAAAACCCCAATGACTTGGGTAAATCACTCGTGGCAGACAAGCAGGCCGGAATGAGGCTCTACAATGGGCTGACGATGATCGCCCATGTGGTGAGGACCGTTGCCCCCAATTCTAGCTGGCGCACGGATTTGGCAACACTTTTGGCGCTTCACCCGGAAGGTAGCCTTGTTGAAATGGGCTTTCCCAATGATTGGCGCGAACGGCCCCTCTGGGCGCCGCTATATCCAAAGCCAGAAAAGATATAAGGCATCGATGCATTGATGAACGCAATTGCAGATGACCCTCCTTCAGCCGAGGCGCGTTGAGGCAAAAGCGTACCGTCCCGCCCGATGTTGGGAGAGACTCAAAACGGATCACCATCGGGCATATAGCTAAAGGCGGTACCTACTCGCCACTGTCCCGCCCAGAACAGCCACGGCCAGATGCACTTGAGGGGACGAGTGTGGGGACCACTACAAGCACAACCTTCCCATAGTGTTGAAAATCAACAACAATATGGGAAAGAGATGGAGGCCCGAGCCGGAATCGAACCGGCGTGCACGGATTTGCAATCCGCTGGGAGGCACTCCGTTTTTTCTAAGACCCTGATATTACTGGTTCCAATCGCTCCCCTCGCTGAGAAATGGAGGGGGATTCCCCCACCTTCATTCCCCCACCTGTCGTCATGGAACGTCAGGGCCGAGGCGACCGCATCGGTCAAGGTTTGGTCATCAACGTGGGCATACCGCAAGGTTGTCTGGATGGCCTTGTGCCCCATGAGCTTCTGAAGGACACGAATGTTGACCCCAGCCTGCACCGCCCTTGTAGCGTAGGTATGTCTACAAGCGTGGAATGTGAAGGTGCTGTCATTAAGCAGCCTCATGTCCTTCCGGACCTTATCCCACTCGTGTCGCAGCTTGTGGTATTCTGGCAGTCCTCTCGTAACCAGAGGGGCCAAGGTCTGGTAAATCTCCTTCGTGATCGGAACCGATCTGACGGTGCGGTTCTTTGTCTTCCAAAGCCTGATCCACGCAGGCTCCACTTGCTCAGGGGTAAGCGTCAGTAGCTCCGAAGCTCTGAGTCCTGTGCGGATCGCAATGAACACCAAGGTCCCGTAAGGATGCGGAAGCCCTGCGATAAGGGCCTTCTCTTCCTCGTAGGTGATCCAGCGGATGCGCCCCTCGTCCTCGTCCCGCCAATCCATCTCTGGGACATCAGTTGTCTTCCATCCCCTTCGCTTACAGAAGGTGAGAAAGGCACTCATGCACGACAGGTATCGGTTGATGGTGGAGTCCTTGACGCCTCCCCCTTGAAGCTCCCTGACGACCTTATCCACCGCATTGGCATCAAAGTCGTCAATGGAGGTTTCGCCGCCGACAATCCACTCCAAGCGCTTCAGCTTCCTGAAGCTCTCGAACTCGGTTGCCTGTCCAGCCCAAAGGAGACCTCGGGCCTTACTTACTGCCTCACTGAGATGCAGGGCGGTTGCGATTTTTGGGGAGGGTGGAGAGGCCCTTTCCCTCTTGGGGACATGAAGGACCTCTCCGTTTTCTAGCTGGGACCGGAAGGAGTCCTCTAGGACTTTCGCTTCCTTCAGTGTGTCGGCTCGTCCTCTGAGCCTACGGTCCCCTCGCTGGACCTCTACTCGGTATCTTCCTGTTAGCTTACCCTGCTTTTTGTCCGGTGAGATTGTCATTTGCCCTCACAGAAGGTTGGTTCCGGTAGGCCGCAAGCTGCTTGATGATGGTGCGACCCAACGGAGACAAGGAATACTGGTTGCGGCGAAGCTCTTGAGGGTCTGCGGAGCGCAGGACCAATCCATATCCAGAATCTCCGGACCGGACTTTATCCGACAGGTCCAACAGGTATCGGCTTGCCGTGGCCTTCTTGATACCCGAGCGTTCTGTCAGTTCCGAAAGGCTGGCACCTTCATTCAGCGCGACCTGAAGGAACATATAGACGGCCCCAACGGGAAGGGTCGGAGCTAGGCCCCTAAGCTGCTTGAAGGTGTCGCAAATCGAACGAAGCATCTGACGGTCTACCAAACCATCCGTCTCTTGGTTCTGCATTGATAGTTCCTGTTCTAGCATCCCTTAGGGACCAGTTTTAAGTCGTGATGTGTGGACGCATATACCACTTTCACTTCCCATGGAAGAGAAAAAAACACAGATCATCTACCATTGCGGATTTAGTAGATGACCCGTGTTGAAGCAAAAAACGCTTATTTTCCTAGAGAACCGAAGCGATTAACAAGCGCCCGCATCCCAAAGGAAGCAGCAACAGAAACCAAAAAGCAGACTTTATACCATTCGGGAGCGGTTGCGATTGCAGAAAATCCGTCAGAAACAGACTGTCTCCCCCACGGACCTAGGAACGCTAGAATCAGCGGAACGGACAGCAGAAGCGTGAGGTATTCATCCTTCCACGAATGTTCCATTTGTCGGACGGCTGTGGAGTCCCAATCAATTTCGGCGTCCACCTGTTTGTTCAGTCGGGCCACCTCTGCCTGCGCTTGGGCCACCGCTATCTGCGTCTTGCCTTCAAGTTCAATCTCCTTGAGGCGCTGACGTTTCGCCAACGCTTCGCCCCCTAGGCCGAGGAGCGTCTTCAGGATTTCCCAGATCATTTGCGATACTCCTTCAGGAACTTGTAGATCAGGACGGCGGCTTGAAGCAGCGTGTAGATCACCGTGGTCACAAGGACCCAATCGTGCAGGGAGATGCCGATGAAGCTAATACCAGAGACGGCAATGGGAGGAGCCGCACGACCAGCAGCAGCCAGATATTCGCTGCCCGAGTTCGTGTCGATCATTCCGAAGTCTCCCAAGGGAGGGGCGGGTTGATGATCGCAGGGGCCTTCTGGTTGTCGATCTGGGTGTGAAGGGCCTCAAAGAGCTTATCGACTTCCTCAGGACCCAACGTCTCTTGGACCCAATTCACTACCTGTTGGAACGTGAGTTGGTCGAAGGGGATGAACGTGGCATCCTCCTTGAACTCTAGCTGGGTCGCACCATAGGCATAGCCAAGCAGTTCGCCTTCGTTGGCGTTAATATGCCAGTGGACGGTGCAGACCACGGCAGGACGGCCTTCAATCTCAGGGGCAACATCCAGTTGCGAGATGCCCCACTTGTGTTCAAAAGTCATTGTTTGCGTTCTAAATTTCTATTTAGGCCCTTACGAGGGCATATTGGTATCGGTGTAAGTGATGGTGCAGGGGGGCGTGGCAACACTATTCCCATCTGCGGTTACGGTGCAGACGAGGCTGTAGGTTACGGACGACCCTGAAGGGACGAAAATCTGGACGGTGCATGTATTGGTCCCTTGTCCGGACGAAACGCCTGCGCCTCCACCATCATCACCCCCGATGAAGATAAGGTCCCACTGGTAACTCACGGTCCCAGAGTTCCCTGTCACGGTGCAAGTGTTCCCCGAGAACACCCCGTTCCCTGCCTTATTCGACAAGGAACGAGAGTATGTCCCAAGGGAGGCGGACAATGCCGCCCACACCTTCTTCCATGTGCCAGATACGTTCGTGAAGATTCCCGTGGGCCGCTTCCATGTGCCCGCCACGTTGATCCAAGGGGTTGGGTTCTTCCAGACCCCGCCTACGTTGATGGCGATACTCATGCGTATTGGAACCACATATCGCCATCCGCGCCACCCGAAGGTGCTGCGGTGGAATGGGTGATTGCAGCGCTGGTTTTCCCATCGCCACGCCAAGGAACCAGAGCGCCCGCACCGGAACCAACAAAGATACCGCCCGTAGCCCGCATGGAGCCAGCGGTGTCTAGCTGGAACGAAGGGGCACTGGTCCCAATGCCTACCCGACCATCGTTGAGGATGCACAGGCGCTCTGAGGCTCCGAACAGCCAGCGAAGGGACCGGACGGAACTCCCCATATAAACAGCGTAGTCAGGTGAGCCTGCTTGGTCATTCAGGTTGTGGGACACATAGCTGTTGGCGGTGCCTCCGGTAAGCTGGAAACTGGCCGCAGCACCGGCTGCTGACGTAGCGTTATAGACACCAACCCGAGTGATAGCGTTCTGGTCATTGCGGAACATGCCGCGCCAAGCCGCCCCAAGGTCCCCACCCTGAGACCCGACATAGAAGTTACCACTGTTGTCCAAACGGATGCGTTCGTTCCCGCCAGTCCCTATTGCAAGCGCACCGCTGGGACCATCCAACATGGGAACGCCGCCGACACCCTTGAAGGACAGGTAGACCTGATTGGCAGCGGTCCCCACTCGGAACGTCAGGTTATTGGCAGAAGGCTGGTAAATCAGGTTATCATCGCTGAAGAGGTGCAACGCACCGCTAAAGGTAGACTCCCCGTTCACATGGAAAGTGGTGGCCGGTGTGGTGGTGCCAATACCGAAGTAGCCGTTGGGGGCGAACCGCGCCCTCTCGAACCCGCCGATCTGCACGAACACAGGGGACGAGGATGTCTGGTTCAGCACAAGGTTGCCTGCCCCCGTATTGAGGATGTTCAGGCTTCCATCGACCCCACCATCCCTGAGAATACGGGCCTCGAAGTCCGTCCCTGCTGCCGAGTGGAAGTCAATGTAGGAATTTCCGGATGCGGTGCGCAGGGCACCAAGTTCGATAGCCGTGTCACCCGTGGTAGCCCCCAGCCCCGTGAAGAGCGTCCCACCGAGGCCAACGTCACCATTGACCGTAAGGGCTTGGGAAGGCGTGGTGGTTCCAATGCCTACACCCGTAGCGTTTTCATAGACGTTGGAGCGGGCGAAAGCTGCGGTCCCATTGGCCTTATAGAAATAGTTGGCTGTGGGGTTTGCTACGCCAGTTCCGCCTCGGGAAGCCCCAATGACCGCAGATGCCAGCACGAAGTCGTTATCAGTTACCGCAGCGTTGAACTGCGCAGCCGTGCCCGTAATGAAGTTGTCCGCAAGGGTGATGGTCTTGTTGGTCAGAGTGACCACACCAGCAGCATCAATACCACCGCCCGGTCCGGTTGGACCCACAGGGCCGGTGGGACCCGCAGGACCAGCAGGGCCGGTGGCACCAGTAGCACCAGTCGGACCCGCAGGGCCGGTGGCACCGTTAGTCCCGTTGGTCCCCGCAGGACCTTGTGGACCTTGAGGACCAGCAGGACCTACAGGGCCGATGGGACCTTGCGGGCCTTGGGAGCCGGTAGGACCTTGGGGGCCGGTGATAGTCTGAATGAGGGGGGCGGTGGTTTCCGCAGAGTGGAACGAAGTGGGCGTGAGGATGAAATCCGTTGCCATATCAATAATCCGGAGAGTCTAAGGTGTAGGTAGGCTGGATGCTCATAGGACCGGAGAAGTCTTCCTGAATCTGCTGGTCACGAAGTTCGGTGACAGCGTTCGTGAAGCGGGACTCGAAACGGTCTTGGCGTTCATCCTCGAAGTGATCTGCGGCCATCGCAGCGGCCCCGTAGATAAGGGCATCAGCTGCGGCCTCTGACCACTGGTTGCGGTCAAGGTCATCCTTCAGGACAGGCTCGCACCCGTAATACTGAAGATACATGGTGGAATCGGTTGAAGGGAAGGGACGCATCCGGAGTTCATGGCCGGTCTGGACGAACACCGTGGGGACACCCGTGATCGCCTGACGCTTCAGGTATCGACCCATATCCACCCGCTCCAATTCGCCATCATCATGGAACAGGTTCATCAGTTCAAGGTAGTCCACAGGGAGGCGAACGACCCCATTGGATGTCGGGGGATTGAAGGTGACGAAGCGCTGCATAAAGCTGGTCCGAAGCAGTCGCTCAAGGCGAACTTGGGCCAAACGGACAAAGTTGGCTGCAAGCTCGTCTGTCATGTCGCTTCGGTTGATAAGGCTGCGAAGCTGCGCCTTGAGTGCTGCATAATTCATTGTTGGTTAGACCACGTTCTTACTGGTCGCCATCAGGCCATCCATATCGAGGCGTTGGAGCCGAAGGATGATGTCCTTGATGCTGATATTCTTGTCGAAGATGTTGAAGCCTTCAGCCATCCAGTTTTCGACTACTGCCGTGGGGATGGAGGCTACATGGTGATATTCACCCATGCGCGATTGGGTGCTTTCAAAGCGCTGGTCCGCAAGGTTACTCATGAAACGAGTGCCCAAGTCCTGCGTTCGCTTGAAGACAGCCTTATCGCCGTCGAATCTCAATTCGTTTTCGGCATCGCTGATTTGGAGGCCGTTCAGATTACTCATGTGTCAGTTCAGGGTATGAGAAAACAAAAGGCCCCACGCCACGAAGGACGCAGGGCCAGAGGTTAGAGTTGAGGGTGAGGATTACGTCAGGTTCGTAATCAGACCATCGCCAGCGTAGTTCTTATGCTTCAGGCCGAACTCACCCAGCATCATGTTGAGCGAGTTATCGCCGGTCTTCGCCAGCGGCTCACGGGTCCAGCTACGCAGGGTCACATCTTCCCACATATCGGGGTCAAGCAGCCATGCGTCCTGAGTGCGCTGGAAGCGGTTCAGGACCACCTTGTATTCGCCAAAGGGCGACACATACAGGTTGATGACGTTCACCATCTTGGTCGTGTCACCGAAGTCACGCATACGACCCGAAGCACCCGTGAAGCCCGCGAGGATAAGGCTATCCGCAGGCTTAATCATCAGGATGTTGGGTTCTGCACCCTGATTGTAGACGGCCTGACCAGTGGCCAGCAGGGCGGTTTCCGTCAGGGCCGCAGCGGTGCCGGTCGTGCCACCCAGAGGAGTCGCAGCGCCCGTGAAGTAGCGGTTGGTCGCCACAGTCACCTGACTTGCAGCGGAGGCGGTCAGACGGGCCGTGGTCGAGGAGTCACCAGCGGTTGCCGTCTGGGCCAGACCGACATAGGCGTATTCCTTGTCTCGCTTCAGTTCTTCCGCAGCCTTGGAAAGCTGGTAGGCCGTTTCCTTGGCGCGGCCATACTGGTCCACAGCGTCCTCGGTGCCCGAGACCTTCACGGTCTTTTCCATGATCTGCGTGTAGTTGCTGCGCAGGGTGGGCGGGGTCAGCGTGGCGTCAGCAGCCGTGAAGCCTTCAACCTTCGCGTTGGTCTGGACTGCACGGAGGCTGTCCTCCATCCACTGGAAGAAGCGGTTCTTGGTCGAGTTCTTGCCGATCAGGGTTTGAAACGGGGTCTTGGTCGGCGTGATGCGCGAGATGATGTCGCTCACATCTTCCTTGATGCCAACGGTGTCGTAGGTGGTGTAAGTAGCCATAATTCAGTTCAGTTCTTGGTATTCTGGGTAAAAGGAGATTTATTGGTTGATTTGGTTTTGGGGTTAGGCGTCACTGTCGGCCCAACGGGACAGGAATGCTTGGGCAGCATCGTCACGGCTTCCGGTCTTGGAGAGACGGGCGAGGCTTTCGGCCCCCTTGTCCTTGGGGCGGATAAGACCCTCAGAAGTCCCGCTTGCAGGCTTGACGACACGCTTGGGTGCGGAACGCTGCTTGGCCTTCTTGAGCTTGGCCTTCTCACGGGCCTCGCTGTAGCGCATGGCTTCATGGAGGACCTTCAGGGTCGGAGCGTCCACAATGCCATTCACGGCCTCACGGGTCATTCCCTGCGACAAGGCGAATTCACGCACCTTGTTGTAAAGCTCTTGGTTCCAACCTTGGATGTCACGCTCAAGCGTGGCGATAGTTTCAGCCGCTTGGGTCTGAAGCGCGGCCTGACGTTGGTTCTGGATTTGCGTTAGAACATCGTTCGTCTCGGCCTTCAGGAACTCAAGGTCCGAATGGGCCTCACGGGCCTCAGTGCGGAGGGCCGCAAACTCGTCAGGCGTGAGGCGCTGCTGGGCCACCATCCAGTCGATACCGGCATAGGGGGCAAAGCGGGCTTCGGCCTTTTCCAGCATTCGGTTACTGGCGACAACGAAGCGCTCACTGTCGAGTTCCGCAGCCTTACGGGCCGCAGCCACCTCTTGGGACTTTCGCGTCAGGGCCGCTTCTTGGCCAAACAGTCGCTTCAGTTCCTTGACGGTTACAGACTTGGTTTCACCGTCAACTGTGACAGTTACTTTGTGGTCGTCAGAGGCTTCAAGTTCGGGAGGAGACCCAGCATCTTCGTCGCTGTTGTCATCTTCTCCACCGTCCGTATCTTCCGAATCCTCGGGGCCGGACTCGCCCCCTTCATCACCGACATCATCTTCGATGTCCTGATCTTCGGAAAGGTCGCTCTCGTTATCTCCCTCTTCGGATGGCTTTTCAGCGTCCTCCCAGCGGCTCAAGAAAGCGTTGGCGGCTCCATCAATGGAGTCGTCATAGTTTTGTTCGACGCCCTCAGTGCGGGTAGTCATCGGTCAATGTCACCTTGAATAAAAATCGTGTCTTCCAGCATTGCTTCTTGCTGTTCTCTTTCGGCGTCTAAACGAGCCACAGCCTGTTCCTTTTGGTGAACTCGGGCATTTAGCTCGGCTTCGATAGCCTGAAGACCTCGATACAAATTGTATGCCGCATCGCGGCGTTCCGCTTGCTCTGGCTTGCTTTCGACAAAATCTGCGAAGCATTCCACGCCAAGAGACTGGATTACGGAAATGAAAGTTGGTTGTTGGAGGAGGTCAGCCGCAGCCAACCCCCTCTCGATTACTTCTTCGGTTGTGATGGTGTTTATCCGTTTGGCGAAATGATTGCCGTGGATTTGATGTTCGCCTCCGGTGCCCGCTGCTCTGCGGAGACCGCCAGAGCCATCTCGGTCTCTGCGACCATGATACGGTTGCGGGTCTCTGCCTGCTTCCGTTCTTCGTCCATCGCCTTGATCTGCATTTCCATCGTCCGGAACTTCTCGTCCATCTGGGCGCGATACTGGTCGAGCGCAGAGGCATCACGCACCTTCTGTTCGGCAAGGGTTTGCTTGCGTTCGTTGAGGGTGATTTCCTGCTGGCGAAGCTGAAGCTCAACCATGTGTGCCGGATCAGGCTGCGGTGGAGGGGTGGTCTGCGGGTTCTTCAGGAACAATGAGATGTCCCGATGACCCTTCGTCTCGAACACCGTCTTGTAGACGTTGTAGCGTTCGTTCGCAGAGTAAAGGTGAGCAACCGCTGGGTCCTGTGCCAGCATAGTGCCAAGCTCAAGATACTCCCGTGCGCGATTGTCTCGCTCACCGTAGCCGAGGCGGAAGTCGATCACTACATCACGTTGCGCTGCCCATTGGGAAGGCGTGATGGGGACCCAAGCCCCTGCGACATCCAC
>Ga0228698_1001403_pt1 | contig 11872 bp, 29 predicted proteins | sample McNCre117_Aug_MG_FD_178015 | JGI IMG/M metagenome (GOLD analysis project Ga0228698, IMG submission 178015) | Freshwater microbial communities from McNutts Creek, Athens, Georgia, United States - 1-17_Aug_MG | ecosystem: Environmental > Aquatic > Freshwater > Creek | place: USA: Georgia...
GCAGCCTCCCTGGCGAGGTGGCCGTACGGGTCATCGACGAGCGCGCTTTCATCCACCGCGGCATTCTGTCACCCGGCCGACTTGTTCGCTCGCTCCCGGAATGCGCGGATGGCGGCTCGTGAAGAGCGGCAGCGGTAGCGGAAGCTCCTGCGCAAACCATCCAGATATCGCGTCTGATGCGTGCCCAGTTCAAGAGTTCTTTGCGTGGGTCAGTCATGGGCGCATTCCTTGCAGATCGGATATTGAACGTGCGTCGGCCCGAGCTTCTTCGTGTGCGCGGTGTATTCGCCGACCCGATCGCTCAGTTCTTGCGGGTACTTCCACTTGCCGCATTTGCCGCATTCTTTCTGCCGCAAGCCGGCTTTGTGCTGAACCTCGGCCCACTCCTGCCAGTCCACGTATCCGCTTGGAGCTTGGTCGCCGGGCTTGTAGGTGCCGCCAACCAGCATGATTGCCTCGCCGTCGATGCCAGGGAAGCGCACTCGCTTTTCGCTCATCCCTCGCCTCCCTTCTGCGCAGGAGCGGCGGCGCAGAGCGGGCACACCGTTCGCGCTGGCTGTCCTACCGTCACCGTTAGCGTGAAGCCCATGCCTTTGTGCTGCTCGCATGGTGCGTAAACAGTCGGCCGCTCCAGCTCGGCGATGCGCGCGGCTTGGCGTTCGAGTTCGTCGGCGGCTTCTCTGGCTAGCGGCCAACTTTGCAACCGCAGCCGTTGCATAAGGTCACTCACTAGTGCCTCCCTTGCCCGCCTCAATCCGCAAGCGTTCAGCTTCTGCTTGAGCCTCGGCGATCCTGGCCGCAGCCAAACTCTCGACGACACTTTTCGTAAGCTCGACCAGGAGTTGCATCGCAGCTTGTTCGGCCTTCCATCGTTGTTCGCGCTTCGTCAGTCCGAACATGTGCCCTCCTTGCTCAGCGCGGCGCGGGCATAGTCTCGGTGCCACATGGCCGCCACACGTTCATCGAGTGAGCTAGTCATGGCGTCAGTGCTCCTGCGGCCCGTATGATTCAAGCTTTGGAATGCCCTTGCATCCGCCCTCGCGCCACTTCTTGATAACGGCAAGGTTGCGCTGCTGCTTGGCAACTTCATCGGCATCGAGTTCGCGCAGACACTCGGCAGCCATCTGGTAGATATGCGCCATTTCATAGACAGAGAAGCGATCTTCGTCCGACATTTCGTTTGCCATCTCGACGTAGATGCGAGACTGTTGCATCAGATAGCGCACGCACTCGTCGATGACTTCCTTGCGCTGGACGTCACTCACTGGCTCGGCCATTGCGCCTCCCTGCGACCTCTAACGGCAGGTTGAATTTGCCCTGCCACGTCTCCCACGCTCGCGTAACCGCTCCGGTGCCCGGATACAGATCGCTCAGATCGTCGTCCGGTCGGGCTCCAACCATCTCGAATGCCCAGTGGCAGACGGCTTCGGGTTTGGCCCCGGTCAGCCCGCGCTTGAGCGTGATGGACTCCTGAATCCAGTCACGCATCACCAGCCGCTTGCTCACCACCGGCTTGCGTGCCGCTTTCACGATGACCGGCTCCCATGCATGGGCCACGCTGACGTTGCGCTTGAACGCTGCGAATCCCTTGACCCATGCCATCCAGCGGGCGCCTACGTGCTCCACGAGAGGCGCCAGCACGGCCATAGACCGCGGAGTGGCGGAGGCGTGCAGTACCCAGCCGTCGAACTCATCCTGCAAGCGATTCACGAGTGCAACGTGGTCAACCTCGCCGGCAAAATCCGCCTCAGCTGTGTACCGGTGCGCACAGCCAATGTACGGAGGATCGGCGTACGCAATCATCACTTGCGCCTCCCTGCGAGTGCGACGCGGGCGCGCAGGCGCTCGATCTCGACAATCTTCTCGTTCAGCAGTGCGCACTCTTGGACGCGGATCGCCAGCAGGTTCTCGTGTTGCCGCTTCCATTCGTCTCGGTCATTGGCGAGGCGCGCCGTGAAGTCGAATAGCGTTTTGTCCTGACACATGCGTAGCGCATTAAGCACGCGGCGCTCGTCCTCTTCTTCTCGCTGCACGATGTCACTCACTGTCGTCTCCCCGAAGTTTGTCGGCGCGAGCGTCGTAAAGCTCAATCCCTGCGCACATTCCGACAATGAACGCGATCAAAAGCCACCATGCGCTAATCACTGGCGCCTCCCTTGAGTGCGGCGCTCACACGATGGAACCTGTCCTCGTACTCCTTGAAGTAGTCCGGGAAGGCATCGAGAAGGCGTTGCCGGTTGCGTGGGTCAGCGCGGTGGAAGCACTCGGCCAGCGCGCGCACGAACGAGCCGCCTTCGACTTCCATCATGTGTAGCGGGCTGTCGTAGCGACTCATTTTTGCGTTGCTCCCTTGAGTGCGGCGCGGGCGTAGGCACGCATCTGTTCGGCCGTGTAGTACTCAAAGTGCGGCCCGAAAGTCGGCTGAGGATGCGCAGGCTCAGGCAGCGGCGGCAACTCTGGCTCGCTGTCGGAGGCGCGGCGCAGGCGGCGAACCTCTCTGATCAACAGATCGCCCGCGTGCGAGCACCACGTTTCAATCTCGGCGATTGCCGCTTCGATTTCGTCACTCATTGCGTCGTCCCATGCGCCTTCAGGTCGGCGATCACCGGATCGATCTTGGCGCGAGCGTTGTTGAATTCGATCACCAGTGCCTGCAGAGCCGCGAGCACCGACGTCCAGTTGGTGAAGTTGAGGATCTCTGAGTCTCCGGGATGCTTGCGCTCTTCCAGGCGCGCGATGAAGTTGTCGCGGATGCCCAGCGCGAAGTCATTCGGGTTGGCGATCTTGCCCATCGGCACTGGTGATTGCGCGATGAGCATGCGCTCGCCCGGCGGGAAGCGCATCAGCACCTTGATGCCAGCATCGCTCTCGAGCCGCACGATCTGAGCTGTCTGGCACGGCGACTTCAAAGATTCCTCGAATTCCTGCTGGGTCATGGCCATCAGCTACCCCCGTTTCCAACGCCGAACCGCGTACTCGCGCGAGTTCTCGTTGATCGTGACTATCTTCACATTGCCAACTTCGTACGAGCCCTGATCGCCCGGCCTAGACATCACGTACCGTCCGTCTCCTCGACCGCGGCGGGGCCACATCCCGGAAGCCTCCCAGATGCGCCACCAATCGCACAGCGAAAGCTTCCAAGGAATGCCGCGCATCGCCGCATTAGTTCGTTGCGTAGAGTAGGCGCGAACAGCGCCCTTGCTTCTCAGTTCGACGAAGCACCTGAAGTCGACGCCCCACTTGGCCAGATAGCGGCGATCCAGTGACCGCAATCGCTCCGCTTCTCGAGATACAGAACGGGCACGGGAGCCGCCATCATCGCGAGAGAGGCCCAGCTTTTTGAGGATCTGCTGCACGCGCTGCCTCGAAATCCCATGTCCGTCGGCAATCTCCTGAAGCGTCTTCCCGGATACGTACATGGACGCCATTTCAGAGTCCCTCCTGGACACAGCTTCCAGCGTCTTGGCTCTCAGAGAATTCAGATCTCGTTTCATGGCGCGCCGATCACACCATACAAATCAAGAATATGCAAGGGGGCTTGACAATTCAAAAGCATGCGAGGATGATTCGTTCTGTTGGTTGCGAATTGCAACGACCTGAGCCGGCAGATCCCGGTGAAAGGAACCGAAGCATGACACCCCGCCAATGGTTGATGGCCCAGCTGGATCACAAGGGCCGCATCCTCGCCACCCGGATCTGCGACGAACTCGATCGCATGTCCCTCCCATCCAACTGGATCACGATCTCCGAGTGGACGATCGTCGACTCGTTGCGCACGCTGGGGGCGATCTAGCACTCGACTCGCTGTCCATCACGGTGGGCAGCGGGGCGCGTGTTGCGCCACTAAACCAACTCACACAGGAGCATCAACATGGCACGCATCGGACAATCCCTCCAGGCACTCGCGGCTGAGATCGAGCGGCGCGCGGAGTCGAAGAAGGATTTCATTGCGCCCGTCAGCAAGCTGCACGTCGAGCCCTACACAGTCCACGATCAGAGCGGCGTGGCCCTGGCAGGCGACAAGAATGATTTCCAGCGCCTGCTCAAGCAACCCGTCATCCTCAACTCTGAACTGCGCCAGGAACCGCGCATCGTCGTCACCAACGGCAAGGCGCAGCCCTTCGCGATGAACGAGATCGCGCACGGCCAGCTCGCCGAATACGCCGGCATCCCCATGGCCTACTACCGCCGCATGCTGGAGCAGGACCCGGTGCTGCTGGCCGGCAACGTCAACCGCTGGCTGAAGGACATGTCGGACGAGGCGCGCATGGTGCGCACGCTCGACAACCGGTGCCGCGCGTTCCTGTCGAACAAGTACCGCACGCTGGAGAACGAAGACCTCGCTGAGGTCGTGCTGCCGGTGCTGCTCGACCTGAAGCTGATCATCATCAGCTGCGAGATCACCGACCGCCGGCTCTACATCAAGGCGATCGACCAGCGCATCACCCGCGACGTGCCGACCGGCAAGGCAATGGGGGACGGCAGCCACGTGTTCTTCGACACGGTGAGCCCTGGCATCGTGATCAGCAACTCCGAGGTGGGCTGCGGCGCGCTCTCCGTCGAGACGGTGATCTACACGAAGGCCTGCACCAACCTCGCCATGATGGGCACCAGCCTGCGCAAGTACCACACTGGAGCGCGGGCCGCGACGACCGACGAGGTCTACGCGCTCCTCACCGACGACACGAAGCGGGCGACCGACAAGGCGGTGTGGATGCAGGTACGCGATCTCGTGCGCGCCGGCTTCGACGAGGCCAAGTTCGCTGCGAGCTGCGACAAGCTGGGCGCCGCCGCCAAGAGCCGCATCGAGCCCGATCAGGTGGTCGAGGTGGTCGAGCGCACGGGACGCCGGTTCTCGTTCAACGAGGGCGAGCGCAAGGGCATCCTGGCGCGCCTGATCGAGGGCGGCGATCTGAGCCGCTACGGTCTGCACGCCGCCATCACGCGGCACTCGCAGGAGGAAGCCATCGCGTACGACCGTTCCACAGAGATGGAGCGCATCGGTGGCGAGGTGATCGAGATGGGCGCCAACGACTGGCAGCAGCTGCTAGCCAAGCCGTACAGCCCGCGTCGCGAAGCGGTCGCGGCCTAACGTCATGGCAAGCGCGCCCTACGTTGGGAGGCGCTTGATTGTCATCCCGGCCCACACGGTGGGCTGGGGCGACAACAAGCGCGAGGTACCGGAGCAGCGCGTCGAGGTAGAGGTGTCGATCGACGTCAACCGGATCTTCGAGCACTTCGGCAGGAATGCTGCCGAAAACACGACCGGTCGCGCTCGAGCGCTGGCCGGGATGATCAAGGCCAAACGCATGCGCGTGGCGAAGTAGTAATCCAACAATCCGCCGGGGCCGGAGCCCCGGCACTCAGGAGAAGATCTGATGCACTGCTACCGAGTCACCACCTATAACCCGGCGCACCCGGTGTACATCCTGCGGGCCACCATGCAGCAGGCCTTCGAGCTCGCGCGCGCCAACACCACGAAGACACACTCGCCCGTCGTGGCGTTGATCAATCTGCCCGTCGAGCGCAAGGAGAACATGATCGATGCCCTCAATGACCCGACGACCTTCATCGGCGACCATCCTTCGATGAAGGCCTGGGAGTTCACGCCGTCGGCGCGTGGCCCGCTGGCGCACGAGCTGATGCCCGGCGAAGGTGAGCGAAAGGCCGACGCGCGGCGCAAGCAGCGCGCCCTGGACGCGCGCAAGACGCCGGCTGGTCGCGAGGTCGCGGTCGTGCTCGACGCCAAGGCCGACGCGATGCGCGCCATCGCCAACCGCGGAACCAAGGTCACCGGGGGCCCGCTGCGCGACGGCAAGCCCGCGTGGCCCTTCTACAAGGGCACGTAGCCATGGCCGCCCTGTTCGCCATCGCGTTCGGGGCGGCCGCTGCGTTTTGCAGCTGGCTCGCCATCACGATGTACCGATTCATCACCCACAACGAAGGAAAACCATGAAACAGCAGACTCCCTGGACGCGCGCCCGCGCGATCTTCCGTGCCAACGTCGCGCCCGGCGCCAACCTGAGCCGCGGCAAGATGATCTCGCTGCTGCGCCGCCGCCACGTGCCCAACTGCGAGAAGAGCTGGGTCGACCAGCTGCTGTACTCAATGGTGTCGGGCGGCGAGCTCACGCGCACCGGCAAGCGCGGCAGCATGGTCTACAGCGGCGTGGCGCCCAAGTCGATCGTCGGCCGCGCCATCCACAAGGCGAGGCAGGCGAAGGCCAACGGCCGCGCTGCTGCCATCGTTGAGGCGCTCTCGGCCAAGCGGGTGCCGCAGATCGACGTCACAAGCGAAGGTCGGCTGCGCGTGACGCTGGCCGACCTGACCATCGAGATCGGGGTGGCTCGATGACCAGCCCGACCTGCTGCCGCTGCGGCAAGACGCCATCCCAGATCGAAGAGTACGTCGAGATGGGAGTGCTTGAGTCCATGGAGCCAGACCAGCTCGTTCGCGAGGGGGAGGGGACGTACAACCCAGAGACGAATCGGTTCGCGTGCACCGATTGCTACATCGCTATGGGCCAGCCAAGCTCGCGCACCGGGTGGAGGGCGCCATGACGTTGCAGGAGCTCATGCGAACCGCGGTCCTGGATCACATGCGCGAGCCGGTCGAGCCGGAGCGTCGGTCGCGGCCCAGGCGCTCGATCTTGGACCCTGAGTTCAAGTACACGCCGGCCGCCAGCACCAACGTGGCTGAGACGTGGAAGCGCTTTGGCTTCAAGAACGGAGGCGACGATGTCGACCCGAAGGGGTGAGATCCACTACGCTCGAGAAGTCGAGCGCATCATCGAGCGCCGCAAGGCGTGGCGCTCTTTCAAGAACGGCGCCCTGTGGGCTGCCGGATCGGTGCTCTTGGCCGCGTTGGTGTTGGCGGCCCTGGGCGCCTAGCGTTTCTTCGCGGTGCGCTTCGCGATCACGCCATTGGCGATGCGCACCGCCTTGCCCTCGTCGCCAGTGCGCGCCAGCTCAGAGTTGGCGACCTCGCTCCACTGCTTCTTCGCCTTCGTGCCGGCCGCCTTCTTGGTGTGACGCTGAGCGTCCTTTGGAGTCCAGGGCATCACTTCCTCCACTTGCGCGCGCTCTCGGCAAACACGGCGCGCTTCTTGGCAACGCCGCCCTTTGCCTTTTCCTTCGCGATGTCGGACTCGGTGATCGGCTGGTCAGGCGACTTGCCGAGATCGCGGTGCATCGCGCCCTTCTTCAGCTTCAGGTTCATCGGTGCCTTGGCCATCTGAATCTCCAGTGAGGTAGGAGCGATACTCGCGCGCGTAGGCAACGCCGTCGTACCCAGGCATATCCGGCGTGCCGCGCGTGAAGTGAACTGCCAGCGGCTCCAGCTCGAGCCAGTTCCACTCGAATGGCAGGCCGCCAACGAGATGATCCTCCAGCCACACGAACCCGTGCAGGTCCCTGCCTGTCATTGCGTTGACGAACTCGGCCGTCAGGATTTTGTTCGCGGGATGCTCGCAGTTAAACAGCATCAGCGAACTCCAGTTCTTGCGCGCGTACGATGGATTGGCCTGCCCATCCATCTTCACCGCGTCCAGGCCGGTCACGTAGTGGTGCTTGACCACCTGGACCGCGTACCTGGGGTCGGCCAGGGCGAAGAGTTTGGCGATGTCGGCCCTGAACATGAAGTCGCAGTCGCAGAACACAGCCCAGCCCGTGTAGTGCGCCAGCAGCGGCACCAGGAACCGGGCGAAGCTGAACCCGGTCGACATCGGCGCATCAGAGATCACATCCCACAGCTGCTGCGCGCCGTCGGCGCCAGGACGCAGCTCGGTGGGGCGCCAGTACAGGCCGCGGTGGGCCGCCACACCCATGCCGACAGCCTCGATGCGCACGGGCCTGGAAGCGTGGCGCGCGATCGACGCACACGCCACCTCGAATGCGTTCTCTTCGCGGACGTCGTAACCGACGTAGCACCTCAGAGGTTCCATTTTTGCGTCGATCACGGCCAGCTCATGAAATAGTCGCCCGCAATTTCTCGCTCCAGGCGCATGCCGAGTTCCTTCAGGTACTCGACGGCCTGCGTCTCGCGCAACCCAAACTTCTGAGCCTTCCCGAATTTTTGCTCGACCACGATGACCGGACGGTGCGCGCGAATCAAGTCCTGGCCACCCTGCAGAGCGAAGAGCTCGTAGCCCTCGCAGTCGGCCTTGATCAGATCGATGACCGGCTGCCCGCTGTTGATGTGCGGACCGTCGTCCAGGCGCTTGACCGGGATCGTCCCCTTTCCGCTCACGTAGGTGTCGCCGCTCGAGCTGGGCTCGGTGTGGAACCCGACCTCGCCATCTTCCAGGCCTAGCGCGTACGGCAACAGCAGCACGTTGTCGGCCTCAACGTTCGCCTTGAAGCACAACCGGTGCTCTTCGATCGGCTCGAAGGCCGACACGTTGGCGAAAAACTGGGCTAAGTAGAAGCTCCACAGGCCGCAGTGCGCGCCGATGTCGATCGCCACGCCGTCGCGCGCCATGTTGTGGCCCTTGCGCTCGGCGCCTTCTTTGGCCAGCTCCAGCGCCAGCCGGATCTTCTTGCCCTGGTAGGCGAGGCGCCCGTCCCACTTGTCGTTCTGCTTGAGCATCCACTCCTGCAGATGTTTTTCATGGCTCGGGAGCCACCAGCCGACCTCCTTGAACAACTTCATCCGAGAAGCTCCCGTAGTGCGTTTGCGACGATTGTAGGCGTGATCGTTGCCATGCAGTCACGGCAATGCTGGCAGTTGATCCTGGACCCGCAGCCCAGGCCATCGCCAGCGAAGAGGTTACGATGCATGTCGTAGCCGGTCACCGCCGGGGAAATGAAACCGCCGAAGATGACGACGGCCGGCGCGCCAACGGCAGCGGCCGCGTGGTGCAGGCCACCCTCGTGCAGCACCGCGGCGCGCGCGCCAGCCAGGACCGCGGCGGCCTGCCTGAACGTCTCGGTGCCGATTTGCTCAACGCCGGGCAGCGGGGCATTGCGCAGGCCCATGGAGACGAACTGGGCGATCGGCAATCCGCACAGCAAGCGCGTAAGTTCTACCCAACGCGCGCGGCCCCAGTCCTTGTTGATGTGCCCGACCTGCTTCACGTCCGGGCCCAGGATGATCTTGTGGCGGAACCCGCGCGCGAACTCGAGCTCGGCGGGAGTGAAGTAGAGCTCGCCGGGGATGGGCTTGTACGGTTTCCAGATCCAGCGCTTGCCGCCCTTTTCCGCGATGTACGGGCGCGCACCGCCGCCCTGCACAAGAACGTCAACGTCAGGCGCCGGCGCACGCGCAAGGCGCGGGTTGCCGTCGAAGACCTCCGACCAGTAGAACTTCCCCCCGTTGCCGAAACAAACGCGGCGGCCGGTCGCGGCGTGGTGAACCTTCGCCTCACCGGTAGCTTGGACCCAATCCCCCAGACCCATCAGGCGGTTTCCTTGTGAAGGACGATGATCCCGCGCCGGTTGGCCGCCTCGATCTTGGTCAGCCACCAGGAGGCAGGCCTCTGCGTGACGTGCAGGTTGGTGACGCCGTCGGCGAACCGCTTCTTGGCCGGCCGCGGGCAGGTCGTCACCAGCAGGAACCTATCGGCGTAGTCGAAGAGATCGGCGATCACGGCGTCGACCAGTTGCTCGGGCACGTGCTCAAGGACGTCGACGCACACCACGCCATGGAAGGTGCGCTTGGGCTTGCGCGCGAGCCTGGGGATCGACGGGTCGTACTTGCACACGTTCACGCCCAGGTCGGCCGCCAGCTTCGGCCACGCGAGCCCCTGGCCGCTGCCGTAGTCGAGCAGATCGGTGGCCTTGGTGCGCGCGATCAGCTTCACGAGCTGCGCGCGGTATTCGAGGATGGTGTAGCCGAGGAACTGCTTGCCGCCGGCAGCCATGGCGGCGTACTCGGTGTTGAGCGCCTCATCGACGGTGACGCGGTCAGTCGCGGGCATAGAAGGCCGTGAATTCCTCAAAGGATCCCTTGGTCACTCGCACGCGCTTCCAGCCGCGCTGCAGCAGCGGGGCTTCGACGTCGTGCGGGTGGTTGCCGCTGCGCTCGTCGATCACGACTGGCGCGGTCTGCGGGGGCAGGCGGATGATGATCTGGCGGGTGGCGCAGTGGGCGATCTGAGCCGCAACTTCGGCGGGCCTGCGGAGTTTGTGCAGCACCGCCAGGGCGATGATGGTGTCGTATGGCCCGAATGGAGCGGAGACGTTGAGGTCGCGGATTGCCAGTTTGATCGGCATGTCAGCGCACTGGCGTCGCGCTTCGCGAACGTGATCGACGACGACGTCGACCCCATGGACTTCGTCGGCGCCGCGACCTATCAGCCAGCGCGACATGAGGCCTTCGGCACACCCCAGCTCCAGAACCTTGTGCCCGCGCACGTCCAGGTCTTCGAGGCCCTTGATCTGCTGCTCGAGCGTGCGGTCGCCGTCCTGCACGCCGGGGATCAAAAACCAGCCCTTGCGCATCACTCTCCCTCCCGGACGCGGTACCCTGCCTGCAGGGGGAACACCCCCTCTCTAAGACGCGAGTCCTTTTCGTCAGACAGCGGATGCCACTTGGTCGACCCGTCGTAACTGTTGTTCCATCGCACATCGACCAGATGATGTTCCCCGTGCTCAATCGCCGCAACAGCCTCGAGCGCTCCGTATTTCATGCCAGTTTCTCCCAAGGAACGCCGGCTTCGATCTCGTCGACGACCCATTGATTGTCCGCGAGCACGCGCGCCCAGCGCAACCGCTCATCGACCGACGGCCGACGCAGCATGTCAACTCTAGGGAATGTCCCGCTCAGGTGCCGCGCCGCGCAGTCGCCATACACCGCGAAGACCGGCACCCCCTCTATCAGGCCGTCGACGAGCACGTTGCTCGAGTGCGCCACGACCGCGTGCACGTCCTGCCAGTTGATCGGCTTGGAGTGCTCGCTCTTGTCGCGGATCAGGATCCGGCGACCGGCAAGAATCGGCTGCATCTGATCCACTGCCCACGCGATCCAGGCCTCCTTGGTGGTTCCGAAACGTCGATACCACCAGTCGGACTGCAGGGCGAGCATGACCGGCGCATCGACGCGCGGCGTGCGGCCCGGGTGCATTTCGATGCCGAGTTCCTCCCAGCGCGCGCCGAACGAGTTGCCGATGCCCTGGTGCTGGATGCGGTCCTTGGTGATGCGGTAGAAATCGCCGCCCTTCCACTTCGATTTGAAGTACCCGTTGTCGACGTAGAAATAGTGGACGCAGTTCGCATTCGTCTCGCGCCACAGCGGGAACGTCACCTCGTCGACGCCATAGAACACCGCAAGGCGATCTGTGCGAACGTGCAGGCCTGGGCGCACCGTCTCGATCGCGCAGTCGTGCCCAGCCTTGATGGCACCGTCGTGCACCGCGCGCAGCATCCGCTCGGCGTTGCTCTTGCGCGGGTTCAGGTAGCAGGTCAGCTTCACGAGTTCAACTCCCGGTTGAGCAGCGCATCGAACGCCTCGCCGCTCGCGATTTCATTAAGCGTCCACTGCGCATACGCCATGCGACGCATCGCTTCGAGCCGCTTGGCGTCGTCGCGCAGGAATGCGGCGATCCACTCCTTGTCGTTGAAGCGCACCGCGGCGCGCGCGCACACCCAGTGCGGCGCCGCGTAACAGACCGGGATGCCCATCGCGAGCGCCCTCACCCCGCTCGAGCTCGACCAGACTAGACAGCCAGATGCGCCCGTGAGATCTTTTTCGAGCGGAACCTGCGGCGCGTTGTTGCCGGGGTGGTTGCGCAGGCGCAGCTCGTACGGTGAGCCGCGCTTCTTGAGGTGCTTCAGCACCTCGATGTGCCACGCCGGCGGGCTCGCCATTGACGGGCTGCCGATGCCACGCTGACCACAGATGAGGATGTGGCCAGAGTTGTTCTGCCACGGCTTCA
>Ga0228698_1001404_pt1 | contig 11869 bp, 12 predicted proteins | sample McNCre117_Aug_MG_FD_178015 | JGI IMG/M metagenome (GOLD analysis project Ga0228698, IMG submission 178015) | Freshwater microbial communities from McNutts Creek, Athens, Georgia, United States - 1-17_Aug_MG | ecosystem: Environmental > Aquatic > Freshwater > Creek | place: USA: Georgia...
AAAGCTTGTTCTGTCAGATGGTTAGAGCTTGTCAACTGCTTACCCCGATCAAAGACCGATGCGACAGTTGGTTGATAAGGTGCGGTCGCAAATGCAGATGCTGAAACAAAGGCACAAAGCCCAATGATCGCAACACTGAAATACCTTTTTCGACTTTTAGACATGATCTCTCTCCTATTTCTAATGAAACGAAGACCGAAGATAAGAAAGGAAATCAAAAAGCATTTCCCTTATTATCTCTACTGACCACGGAGCAACCTCACTTCTCCGTTACATAACTCTACCATTTTTTCAAAATAAAAATAAGTAAGGTGTGCACAAGAATTATATAAGTTGAAATGAAAAGCCCCCGACACAGCATTTCGAGAATGGTGTCGGGGACATTTGGACTTGGTTAACTCTATGATCCCAAATTAATCAAAGAGTTGGTCCATTGTGGACCGGGGGGTATGGGCCGCGCTTCGCGCGCCCCACCTTCGGGCAGGCAACCTGCTGTGCCAAAGGCAGAGGATAGATGACGAGAGCAGAGCAAACGTTCAAACTATCATACCTTTGCCAGCACCGCCGGCGGCCGAAGTTCAGTTGGGCGGCGCGTCCAGGGTGTACATGGTCGTGACGCTGGTCGGCGGGCCGGCCGAGTGCGCATGGCCCAGGCCGCCGTGGCCAATGGTCGTGTAGTTGCTCCGGGTGCCGTGTTGCGGGGGACCGTTGGAATAGGGCATGGCTGCTCCTTGGTTGTGGGTGGAAAGGACAGTGTCGCGACAGGCTCTTTTAGGGAGGCTGTAACGGGATCGGTGCGGTGTCCCTTGCGGGGCATCGCGACCAGTTCCCTAACGACAATTACCAGTATAGCAAATATAAATAATTTGTCAAGCCCACAGGCAGCTCTCAGCATTTTGCTGTTAGCTATTAGCAATATAACCTTTATTTATAAGTAAATTATTATTAAATCCACAACCTACCACCTCATTAATGTAGTCAATAACTTCACTATTTATCTTCTTATTTTTATATCTACAACCTACAACTCATAACCCGCTACCTATCAATATAGCTAACAGCTCACAGCTAAGAGCCAACAGCTGCCCTCTATGGTACACTCTTCTACACAAACGCTTTATTTTTAGTTATCGTTATTACGTTATGTCTTCCGTATCATCTTTTGTCACTCTTATTGCCAACCATTCATCGATTGCACTATCTTGTGTCATTCTTGTACTTGTTATCTATATTCTGTACCTTGATCACAAGATCGTCCTTTTTACAAAAGGTGCAACAGGAGCGTCACTTGAAGAAACTATAAAAGCCTGTCTTACCAGTGTCGCTTCAATAGAAAAGAAAAATGAGTCCATTTCAAAGCAAGCCCTCGTTCTCCATGATCGTATCTCTCACGCTATTCGTAACGCACAGACAATACGATACAAGGCCTTTGAGGTAAACGGTTCCAATCAAAGTTTTTCAATCGCACTTGTTAACGAACGTGGAAATGGGGTTGTTATCTCTTCACTTCACTCCCATGACCGTATCCGCACTTTTGCAAAACCAATAGAAAATTATGAGAGTACTTATGAGCTCACCGAGGAAGAGCTTGCCGTTTTAGATGATGCAAAAGCATCACACGCATACGAAACCATTGCCTAAATGCTTACACTTAATAACGAAGCTGTCTTTTATTGACATTCTATGATATAATTGCTGTTACAATTATGTCAAAAAAGCTTACACAACAAGGAGCAACTCCATCTGCTCGTCAACCTGTCATCGCAGTCCTCGGCCACGTTGACCATGGAAAATCATCACTTCTTGATTATATTCGAAAATCAAACGTCGTAGATGGTGAAGCTGGAGGTATCACCCAGCGAATTTCTGCATACGAGGTACAACAAAAGCAACCTGACGGAAGCGTTAAACCTATCACCTTCCTCGATACACCTGGACACGCAGCATTCCAAAGCATGCGTGAGCGTGGTGTCGAAATTGCAGACATTGCTATTCTTATCGTCTCTGCAGAAGACGGTGTAAAGGCACAGACTCTTGAAGCCTGGAAGACAATTGACTCACACAAGCTTCCGTATGTAGTTGCAATCAACAAGATTGATAAGCCAGGAGCAGACATTCAAAAAACAAAGAACTCTCTCGTTGAAAATGGTATCTACATTGAAGGATACGGGGGAGATATTCCTTGTGTAGAAATTTCTGCAAAGCAAGGTACTGGGGTTGATTTTCTTCTTGAAACACTCCTTCTTCTTGTTGAGATGAATGAACTCACAGCAAACCTAGCCACAGAAGCAACAGGATATGTGCTTGAAAGTTTCATTGATCCTAAACGCGGCATCTCTGCAACTCTCATTCTCAAAGACGGCACACTAAGTGCAAGTGGTGCAATTGTAGCAGGAACAGCACTTTCCCCTATTCGTATCGTAGAAGATTTTGCATCACGTCCAATTAAGAATGCGCGCGCTGGACAGCCGGTTAAAGTTACTGGCTTTGATGAAATCCCTGCATCAGGTGCGATCTTTGTTTCTTCAGATGACAAGAAGGGTATGGAAAAGCTTCAGGAAGAAACACGTCAGAACGCAGTCAAAACAGTTCTTGACCCTCGTATCTACCGAAATGCAAAAGTAGTTATCCCAGTAGTAATCAAAGCTGACTCTCTAGGAACACTTGATGCTGTTAAGCGTGAAGTAAAGAAACGTGAGACAGATGATATTAAGATTAAGATTATCGCTGAAGGAGTTGGTAATATTTCAGAAGGAGATATTATGCTTGCTTCATCTGATGAAAAGACAGTGATTCTTGGTTTTGCTATTAAGCTCGAATCCAAAGCGCGTGACCAAGCAGATAGATTCAAAATCACTCCAATGCTTTTTGATATTATCTACAAACTCTCTGAATGGTTCGACACTGTTGTCGAAGAAAGACTTCCTTTTGAAGAAAAAGAAGCTGTCCTTGGAACACTCAAGATTCTCCGCAACTTCAGTTCTCAAAAAGATAAGCATGTTATCGGAGGCCGTGTAGAAACTGGCAGAATCGAAAATGGCGCACTCGTTAGAATCGTCAGACGTGGTGTAGAGCTAGGAAGAGGAAGAATTGTAGAACTTCAGTCTCAAAAAATTAAGACACAGACTGTTATCGAAGGTAACGAATGCGGTCTTATGATTGAATCTAAATTTGAAATGATTCCTAGTGATATCGTTGAAGCAATTACTGTTGAGAAATTACGAATTTAAATAACTTAGTATTTATGGATGCAAATAGACCAAAATCAGAACGCCAACTAAAGGTTGAACAACAAGTCCTTGGCATTGTGCAAGACTTTTTTCAGCGTGAATCATCCGGTGCAAGTATGATTACAATTACTCGCACAGAGATATCTCGTGATATGAAGCATGGAACAATCTTCATGAGTGTTCTTCCAGAGAGTAAGGAAGATGCTGCCATTAACTTTGCAAAAAGAATGAGAAGTGAGCTTCGACACTACGTAATGAAAAGACTTCCTGTAAAAGTGATTCCATTTTTTGAAGTTGAAATTGATTATGGTGAGAAGAATCGTATCCATGTTGATGAACTTCTTCGTAAGGACAAGCTTACCCACCAAGCATACGAAGCAGTCGTTGATCAAAAGCAAAGCGAACTAGAAGATAACTAAAAAAAGAAAAGTGTGCGACAGCTTCGCTGTCGCACACTTTTTATACTTCATAAGCACAAAAAGACGGTTGCTGAGCAACCGCCTTTTTCTTAACGAATACCAAGAGGGTTCGAAAGTTTTGCAGCCATCTGGAGAAGCTCACTACTTGTAAACCTAACAGAAGGAACCACCTCCCAAGGAAGAGCTACTTCAATATTTTCTGCTGGCCTATATACTTGCAACCATTCTAATCGACGTGAAAGTAAAAGACTTTTTGGCCCACGCCTTGTATAGTGATCAATCTGACAGTTATGAATTCTTTTCAATGGATCTTTTGAGAATTCCATCTCAGCATACTGGTCAGGTGTCATCCCACACAGAATAACTCTAATAGCTTTCATGACTTCACCATGACAGACAACAATTACGTTTGTTGTTTCTGACCTATGAAGACTGTCAACAAAATCACGAATACGGAGGATGAGATGGTCAAATGATTCCCCATTAGGAGGTGACCAGAAGAATGGCTCAATTTTCCTCATTTTAAGAGAGCTCGAGTACCTTTCAGTTCGTTCTTCATCAGTAAGGCAATCAAGCTCTCCCCAGTCACGCTCTCTAATGCGAGAATCTTGAATCCATTGAGAACGAATTAATTCAAGATTACCTGCCGTCTGCATGGCTCGTGCATACGAAGAAACATACATACGATCAAACCACATTTGGTTTTTATTCATAAGATGATTAAGGAATACTCCAGTTTTTTTAGCTTGAGCAACCCCTCTCTCAGTGAGTGGCCAATGAGCAGTGTGCGTCCCCTTAAGGGTGGCAAGGAGGGTGTCGTCACCCTTTTCGCTATGTCTCTTTGCAAGATTCCCAAGAGATTGACCATGACGAACCACAAGTAGATTTTCAGGCATCATAACAAAGTACTCTTTTAGTTGATCCATGTTCACCCTACACAATCTATAATTAAATGTCAAAAAATGGAAAAGAAAAAGCCCTACTTACGTAGGGCTTTCGTTGAGTCATTCTTGCGAACGACCCAACTAAAGGTCAGTGCATCAGCTCCGGAACGTGAGCCACCGAATCGGCGACCTCGGCCTCGCCCTGAGGTTCGGCCTCGGGAATCGTACCCCCGAGCTCGATGACCTTGGCCTTGACCTTGTCGGTGAGACCCGCAGCCTCGAAGAGACCACGCAGGTCACGCATGAGCGCGCCGACTTCGCTCGAAGGCGGCTTGGTGCAGAACAGGTGTTCCAGCAGCACATAGGTGCCGACCTTGTAGGCGTTGTCGGGGGCACCTGCAGGCGCCTCCATCAGTTTGACACCGAACACCTGCCGGAGGCTCTTTACCTGCCCCTTCCAGGTAGGGGCGTCGAACGAGCCCGAACGGAACACCATGATCTTGCCGCCGATCTCGACCACGAACCGATTGATCCGGGTCTTGTCGAACATGGCAAGCAAGTCTTGCGACCCGTTCACCATGGTCTCGCGCAGCTTCGCAGCTGTGCGGAGCGACTCGATGATGTTCATCACACCCTTGTGTCCACCGTCAGCCTTGATGGCCTGGAGGAGAGCGGTGATGACGCTCGCACGGCAGTTCTCGAGCTCAGCCGGCAGCTTTGTCTCGGCCCGCGGGAGGTAGGCTTCCCAGCCTTGCTCCGCATAGGACTGCAGCTCGGGGACCTTGACGAAGACGCCATTCAACCCTCGGTCTTGCGCCTCGATGACCCGGTACACCTCACCGAACTTGTCGGTGACTTGATGTTCGAAGATCAAGCCGGCGTCCTTGAGGAACAGGGTCGCCCCTTGGCCTTCGAACGCGAAGCAGGCGAAGGTTGTATAGGGCTGCATACCCTGTGCGATCTCGACAAGGGTGCGCGGGGCCGGTGCTGCTTGCACCACAACCTCGAGGTCCTTCAAGACCTCGAGGCCGCCGGTCAGGACAGCGCCACTGCGACGTTGGCCGTTGCGGCGATCCTTGCGGCTGCGTTGCTGGCCGTCTTCTTGATCACGCTCTTGAGTGTGACGATGTGTCATGGTAACGTTTCTTTCTGCGCATTGCGCTTTAACTAGTACAAAATTGAAATGTGCGACAGTCAGAAGGGCATGTGGTAGAACCACTACTAACCCTAATGATGTAAACAGTATACACCTTTTTATACTTTTGTCAATAGACCACTTGACAAATATTTTATTTGGTATATACTTGTATTCACCTGGGTCATCGCCGCTCCTAAACGGAGCATGGCTGCCTAGCGCGAGCTTTTGCTTGTGCCGGCGGCATCGCAGTCTCAGTCGCTAGCATGCACTCAAGTGACGCTTGCGATGAGCTCGCCCAGGTAACGGTGCCGCCGCGGCCAAGCGGTGGTATCAAAAGGGAAGGTAAGGAGCAATCCCTACCCTGGTGATACGAAGGCACTATCCTTCGCCATGAAATCGTGGCAAGACACCGCCGTCTGCCACGAGCAACTGGAGAGATAACATGCGCAAGCATGCACTCCGCCCGAACGATTTCGACTAGCAGTTGCCAGTCGGCATCGCCCTGATAGCCGCAGGCGCTGATATAGATGTCTATATCAGATTAACCCAAGGAGAAGAGAATGAAGCACCTGCTTCGACCGCTTGACCATCGACCCGAAAGGCCCATCGGCAAGCCCCTGATGCCGTAGGGAATCTGAAAAAAAGACAACGAGAGGAGCAGGAAATTAAGAAAGCCTCAAAGATCCCCAGCTCGTAAGCATACGAGAGTGGGCGTAGCAATCGCCTGGTGAGAGTAGATCTCTCAGCTACGTAAACAAACAGGACCGCCGCCGGACCCTTCATTGGGCTGGCGGTTTCTTCTTTTGTTACTGCAAAAATATCAATAAACACCTTAAAATACTGCTTTTTATAATAAACAACTAAATGACTTGGTTGATATGTATAGTAAAAATACTTGACAAAAGTATGAAAAGGTGTATACTGTGTACATCATTAGGGCTAGTAGTGGTTCTACCACACCCCCTTCTGACTGTCGCACATTTCAATTTCCATTATGCGCTTAGCGCGGAGAAAGGGAACATACCATGGCCAAAAACAAAGGCAGTGCAGGCAAGGGCGAGACCAAGAGCATTGCGTGGCGCGAGGAGCAGAAAGCCAAAAGCAAGAAGCCCCGCAGCGGCAACATCCCCTCTGCCAAGCAGATCGAGACGGCCACCCCAACGCTGGAGGTGCAAGAACTGATCAACGGCAACGTGGCCACCGGCCACAACGTCAAGATCGGCGACGCCACCTTCGGAATCATCGAGAACGGCCACAAGCTGACCCTCGTGGCGGCAACCTCCGGTGAACTCAAGGAGTTCGTCGGCAAGGCGCCACACGTGTACATCACGGTCCACGACCTGGTGAATGACGAGTACAAGGCTCGGCTCACGGGTGTCTGGGGCAAGCAGCAGGTCGCGATGTGGCAACACATCGGCGACACCATCGGTGACGATGGCTTGAACACCCTCGAAGAGCGCCTGGAGAAGGACCGCGAGGCCCGCCGTCAGACTTTCAACGCCGAACGTGAGGCCGCCGAAATGGCAGCCAAATACGCCGGTGAGAACGCCGAGACCTGGGACCGAGCAGTTGCTGGCAGCAGTGCCATCACCGCCGCGTTCGAAACGATGACCGCCGGCCAACCGGTGGAAGTCCGCTTCGGCAACATGCAACTGAAGGATGTTGCAAGCTATGGCCTCGTCCTCAGATTCTTCTACGATCAGGCAACTGACGGCATGAAGATCGAGGTCGGCCACGTCGGCCAGAAGGCGGAACAGAAGCTTCTGTTCGGTACTCATTTGCGCTGCTTCGGCGGCCGGGTGCCCGACACACTGCCTGAGAAGGTTGCAGCAAGCTTCCATGGGGAGTCGATCAAGGCAATCCGTGATCTGGTGCTGAACGGTGCAAACCGCGACGCGATCTTGGACGGCATGTACAAGGCCGCCCGGCGCATCACCGCTGACCGCAAGAAGGTCAAGCCTGCACTGACCCTGGTCGGCAAGCAGGTCGCTTCCAAACAAGTGGAGCAGGTCCAGCAGTCGGTGAAGTCGGCCGATGCGTCCATGCCCGAAGTCGCCACCCCGGTGGTGATCGAGCAACAGACCGCCAAGCCTGTCGAGACCGCGAAGGTCGACGACAAGCCGATGACCTCGCAAGGCAACAACCTGAATGCAGCTGTTGCTGCCCTGGTCCAGTCCGGCGCAACCCCGGAGCTGCTCGCGAAGACGATCGCCGCCTACCAGGCCATCAGCGCGAACGGCAGCGCCGATAAGTCGGCCTGACCAAAACGCTACGCGCCCAATGCGTAGCAGAAACCCCGTCGAACAGCTAATGACTGTCCGGGGTTTTTTATTTTATACAAGTGAATTGTGAGGGCGGCCTGTGGTCGCCCTTATTTTTGTATGACCCCTCCTTTTTTTAAGACAACAAAAACATTGCTTACTATTTTCTACAAAAAGCGTACACTTAAGGTGTGAGTGTTTCGTGCAAGTTATTAGCTAACATTTTACGTTTATGCTTACAACTATCGCAACCGTACTCATTATTCTTTGGCTTGTTGGGTTCCTAGGGTTCCATGTCCTAGGATCATTCATTCATGTTCTTCTGGTGATAGCAATCGTACTCTTTTTGTTAAGAGTTATTAGAGGAGAAAATCCTCTACGATAAACAAATGGGGCGAAAAAATCGCCCCATTTGTTATGGAAATATGTAAGGCAAACAAATTCGCAAAAAACTTATTTTTAGTATATAATTCTCAAACAGGTTTACAAAAAAGAAACATGCCTGGGTGGCGAAATTGGTAGACGCACTTGCCTTAGGAGCAAGCGGGGTGACCCATGAAGGTTCAAGTCCTTTCCCAGGCACAAAATAATAAATACCCATTCTGTAATCAGTATGGGTATTTATTATTTTGCGAGTATTGGAAGCATGACGCCTGCGCGTCATGCGGAAGGACTTGAATAGGGTTCGCAAAACTTTATCGACGAACTTGTGAGGAGAAATTTTGTGAACAAGTCCTTATAATTATTGTATAACATAAATATGAATAGACTTGAACAACCATCACCCGTAATACCACAAGCAGAAAGTTCTTTTGAAAAAATATTTGAGAGCACAGAATTTAAAGTAAGACTAGATAAAGCTATGAGTGATTTTTCAAAATCACACATTAATCTCTCGGATACAAATAATGCTAAATGGCAGTGTATTGAAGTATCTTGGGAGTTTATAAAATTTTTAAACGATACCGAGGTAATTATACCTGAAATGGTTGAGCAGGGTGTAGCTGGAGTTTCTCATGCTAATATAAAAGGAACACCTCACACAGTAGCAAAAATTGGGAATAAATTAATTGATTGGACTTACAGACAATTTGACCCAGAAAGTCCATTCCCATATGTTTATTCACTTTAGTATATTTTCATAAAAACTTGTAATTGTTGAATAGAAGATTTGATGTCATTCCTATACAACGAGAGTTCGGAAAGTCACGAAATTGGAGCACATGTAAAATAAAAGAATCAACGTAATGCGTTGATTCTTTTATTTTACGCCTGGGAAAGGACTTGAACTGAGACACAGCGAAGCCAGTTTTGTAATCAAAACTGTAGTGTCGAAGTGGGGTCGAGGCTACGTGTCGAGATGAGAAATGTAATCATTTTGAAGCGAGCCGTAGCGGTGACCAAGTCCTGTGATCTGCGTCATTTACGGAAGGACTTGAAGAAGGGGTCGCGAAACTACTTCGAGCAACGCGAGGCAGATTTGTGACCAAGTCCTTTCTTTTATAAAATATTAAAAAAACCGCCTCGCAAGAAAGCCGATTTGGTTTTCTCTTGAGACGGTGTTGCTGTTACTTCTTGGCTCGCTCGGAGGCCTCGCGCTGTTTGCGCATTTCCTCCAGCATTGCTTGCTGGTTGGCAATCATCGCTTGGTTCTGCTTGAGCAGTTCCTGCGTGATGTCAGCCTGCTTTGCGGGGGAGGCTGGGGCAATCGTGATTTCCTTAGACTGTGTCGGCGGAGTAGAGACGGCGCCAAGGTGTTCAATCTTCGTGAGGAAGTAGTTGTTGCTGTCGGAACGGCAGAAAGTGATACCTTCCTTCTTGTAGGTAATCTTCACCTCCTGCTGAGCCTCCATTGCCTTCTGCACCTGTTGTGCGACGGTGTCATCATCCACGGTGAAGTGGAACTCACCACCGACAACGCCAGAGCCGTTGTTGATACCACCACGCTGGATGATACCTTCCCACGTTTTGCAGAAGACACCGGTACGTTGCAGGCGTGTGATGGAGCCGATTTTCTCCCCGCCACCCATATCCCAGCAACCGCTGAGAAGGAAAGTGAAAGACAGTGCAATCAAGCAGGTAAACACGGAACGGTTTTTCATTTTGTGCCTCCTAAGGCGTTGAGTGAACGAACAATAACTAACCCATATATTATTACATATTTATGTAATCTGTCAAGGTTTATATAACCCTTTAAATAAAGATTTAATCTATTTTCAAACAAAAACTTTGTAGTTGTTGACAGGTTCTCCCTGATTGCACCATTACCAACAAAAAACAGCATCGAAGTAATCGACGCTGCCTTATCTCAATTGCATCAGTCTTATCGAAACACTTTTGCAAAAGATGCAGTCTCTTGATGCGCAGGGGACCCTCTACGCCGAGAAGACTTCCATTCCTCTGTTGCAACAAAGGAGAAGACTGTTTTATTTGATGGAAGTTTTTTTTGTTTTACCAAAAAATAAGAAGGTAACTTGCTAAGAGGAGTTTCGATATAGAAAATCCTGTTGCCATACTCACATACTTCTCTTAAGGTATATCGATACACAGATTCTGTACTATGTTCGACAACCCTCAGAAACACTGGACCAGAAAGAACTCTGTACGCACCCCCTGGCCTCATGAACCACGGAAGTTGAGTCGTACTCATTGTTGACGGAGTCTCAGGAGAGAATCCATTTCTTGTAAACCGAGCAATCACTTTTTGAGCGAGTGCCGAAACCAAACTAAACGCCATTACTTCCCCTTGTATTTGTAAATGGTAGACATCAATAGCAGAAGATGAACTATATCACAGAAAAGGCTAACGAAGCAAGCTCAGTTACAATAACAAGAAAAGATATTTCATTTTGAAGACACCTAGACTATACTCTATAACAATGAAGCTATCCTCTTTTCTAAAACATACATTCCTTCCACACGAAGGCAACAACTACCGTCCTCATTTTTTTAGAGAACATGTACTACTTACAACAATCACACTAAGCATATTTCTTCTCATTGTTTCTTTTACTACATACACACTACTTAGAACAACCGCTTTTGGATCTTCCGTTGCATCATCTGTACTTATTGACCTCACTAACGAAACAAGAATAAAAAACAATCTCCCTCCTCTTGCAAATAATCTACAACTCAAGCAAGCTGCAATTCTAAAGGGAATGGATATGAACGCAAGGCAGTATTTTTCACACTACTCACCAGAAGGTACCTCGCCTTGGCACTGGATAGAGGAGGCTGGCTATCGATATCTCTATGCAGGAGAGAACCTAGCAATTAATTTCAAAAATTCAAAAGATGTGGAAGAAGCTTGGCTTGCTTCAAGGAAACACAAAGAAAATATTTTAAGTGACCGCTATAAAGATATCGGTATAGGTGTCGTACGAGGGAAAGCAGATGGAAGACCTGTTCTTTTTATTGTTCAAATGTTTGGAACGCCATCTCAAGAAAGCACAAGTAAAGGGTACGAAGCGTCATGGTACGAACTTCTTCTCTTTAATGCACCGTCATATATAGCCACCTTCTATACTGTTCTTGTTGTTATTATAATGATTGCTCTTATTATTATGATATCCATAGAAGCTCATAAGCAACATGTTAAGCATATCCTTTATGCAATACTTCTTCTTTTTGCTGTCGCTATCTGCCTTGTCATTAACTCTACTCTTGCATAATCTAAGTGTTCACAAGAAGCAATTAAAGGCAAGGTAATCAACATCTCTCCTGACATAACTAGTGCTATACTTTTAATATCTAGTCTAGAGGGCTTTTACAACATCTATGAAAACTTTTTTTTATTCATCACTTATCATTATCACACTTGGGCTCATTGGATACACAGGGTATTACACATTCACAACAGCAACAACACCAGCCCCTTCCCCTATAGCAGTAGCAACAAGTACTGAAATAAAAAAAGAAGCACCAACTGACACAC
>Ga0228698_1001405_pt1 | contig 11853 bp, 13 predicted proteins | sample McNCre117_Aug_MG_FD_178015 | JGI IMG/M metagenome (GOLD analysis project Ga0228698, IMG submission 178015) | Freshwater microbial communities from McNutts Creek, Athens, Georgia, United States - 1-17_Aug_MG | ecosystem: Environmental > Aquatic > Freshwater > Creek | place: USA: Georgia...
GCCCCCGAACAACCACGAACGGGGGCAACTGAACCAACTACTCCACTATGACTAAAGTTTTCTATCTGCTAACTTAATAGCAGGTTGCTGACCGTTCGGGTCGTGGTAATCCTGACGGCTATATGAAGGTGCTGCACCGTTAGCCCAATTAGTAGCTACCGATGCGTCAAAGGTTGACGGCATATTGTTGAATACCCATCTGATGCCTCCGCTATTCCACTTGAACTGTGATCCGGTTGGCAAGTATGGTACGTTTGATACGAAGATTTTTGGATAGGCTGATGCCGTTGCATCGACCATCACATTCTTGTATTGGCTAAACACCTTATCAACCTGCACATATCCGTCATCCTGACGAACTTTCATAATCGCATTTTGGCAAGTTGTTTCAACGTGAGTAAGATGTATGGTAAAATCCTTTACTACGCCCGAACCGTTCGAATCGAAGTCGATAGCATTTACAACCTTACCGCCTTCGACAATACATTGCTCAACCAAGTTACCCGATACGGCAAAGAACTTGAACCCTGCATTTGAGTTATCGGCTGCGAATACACGGCATTGCTCAAATCGGGTGTGGTTAGATTGACTGTTGCTGTTACTTGCCCCCGTCCAATTACCCATATCAGATACGGCACCGTTTGTCAGGTTGTTGGTGAACATGCAGTTACGTACTGCCGTCATAAGGGCAAAGCGCAACCATAGACCCGTACCAAGTGAAGTGAATGAGCATTGTTCAATGACAGAGTTATAGGTCGATCCGAGGTCGATACCTATACCCGTTTTACCGTTACCAATAAGACCAAGTTTGGAAATATTGACAGCATAAGACTGAGCTGCATCTGCATCGGCTTGGGTGGCAAATGTTCTACCAATTAAATATTTCAGCCCCGTTGCAGTGCCGTCAATCAATGAGCAACCATTACCTACAATGTTCAGCATCCTTGCAGGATTATTGAATGCATTTAGGATGTTTGCCTCTGATGTCAGAGTTATGTCATTATATAAGTTGATGCATGTAACCGACTTATCAGCAAGTGCTAATTTTAGTTCTGATTCTGTACCTACAAATCTGATGCGCCCAAGTGATCCTACTGTTGATGTGCCGGGATCGCCTTTATCACCTTTGTCGCCTTTCAATCCTTGAAAAGGAGGCGTTACAATGTTCCATTTTGTAGACCATTGATACCATACACCAGCTACACATAAGTAGTCTATGTTCTTGCTAAAGCTAGTAGGTGGTGTTGTTGGTAGGACTGTATCAGTCCAAATTCTTGATGGGCCTGTCATGTGAGTAGTCTTTTCATTGGTTCAGAATTTACGACCTTACGGGGTCGTGGTTGGTTAGAGTTGCAATGAGTTATGTGCATCTAAGAATCCCGCAAGCGCACCAAGTTCACTTTTATCGGTTACGATTGCATACTCTTTAGCATAGGCAGATTGAACATAAGCAACAATAAAAGGGTCTGGCTGTGTTGTTTCAAGCGCATCAACTTGTTCATCCGTCAAAGTTGAACGATATACATCACCTGACGTATTGATGATGTAATCCTGCTTGTCTGTTGCAGAGATTGCAACACGGACAAATGTTTCTGTATCAGAAACGATTTTAAATAAGTTGTTCATGGGTTATTGAGTTAGAAGATGTCAATGATATAAGGGGTTCCATCATGGTTTAGTAATACTTTAATCCATTGCGCCCCAACATAATCAGTTCCCCCTGTAATTAGTCCAACTAAGGGAGAAGTATTAAATGAAGCAGATACAGTAAATGGAGTTGCACCAATAATCAATATCTCCGCCCCGTGGTTTTCTGGTGTGTCCCAACCGACTATGTTATCCAGTCCACCAGATGCCACGTTTGTTATTGTGATTGACTTGCAAATAGGGATGGTCGACAGGTCAATTACACCACTACCGCCCAAATCCACCACCGTCGACAGTTCAGCCGAGCATCCACGACCTCCGACGATGCCGTTTTCAACTGATGAATTTGACGAGAAGGTAAATGTTAAACCATTTGCCGTATATCCATTTGCCACACTTACTGTTGTAGTATCAGGAAAGTTAAATGTGCCATTGTTGAATGTGAAATTGTTGGCAGATGTTGGATAACCTCCACTAAATATTGCATCAGAGGCAACAACCATACTTGAATAATCGCCACCATTGCTTTGCGCCATCATAGCATCAAAAAACGCCCTCCCATCAGTACCGTGTTGGTCAGGGTGTCCGTACCACACGTTATTTGCAACGGGGTCGTAGAATCGGTTGTAGATGTAGCTTGCGAATGCACCATCAACTACGGCCAAATCGACTTGAAGGGCTTTGAACAATGATCCGAAGATGTCGTATAATGTCGCTTTCGTGTCGATTGTGCCACCACCAATAGAATTCACAAACAGCGTTGCACCACCGAATCCGTCTGGTGCTGATATGGCATAAGTTCGGTATGGCGTTAGTGTCCCTCCTGCGTGCGCCGTAAGGAAGTCAGGCCATGAGATAGTGATAGGGTCTGTTGATCCTCCACCAGTATCTCCGGCAGTAGAAGGTATCAGTAGCTTGAAAATATCGTAAGCATCCGCAGCCGAAACAGCCACGTTATCATCCGTAATATTCAATTCATCTACACCAATACCGATTAATTCGTTATTGTGGTAAATGGCTACCGTGTCCTCCTGATCGGTGGAATTATACCGATTGATAAACGATACCCTGCAACGGTTTTTGTTAACGGTAGAGGTCTTTTCTTGCAAAACCCCTACCGTATAAGTGCTGCCGTTACGGATCACGGATCGTTGCGACCAATATACCTCAACCGAATAAGCATCGACCTCGGTGACTGTTAATTTAAACTCTCTCGTATTTGATCCGTAAGCCATGATGTGTTATTGATTACTCAACGATGAAACAAGTGTCGAAGATGTCCGCAGGGATGTCGTAAGGCGTTGGCAGGCTATCCGATACCCATGTGTAGGTAGATTCAACGGCTACGACAGATTTGAGATTATTCTCAACCGCCATCTTGCGCTTAATCGAACACGCAACGCCTGGATACCACATTTTTGACGATGTGAAGAAGATAGGCACGTAGTTCGTGTACGATGGGATAGCGTTGTAGTAGTCGATGTTGTTCTTTACGTACGGGTCACGGATCGTCAACTTGTGAGTAGTCGAACCGTTTTCCTTTTCGACATCGCCAAAGCCGTCGATCTCTTCGGTTTCTCCTCCATCGTATTCACCGTTCACCTTGAACAGGAAGATGGCATCTTTTTCCGTCAGGGCTGTTACCCATGCCGATTTGCTTGTAAGGTCAGCAGGTACCTTGTCCTCTTTTACAAGGAGCAGTTTACGCACACGTCCGAACTCCCGATCAAGGCAGGGGCTACACGCATACGGTGGCAATGCGCCTGATGCGCCACAGTTGCCAGTAGGATAGTATAAACTCATTGTTTTTGTCTGTTAACAGGTTGAACAAGTGTCCAAGCAAGTAGAAGTGTAGTTGCTTGTTATCGTGTATTGCACACCAAAGAAGGCACTATCGAGCGTGAGTGAGTTTTCCGCCCCTGAATATTGAGAGTTGAATAAAGCCTGTGAGTTATCATTGACCGATTTAAGGTCTACGATCTGAGAGTAAAGACCATCTACACCAAGTTCAATACGTGAAGGGATGAGGTTGGTAATAATGTCGATCATCTGCTCCTGCGTTGTGCGTGTTCGGTTGATATTACCGTAAACGATCATCGTCAGAGTGTCGATGCGCTCAATATCCTCCTCATCATTCCCGAACCCTTCAAACTCTGCGTACTGTGTGCCGTTACTGATGTGATACGTTACTAATGTGAAACGATCATCAATGATGGCATCCTCTTTTACGTGTGGCGTTGTGATTACCGGATAACGCTTATTATCGGCATCGTTGCGAAGCATAATACGACCAAGACCGAACTGTTTAATGTTCCATCGTTGGTCGGTCAATGAAGCCTTAATAGCTTCGTCGATCTTTGCTACCGCTTCCCTGATCTTCATTTTCCAAAGTGATTAGTCATAAACTCGCTAATAATGGGCTGTATTGATTCTTTTTCTGATTCTGATAGGCTGAAAATATCTCCGAATCGTTCCTCATTCCACTTTGATTTATCGGCTGCGAGTTCGTTTTCAAAGCCAATACCATAAGACCCATCCGATAATGCAGACCAATTAAATGATTTATGCATTTGGTCTGTTGCCACCAAACTCACATTTAGGTTGGTTCTTTTAATTGGTAGTTTTGCCCTTTGTTTAAAGTAACGAGGATTATAAGTTCCGATTAATGTTCCGTCTGATCTTTTAGTCCCCTCTTCGTCAAATATCCGAAGTGACATCTGACCATAAAGACCTTCTGTAATTGTACGAAGCAACATATCAGCAAGCTGATTACCTTCGGACAAAGACGATAGGTCTTTACCGACAGAATCAAGTACCGATACATTGACAGTCATCATCGTTTACCGCCCCGTGGTTTGCCCTTGCAACCGCATCTATAGTCGCTCATGGTATGTTTGTTTGAACTCGGTAAGTTTGGTTACACTCAACACATAGATCCGACTGGTCGATGGTGATACCGTCCACAGCTTGCGCCAATGATTCGTGGTATTCCTTAAACCATTGGTCAGCGTTTTCCTTTGCCTTTGTCTGTCCGATGGATGTATAACGGCTCAGACGTGTAGAAGATAACTGTTCGTTCATACACTCGACACCAAGACATAACCACCATGCACGTTTAAACACCTCCTTATTGCTACATACTACTCCATCCCATAGGCATTTAATGGAAATTTCGCCTGTTAACCCGTATGTATTGTTTGATTCTGTTAAGTCAGATTCAACAACTGGATCTGTATTGTCTGTATAGGTAGCTTTTGCACCTTTGAGGCTCAATCCTCCTGCATAATGCGAGGTCAGGATGCTATCAAGCGTCTTATCGTAGCAGTCGATACCATTAGCATCAATAGCCACAAATAGAACCTGGGGAATATCGAAGTGGTTAGCCGTGAAAGTGGTGTTTACCTCGATTGTATTCCATCCGGTAGCAAGCGTAACAGATTTAGTGAATAGCGTTTCACCTGTAAGCAGATCGAATACATTTACCGTAGTTGAATCCCCATTATTGGCAACCTTCGCTTTAAAGGCAAGGCGTTGAATATGAATGGCAGCTAACGTGGAATTTTTACTGATAGAAGTATCATTCAACGTTGGGCGCATATCAATAACAAACCCCTTCCATGTAGTAGCGTCTGATGTGCCGGATGTGGTATCTACGGTTTTTAGAGCCGTCATAGACTGCACGATATTACTGATGCGGTACTTTTTATTGAACGCATCACGCACATCGTCAGAGAATCGCAGGGAAGCCCTTTGCTGAATATCAGCCCATACGCCCTCAACAGACCTCTGATCGGCATCGGCAAGGCTTGAAAGCTGATCTAACCCGACACCGTTGAGGCTGTTTATGTAAAGGCCTGATGGCGGGAGAGTATCACCTCCCCCGCACATTTTCAGACCTACGAAATCAAGCAGGCATTGCATTGATTAAGCGTTAGCAATAGTGAATCGGAGAGTACCGTTCTGACCACGGGTAACATCACCGCCATCCTGCATATCAGTTGGAGGCACCCACAGATCGTATTGCTTTGAGAAGTAGAACGCCCAACCTGCATCGTAAGTAGCCGACTGGTTAGTATACCCGTTTGTCAACGTGGTAGGACAGTCGATGTACTTAATTTGCAGATCGAGGGCGAAATCACGGTAGGTAGCCATGCCTGTAGAGCATTGTACACGTGGATCGAAGAACTGACCGAACCATGAAGTACCACGCTCACCTGCGAACGCACCTGTATAGGCGTTAAACTCGATGAAATCTACTGCACCCGGATCGAATACACCGATCTCTTCTGTATTCCACACCGTACGGAGTTTCTTGTCGTAGAAGAAGTCGAAATCGAGGCTTGCAGAATCGTTAACACCAGCTTGGTTGTAAGTGATGCCACCCTTTGTCTTCTGAGCCACGTAGTTACGGAACAGGTTTGAGCCTGAAACGATCATCGGACGTGCGCCACAGAACTCGTTATCTTCGAGATCACCGAGCATTTGAGTGATACCTGCATCCAAATCCTGCGAGGTGTTAGCAAGAGGAATGGTGATGGTCTTGGCAGCAGTAGAGTAAGAGTTCGCAGCGTTTGCGCCCCACTTGGTAGACATCGCTGTAGCAAGTTGCTTGTCGATGTGCTGATACAGACCGTTCAACTGCGAGTAGATCATTTGCAGGAACTCGTTCATAAACAGAGTTGCAGGCTGACGACCAGCACCAGGAACCAAAACCGTACGGCTTGCATCTTCGCAGTAACGGATCATGTCCGCATGAGAGATGTAAACGCCCAGTTTAGAAACGAGTGACGGGGTGAAAGTGGTAGTCTTTGCAGCCTGTACTACGTCGATGTCGCACTCCAAAGAAGAGGATACCTGTTCAACGACTGAACGAGGCTGATAAGACACGATCACAGAGCCACGGTTATGACCCATGCCACCAGAGTAGGCTTCCTGAACTGCAGTGCGCTTACCTTGACCGATAAGCATGTTGAGGAATCCCGTTTGGGTAACTTTGCCGGAAAAGTTAATAGGGAAGTTAGGCTCCGACATTTGGAGCAGGACGGCACGACAGAATTGATTTGTATTTGCCATTTGAGCAAGTTGTTTAGAAGGGTTTGAAAGGATTCACTAACGCTGATAAATCAGCCCTTTACTATGAAATAACCCGACTAAATCGGCAAGTTTACTTAGCGGCTTACGCCCTTGCTTTACTCACTCTCACTTTTTGGCAATACTTACGCTGTTTTAGAAGCGTCGGCAATTGCCTGTTCCAATTGGCTTGTATCTCTCACACGTCCGTTTTGCGGTTGCTGTTGCCATTGTGGCGGCATCGGTGCCGGATGTTGTGGTGCAGGCGGTGTGGGGTTGTTTACCTTCAACATCCCTGCTTCGGCAAGTAACCGTGTAGCGAACGTATTGAAATCTACGGGTGCGCCATTTTGGATATATGGCAAAGATACATCATTTGCATTGACAATTTGCAAACTCCTGTTATCTTTATTATAAACAACTTTTGCGCCTGCTTTGGCAGCAGCATCACGGATATGATACTCGGCAGCTTTGGCGTTGGCAGATACAGGGATCTTGTCGTTAGCATACGGGAAAGACCCGAAATAGCTGTCAGATACGAATCCTTCCTCACGCTGTGCGAACTCGTTAGCCTGCGCCTGGATCTTGCTTTGGTACTCCTGTTCAACACGCTTGATCTGCGCTGTCAGTTCTTCAATTTGGCGTTGCGCCTCCTTAGAAGTACCCGAACCTTTAGCAGCATTAACTTTTGCCTCAACGGCTGTTTGTAGCTTTTCCTTTAGGGTCTTGATACGGTCGTAGGTAGACTTGTTCTGTTTCCAAGATGCCGAGAACTCTTCATCCTCCACAAGACCCAAGAATCCTTCCATTTCACGGTCTACAGGGTCGAGCAGTTCGGCACGCAAAGAGGCTTTAATGGCGTTCTTTACTTCGGGGTTGTACGCTGCGATCTCCGGTGAAAGAAGATTGGACAGAATAGACGATGAAACGTCATCCGGTACGGTGATCTTCGTGAGTTCAGCATTAGAGATCATGTCGGTAATCTGTTGCGGCGTAAGTTTCGCACGTTTACCGAGTTCGTTGAGTACGTCTGCTAAAATTGCCATGCTTGATGTTATTTGGTTTTAGGTTGTCTGCCCCTGCGCTTTTTAGGCTGTTCGATGGTGGGCGGTGTGTCAATAGGGGTTGCTACGAACTTGGATGCTTCCATCTTTGCCCGCAGTTCTTCACGCTTACGCTCCATTTCAGCTTTTTCCTCGTCAGAATAGACTGGAACTACCTTAATGCACTTGCCCAGTCCCTTGCGTTCGTAGAAATCACGGAGATTCTGTTCTCCTGCCTCGTTTATCGTAGTGATAAAGGTTTCAACGCCATTTTTGACGAGATAAAAGGAAACCGATCGGTTTTGTTGCTTTGCCTGCATGGCTCAAAAGTAAATACAAAACACGTTGAAAACAAGCACTTTGCGAAAATTATTTAAATCATCACTTTAATTGGCGCAAAAATATTTCTTGTTAATTGTCTTTCAACACCTTACATTTGCACCGTGTCACCAAAGTTGCCCGAAGAGCCTGCACCGAATATGACTTACGTAATCTATTTACGTGGCGTGAATGTCGGGATGGGGTATTATGATAAGGATAACGACCAATGGTATGATAAGGTAACGAACGATCCAATACAAACACCTGACGAATGGTATCCGCTAAAAAAACAACCACAACAATGAAACACCTCACAATTATTGCCCTGCTTTTAGCTTTTGCATCATGTAAGAAAGCTGATTCTAACAAAGTAGCACAGCCAGTCAATAATAAGCTGATCGGAACATACACCTGCACGTATTACGGTGGCGGTGGTGCTAACGGAATGCACAACGGAGGCGGTACGCTTGCCATCACGTACTCGAATGGCGAATACTACATGAAAGCCATCAGCGGAATGAACTATTGGATTCTGATAGATTCGGCTAAGATCGAGTTCACGGGGAATTCGTTTAGTATTCCAACGTTCACGGAAGATTCTGTATCGGCATTCGACCCGACAATATCAGAAACTTTCAACGGGTCAGGGCAGATTACTAATAGCCTGCTGACTATGCATTATACCGTGTTAGAGAATCTGCCATCTACGGGAGATCATCAACTTTACACGTATGACGTTAATGGGACTAAGTAGCCTATTCAAACTGCGCCCGTAGTTCCTTTGGCACTATGGCAGATGGTACGCTGATTAGCTTGTGTCTACAGTTCCATCCTCCACGGTAAATCTGAAAATTGTCGGGCGTGGTTCCTTCAATGAATCCATCCGGTAAACCAGTCTTATCGTTTATCCGTACATCACCTGAACAGATATGCCCCTTTAACAGTTCTGGTATCTGTGATTTGTGAATGTACCTCATACAACCACTACGAGCCTTAATCATGTTCACACAGAAAGGTCGTGATGTCTTTTGCTTGCCACCATCATAGATGAACCAAACTAAGCCTAGGTCGTTTGTAGCTAACTGATTGTACTGTGCAGAATACTGATATACAGCCGTAGTCGAGTAGGTGGTAGCGTACTTTTTCAATGCCCCATCACCCGACTTTGTATCGGTCATGTAGTCGGATAGCTGTTTAGACAAGTCTTTGAAAGATGCTCCAGATGTAATGTTTACCTTCAAAATATCCTGCAACTTACCGCCAATGCTCTGACTGATGCCCGTAGATGTTAGCCCTTCAATGGTCTGATCTATGCTTAACTGTTTCAGTTCCTCAAAGACACGGGATGGTGTGAATGTGGTAGTAACAGCAGAAAAATACTGATTCTGAATAGTGCTTACCTTGTCCATCACCTCGACTAGTTTGTCAACCGCCTTTTTGTATTCGGGGTTCTTGACGGCATCCTCCAGGTCTTTTTTAATGCGCCTGATGACAAGAATGTTTTTTAATGTCGGGCGAATCCTACCATTTTTCAGTTCGAGTTCACGCACCGATTCCATGACACGCAAGAATGATTCCTGCTGTGCCGAATCTAATGACTTATAGAACTCGTCTAATGCGTCATCTAAAGTGCCTGTGAGGCTTTCTATAAGCTGATCGGGTGTCAAGGCATCAATGGGTTAACGGGTGCTTTAGGTGGCAGAATATCTGCCTCTGCAAGTTTGACGATCTCCGCCTTTTGCTGTGGCGTTTCCATCTGACTGAATCCTGCAACTGTTTCCATAGCTTGGTCGATGTACTTGCCGATATTAAAGTGGATCTTTACGTCAATATCTGATACCGATCCGAACTGTTGAGCTGTTAATAGATTTTCGTCAGATGTTCCGGCAAATGGATCGAGTTTCAGCTTTAGCGTCAAACGGTCTTTAACGGAGGTGTCTGTAGCATACGCCTTCGCAGCGTATTCGATCTGTGCAGCGTTAACAATGGAAGGATCAACGCCTGCATCTTTGAGGCTCTTAATATCGTTTACGATCGTATTGGCTGACATCAAATCGAAGCGATCCGGTACGCTGATGTACGGTACTAGCTTTTCACGCTCTGTCGGACTTGGTATGATGTAAGAGTAACGATAATCAACGCAACACTTACTCACAAATCTGATGATGTTAGCTGAATCGACCGCCACGGAATGTACAAACACGTTCAGTTCATCACGATCCACCTCTTTAGCAACACCAGACTGATTCAATGGTGTATTGTCAAGGAATTGAAAGTTGATAGCTGATAAGGCTTTGTAGGTGTATTGGTCGATATACCCATTCAGCTTGTCGATGGCCGTGAAATCCTTCTGAATCTCTCCCCCTGGAGGTGTAGGGGCAGAGTTTGCGCCCGGCTCAGGAGGTGACACGATAATATCCTCTCCAAACTTAGGAGCAAATTGCCCCGATCCTTTACATTGTGGACATGGCTTAGTACCGCCTTTGTCGGTTTTCATTACAGCCTTGCCCATGCACATCATACACATTTGAGTAGCATAGTACCAACGGGTAGGGTAGCAATGTGCCGTAACGCCATGTGTAAAATCCGACTGCATCCGTACCACTTGGTTAAGGTGCGGAATCATGGTGCTGATACGAGATTCGCAGAGCGTTTGGAAATAGTTATCCTCTGTAACTACACCTTTCATCTGAAAGCATGGCACGTAACCGAAGTTATGGACGTACCGATCCAGTTCCGCAAAGTTTTCGTTATTGTCGATCTGCCCGAACTTGATGACCTCTGTAGGTGTGTAAACGTAGTACACTGCCCCGTTAGCTTGGTTACGTCCGTAGTTATACTTGTACGGGTTTACCTCCCCCGATTCCATGACGAAGTACTCATCCTGCGAGTAGTCAATCACGTCATCAGAGTTGTATATGATAGGGATAGGCTGAAAGTACTCGTTTGGTGCCGGATGAAAGTTCTTAGGATGTACTGCCACGAAAGCGTTAGCGTCCGTAAGCATCTCGGTAAGCCCAATACTGAAAAACCAATCCTCCACGCTTCCGTACTTAGGGAACTTGTGCGTAAGATATGACTGTGGTGATTCAGCCTCTATAATGCGTGGCGGTACTGCCGTAGCATCGAACTTAATAGCCCAATCCTTTGACTTGCGGATCTTCTGCAACGAGTTAAATACCCTCCAAATCGTAGACTTGGTAAGTGGCTCGAATGATTCGACACGGTACTTACGCATTTCTTCCGATTCGTTAGGGCGTGATTTCTCGATCAATTCCGAGGGCTTTTCACCTTCAACGTGCAGGTCAATCTCTTCGTATAGTTCGACTGAATCCTCGTAGTATGCGTGGCGTTTAGTACCGTCTTGGTGGTACTTTTTAATGTCTTTCGGTGTGATTTCCATCGTTTAAATTGCTTGGCGGTTGAGTGCTTTAATGTCCTTTTTATTAACGTGTGGATGCCATTTCACACCGAGTTGCGAGCAGTAGTACTGTGACCATCGTTTATACATCTTGCGGATGCGTTCAGATACCGAGTTACCGCCCATGCTGATGAACGTGTACTCTTCCTGTATGGTCTGTTCTGATTTGTAGCGTCTTTCCTGTGGTTCCCAGAACGAAGGAAGCCATGGCATTTTATGAGGTTTAACGTCATTGTAAGCCATTGCATAGCTGAATGCAGGCTCATCCGGCTGATGTCCTCCTATGGTGCGATGTACAACCTCATTCGACTTGTAGAATAACTTAGCGTAGTCAAACACCTCTTTTGCCGG
>Ga0228698_1001406_pt1 | contig 11832 bp, 9 predicted proteins | sample McNCre117_Aug_MG_FD_178015 | JGI IMG/M metagenome (GOLD analysis project Ga0228698, IMG submission 178015) | Freshwater microbial communities from McNutts Creek, Athens, Georgia, United States - 1-17_Aug_MG | ecosystem: Environmental > Aquatic > Freshwater > Creek | place: USA: Georgia...
TCGCAAACTTTGCGCGACTTGGGCTTCCTGGTCACGGCCGTACATTCAGGTTCGGCGGCACTCAATGCACTGCGCGACGCGAAGACCCGGGACGCACGTTTTGCCTTTGTGTTAATGGATTGGCATATGCCGGGAATGGATGGACTGCAGGCGGTTGCGGCCATTCGCGCCGAATTTCCCGACAGTGCACCCTGTATTTTGATGGTCACGGCGCACCGTCGGCAAGAGCTTCTCAAAGGTGCGCGCGGTGTCGGCGTAGATTGCGTTCTGTCCAAGCCTGTCAGTGGCTCCATGCTGGTCAACGGCATGATGCAAATTGCCGGCATGGAACCCGACGGGCGCAATCAGCGTTCCGTATTGCCTATCAGTGGCGACTGGGAGCAGCAACTCGGGCCGCTCACTGGTGCACGGGTGCTGTTGGTCGAAGACAACGAAATCAACCAGCAAGTGGCATGTGAAATGCTGCGCGGAGCGGGCTTTGCGGTGGACCTTGCGGCGCACGGGGGAGTGGCAATTCAGCGTGTACAGGACCAAATTGAAAGAGGGCAACCCTATGACATCGTTTTGATGGACATGCAAATGCCGGTTATGGACGGCGTAACCGCAGCCCAGTGTTTGCGCGGTTTTGTTGACGCCCAGACACTGCCGATCGTCGCCATGACCGCCAATGCCATGAAAGCAGACCGCGAGCGTTGTCTGGAGGCCGGGATGAACGGCTTTGTTACCAAACCGATTAACCCCGAAGACTTATGGCGCTCGTTGGTAACTTGGATCACCGTGCGCGAAGGGATGGGTGTTCGTGCCGCCGAGCCCGAGCCTTTGATTTATGCCGATGTGCAGTCGCTAACCCCGTCCACGGAGGGGACCGATAAACGGGTTTCCGACGCAAGGTATGTGGAAGATTGGTTGGAACGACTGCACACGGTGCCCACGCTGGACGTGGCGTTGGGCTTGTCGCGTTGCGGTAAAAAATTGGCGCTGTACCAATCGATGTTGCGTCAGTTTCTGGTCTCCCAAGGCGATGCGATGGAGCGCATCGCGCAAGCGCAAGGCAGCGGCGACCGGGCCAGCGCAGAGCGCTACGCCCATACGCTGCGCGGTGTCGCGGGAAATCTTGGGGCGAGTTCCTTACAGTATGCCGCCGAGGCGCTGGAAATGACCCTGCGCCCCCCTGCCACCACACCGGAGTTCAATCAGCGGCTCATCGAATGCAGCAATGTCCACGGCCCGCTGATCGCAGGTCTTCACGCCGTTGAGCGGGAAATGGACAAGGCCCAAAAATCAATCCAAGCGGTCAAGCAGGCTGACCCAGAGGCAGCCGAAGCAAGCTTGCAGCAGCTCATTCACTACCTGACGAACGACGACGCAACCTCACTGGAAGCGTGGGCAACATACGTAGAACTTGCCGACACGCCACTGGCCAGCAACGTGGAAGTGGGCCGGGCAATTGCCGCGTTTGATTTTCCCAAAGCGCTCGACTTGATAGCCGCTGCGGAAGCTGGATCGGGCATCACTGGTACACACCAGTAAGCTGCTTATTCCCACTCAATCGTTGCAGGCGGCTTGCTGGACACGTCATAGGTTACACGGTTGATGCCGCGTATTTCGTTGATGATGCGGCCAGAGACCTTTTTCAACAATGCATACGGCAACTCCGCCCAATCAGCTGTCATGAAGTCACTGGTTTGTACCGCACGCAGCGCCACGACATAATCGTAGGTGCGGCCATCGCCCATCACGCCCACACTCTTCACTGGCAAAAATACGGTGAAAGCCTGGCTGGTGAGTTCATACCAGGTTTTGCCGCTTTCCGGGTCAGTGAAGTTGTGCAGTTCTTCAATGAAGATGGCGTCAGCACGGCGCAGCAGATCGGCGTATTCCTTTTTGACTTCACCTAAAATACGCACGCCCAATCCGGGCCCGGGGAATGGATGGCGGTACACCATGTGGGGGGGCAAGCCCAATGCCACGCCGAGTTCCCGCACTTCGTCTTTAAAGAGTTCGCGCAATGGCTCCAGCAACTTCAGGCCCAATTGGGCGGGCAAACCACCTACGTTATGGTGACTCTTGATGGTGACGGCCTTTTTGCTCTTGGCGCCGCCGGACTCAATCACGTCGGGATAAATTGTGCCTTGGGCCAACCATGCCACGTGCCGGGCTTGGTCATTTTTCAGTTTGGCGGCTTCGGATTTGAAGACTTCAACAAATTCCCGACCGATAATCTTGCGCTTGGCCTCCGGTTCACTGACGCCACTCAAGTGCGACAAGAATTGCGCTTCTGCATCGACGCGCACCACCTTGGCATGCAGCTTTCCGACGAACATGTCCATAACCATGTCGCCCTCATTGAGGCGCAAAAGGCCATGGTCAACAAAAACGCAGGTCAGCTGGTCGCCAATGGCCCGATGAATCAGTGCAGCCGCAACAGACGAGTCCACGCCACCGGAAAGGCCCAGGATAACTTCTTCATTGCCAACCTGTGCGCGAATGGCACGCACCGCTTCTTCAATGTAGTCACCCATGATCCAATCTGCGCGGGTGGCACAAATGTCCAGTACAAAACGCTGCAGTAGCGCAGCACCTTGCTTGGTGTGGGTGACTTCCGGGTGAAACTGCACCGCGTAAAAGCCGCGCGCCTCATCGGCCATACCGGCAATCGGACAACTTTCATTGCTTGCCATGCAAATAAAGCCAGGCGGCAAGGCCGTAACCTTGTCACCATGGCTCATCCACACTTCCAGCATGCCATGGCCTTCGGCGGTGGTGAAATCGGCGATGCCATCGAGCAAACGGGTATGGCCGTGTGCACGCACATTGGCATGGCCAAATTCCCGCTTGTGGCCACCTTCTACCAAACCACCCAGCTGGTGGGCCATGGCCTGCATACCGTAGCAAATGCCGAGCACCGGAACGCCAAGGTCAAACACCCGTTGTGGCACCTTGTCTGTGGTTTCTTCGTACACGCTAGCGTGGCTGCCAGACAGAATGATGCCTTTGAGCGATCCATCTTTTGCGTAATCGCGCAGCCATTCGTCACTGACGTCGCAGGGATGAACTTCGCAAAACACGTGGGCTTCACGTACCCGACGGGCAATCAGTTGGGTGACTTGGGAACCGAAGTCAAGAATCAGAATTTTTTGGTGCATGACAAACGGCGCTTACTCTGCGCGGTAATTGGGCGCTTCTTTGGTGATCTGTACGTCGTGAACGTGGCTTTCGCGAATGCCCGCAGTGGTAATTTCAACAAATGCAGCTTCGTTTTGCATGTCGCTGATGGTTGCGCAGCCACAGTAGCCCATGCTGGCACGCACGCCACCGGCCATTTGGTAAACGATAGCAACCATTGAACCTTTGTAGGGAACGCGTCCTTCGATGCCTTCGGGAACCAATTTGTCGGCGTTCGGGTTGCCCGAGCTGGATTCCTGAAAGTAGCGGTCGGCACTGCCCTGTTGCATGGCGCCGATACTTCCCATGCCACGGTAGCTTTTGTAGCTGCGACCCTGGTACAGAATGACTTCACCCGGGGCTTCTTCGGTACCGGCAAACATGCCGCCCATCATGACCGTGCTGGCGCCAGCGGCAATGGCTTTGGCGATGTCGCCGCTGTAGCGTACGCCACCGTCTGCAATCAGGGGGACACCGGTTCCCTGCAGTGCGGTGGCAACGTTATCAATTGCCGTAATTTGGGGCACGCCCACGCCAGCAACAATGCGCGTGGTGCAGATCGACCCCGGCCCAATGCCTACTTTTACGCCGTCGGCGCCGGCTTCCACCAATGCCAAAGCTGCCGCCCCTGTTGCAATATTGCCGCCAATGACGTCAATCTGCGGGAAATTTTGCTTGACCCAGCGGACGCGATCAATGACGCCCTTGCTGTGGCCGTGCGCCGTGTCAACCACAATCGCATCCACACCGGCCCGAACCAAGGCTTCGACGCGGTCTTCGGTGCCCTCACCCACTCCCACCGCCGCGCCCACGCGCAAGCGGCCCGTCGCGTCGCGCGCAGCGTTTGGAAAGTTGAGCTGCTTGGTGATGTCTTTAACAGTAATCAGGCCCTTGAGCTCAAATGCCTCATTCACCACCAGCAAGCGTTCGAGCTTGTGCTTATTGAGCAGGGCCTTGGCAGCCTCGGGCGTGGTGCCGTCTGGAACCGTAATCAGGCGGTCGCGCGGCGTCATGATTTCACGCACCGGCTGGTCATAGCGGGTTTCGAAGCGCAAATCGCGACCGGTCACGATGCCGACCACCTTGCCACCATCGCACACCGGGAAACCAGAAACGCCCAGCTGCTCAGACAAAGCCAGCACCTGGCGCACCGTTGTCTCGGGGGTAATTACCACCGGATCGCGCAGCAGGCCGGACTCATAGCGCTTGACCTTGGCAACCTGGGCAGCCTGTTCGGCCGCAGTTAAATTCTTGTGAACAATCCCTATGCCCCCCTCTTGCGCAATAGCGATTGCCAGACGTGCTTCTGTCACCGTGTCCATCGCGGCCGACACCAAAGGCAGGTTCAGCTGGATATTGCGGGAAAAGCGGGTTGCAAGGGATGTGTCCTTGGGCAGGACTTGAGAGAAGGCGGGTACCAGTAACACGTCATCGAACGTGAGTGCTTTGCCGAGTAGGCGCATGTCAAAGCTCCAAAAGACGAATTGTACCCGCGCGCAACGTATTTTTTTACAAGGCGATCTGCAGCGCCGCTACACTGCATCTTATGTTTCCAAAACACCTGGTTTTTTGCGTTCTGGCTGCCGGCGCTTGCACCGCCGCGTTGGCCCAGTGGAAGTGGGTCGACAAAGATGGCCGCACGGTGTTCAGCGACCGCCCTCCTCCTGCCGACGTTCCCGCCAAGTCAATTCAACAGCGCGAGCGCGCCGCCGCTGCAACCGGGAAAATGGTTGCCCCAGATGGGGGCAACCTGGACGCAGCACAATTACCCGATTCACAGGCGCAACCCGCCGCAAATTCTCTGGCCAGCAAGGTCCACAGTGGCAAGCCGGTGGCGCCAAGTGAATTGGCTACCCTGCGACAGAAAGCCAGTGAAGCGGCAGCCAATCAGCGTGCGCTTGACGCCACCGCGACGCGCCAGGCACAAACTGAAAATTGCAAAATTGCCAGGCAATCGCTTGCCATGTTGAACAGCGGTGTTCGCGTACGCAAAACCAATGCCGCGGGTGAGAGAGAATTCCTGGACGACGCGCAACGCGATGCAGAGCGACGCAAGGCCAACGAAATGGTCGCTCAAAACTGCCTTTAGCCGACCCGGAGCGCGGAGTCTCCGTGCGCCAACGCCCTGTCAATAACCCGATTTTGCCCCTGCGCGCCTTTTGGAAAACAAGCCCGTGCCACGCGCGCCTTGTTGTGCAAAGCGCTCACGGCGCGCAACCTTGGGGTCTACTTTGAGTGGACGGCACACATCCACGCGATCGCCATCTGCGGGGCGGGTGTCCAGTGCAATGGCGCGCCCGCGTATGGCGACCTGGAGCGAGTCAACCCAATCGGATGGCTGATTATTCAATAAAGCGCTGGCGCACAACGCGCTTGCCACCGTGCAATCGCTGGGCAGGTGCATCGCGATTTGGCGCACGCTGCGTGGGCCATCGGCCAAAGCCACGGTGATTTGAATCGTGTCAGGCACCATACACCTGCTCTGCGCGCTTGACAAATGCCTCAACCAACGTCGAGGCTATTTTGTCAAATACAGGCCCAATCATGCGGCCCAGTAATATATTCTCAAAACTGTAGTTCAGCGTAAGGTCCACCTTGCAAGCACGCTGACTGCCATCGCCGATTGGCGTAAAGGCCCAATCACCCGCCAGAGTAGAAAACGGGCCATCAACCAATTTGAGTTGCACCCGATGGGGCTCTGTGTGCGTGTTGCGCGTCGTAAACGACTGGTGCAGCCCGCCAAAAGCAATGCCGACCTCGGCTGTCATGCCGTCGCTGTGTTGTTCCAGTACACGGGAACGATCGCACCAAGGCAAAAATTCCGGATAACGTGGTACATCCGTGACCAAGGCATACATTTCAGCGGGGCTGTACCAAAGAAGGACGGATTTGTGAACAGTTTTCATAGAATGCAGGTTTGCGCCGAATTGTAGACAAGCCGGCCATCCTTTTTAATTGCTACATGGCCAAGAAACCCGAAACATCCTCGCGCATCGCTGACAACAAGAAAGCCGCCTTCAATTATTTCTTTGAGGAACGCTTTGAAGCGGGTCTCGTACTGGAAGGTTGGGAAGTGAAATCCTTGCGTATGGGCAAGGTCCAACTGACCGACGGCTACGTGGTGATTCGCAACGGCGAGCTTTTTATTATCGGCCTGCAGATCAATCCGCTGCACACCGCGTCCAGCCACGTTAATCCGGATAACGTGCGGACCAAGAAGCTGTTACTGCACAAGGAAGAAATTAAGCGTTTAATCGGCAAGGTTGAGCAAAAAGGTTACACCTTGGTGCCAATTAATTTGCACTGGAAAAATGGCAAAGTAAAGTGCGAAGTCGCGCTTGCCAAGGGCAAGGCGGAGCATGATAAGCGCGACACCATCAAGGACCGCGAAGCCAAGCGCGAGGTGGAACGGGCGATGAAAGACCGCAATCGCTAACTGGTCAACTCGCGCGATCCCGCTTCGGTACCGGGCAATAAGGACAGCAATCGGGAACCGTCGCTGCCACCCGTGTTTTGGGGCGCAAATCCGCCGGTGCCGTTTTGCATTGAAACCATGTTTTGCAGAACAGATTGCATCTGTTGGCTTATGGTCAGTCGTTCTGGAAGTGCGTCGCAACGCCGATCGTGCGGGCCATCTGCCGGAGCCCATTGAGGTCGCCGCGGTGGTGCCCAGCCGCGCCACCAAGACTCCCACTCATATGCGTTGATCTGGTCCGCAAAGTTGACAAACCGTGTTGCGTTGCGCGCACCGTTCACGGTCACTGTTGAAAACCCACCCTGTGTGGTTTTCCTTCCAAAGAAATGCTGCGTCCCCCACACGGCGTCCTCGCCGGGTGAAAAATACTGTGCGGTATACCCTTGCCAGGTTGCGTCAAAAGGCCGAACCAAGGTCCCCCCAACGACCGCAGTGCCCCCGACCAAAATGGCACCTGCAGCGCCTGCGGTTGCGAGTGTGCCCAAGACACCCGCTACTATCGCAGTAGCCAGTAGCAGTTCCCCTGCCACGCTGTAGGTTAAGACCGGCGTATGCGACTGAATTTCGACACGACTATTGTCTGGAAAAAAATAGCGCCTTCGGTTCGCATCAAAGTTGACGCGACATCCATGCTGGAAAAAACGCGCTTGGGTTTCCCAACTCGCCGCATACCCAGCTTGGTAGCTGTTAATTCCTTCCGGTCTGCCGTCTGCGGCTGCTTGTATTCCAATGCCGGCGCCATCCGCAGCGGGTCCATCGTCATCGTGCCCGTGGCCTGGGCCTTGTTGGGGCACGACTGGCGCGTGTTGCAGATATGCGCCAAGCTGCCCCCGCAAAGAATCCGCGTCGTCCAAGGCCAGTCGTGTACGTTGAACCGCGGCGGCAGTCTGTAAATCAGCCAACTCCATGCGAAATTCCATCAAGCCTTGACGGTTCAATTCAAGGTATGTATCAATCGGGACGGGGTTGGCCAGCTGCTCTCGCGCACGGTTCGATACGTGGGCGCGCAAATCGGTACGCCATTGGTTTAGTGTGTCTTGCAACCCGCGCAGGACGTCCCGGGTGCCCCGCAGCGCATGCCACAGTAAGCTGGCCGCCTGGCGTTGGGATAATGGCACGTCATTGTGGTTGCTGATGAATTGAAAGGCCTGAATGTTCGCGACGGCGTTATTTTCCAGGGCAGTTACGTTGCGCAATAAATCCTGTCCTGCTTGCTGCATCACTTCCAACGTGGTTTCAGGAAGCGGAGAACGCTCACGGCTAGAAAGGTAAGTAACACCGCGTCGCGACCGGGGCGCGGCAATGTTTTGTAATGAATATGTTGGCATAAGGGAATCCTCAAAACGAAAGTAAATGGTGTGCAAATGAATAAAAATCAGTGCACATGCCGTTACGGCCTCGGCGCCAGCAGGGATACCCGCACCTGGTGCGGGTCCTGCAATGGTGTCAGTGGGGTAGCGTTGAGCCCGGGCAGGTGTGTCGCCGACAGATGCTGAATCAGGGAATGGGCTTGTTGACGGTGCCCCTGGCGGGGCATCGTGCAGGTGCGAAGCGGGGTGTCACCCTCGTATTGCGGGGTGCGTTGCGTTGCGTTGCCGATGAACCAGGACTCCCAGCCAAAATCGTTTACGCGATCGGCCAGATTGGGGATAGATTCCGGCGCTTCCCTGCCATTCACCGATACCGCGGTGAATACGTTGGGTGACCGCGCCCATCCGTAAAAATAACGCGTCTGCCACGCAGGGGACTTTGCGAGCCCGGTTGGGGTGCCGTCGGATGGCGCCCGGTAAAAACGGCTGACGTAGCCCTGCCAGGCCGCGTCATAGGGGCGCATTGCCAGCATACCGATTGTCACGACGCCCGTGGCGCCCCCCGTGAATGGTGCAGTGACAGGCAAAGTTGCGACCATGGTGGCAGTGACTGCAGTGACCAGAAAACCACTGGCGTTGCTGTGACTCAGCACCGGAATATAAGCTTGTATTTCGACATAACTGCGATCGGCAAACACGACGCGTCGCGCGTTGTGGTTGTAGTTGATTGCGCAACCATTTTGAAACAAACGCGCCAGCGTTTCGTCGCTGGCGGCATACGCCCTGTCTAGGCTGTCTACTCCATCGGGTAAACCCATCGGCAGCCCCTGCACTCCACCCCCACCTGGGTTTCCCGCTGCACCGCTACCGCCAGGTGCTGCGCCGGGTGCAGGTGCAAACCGGGGTGCCGCGTGCAAATAGGGCGACAGGCGGTGCATCAATTCCACATTGGATTCGGAATGACTGTGGTTCCTGTGGTGCGTATAGGTTGCCTGCAGATCCGCGAGCTCCATGCGGTATTCGATCAAGCCATCATCGGGTTCGATTGTGAGATTGGGAGCGGCAATTGCCCGCGGTGCTATTTGGACGTGCCGGGCAAGGTCGTGTTGCCAGCGCATGAGGTCGCGCTCGAGTAGCACCATTTGACGGAGCAGTTGTACCGCTTCGTTCGCAACCAGCGTGCGCCCTTGTGTGCGCATCTCTGCGAGGGTATGCGCTGGCAAGGGGGCCAGCATATGGGCGTTTTTATAAGGTACGCCACGTGCACTGCGCGGCGGAGACCGGACCGCTGTAGACGCCGAATACAGGTCGGTAAGCTTGTCGACGGTTGAGGGGGTATTGGAGGTAGAGGTGTCTGAAAGCTGGATAGTCAAAACGAAAGGCACTAGGTGGTTTATGGAGTCCTTGCCCTCCGATGCACGTTGCAGCAGAGAACACGAACCTGCACCTTAGCGACCTGGCGTATCCATCTCCAAGCCAAATGGTTATTTGCCAACCTTACACAGATGCAAACGCGTCGCCTTAACGACGTTCACGCATGCCAAGCCACTCATTTACCAGCAGTGCACCGACGACCAATGCACCGCCTGAGAGTACCGACGGAGCGGGTCGTTCGCCGGCACCCAACCAGGCCAACAGAATGCCGAACAACACCTCTTGTAATTGCAATAATGACATTTGGGGTGCTTTTAAAACCTTGCTGCAAGAAATGCACAAGGCACACGGCAAGGCGAGTTGAAAAATCCCCAGGCCAATCAGCAGTCCAGCATCGTGCGCGTCGGCTTGCAAGGGCCAGGCCATTGGCAATGTCAGAAAAGCGCTGATTGTCGCGCCCACCAACACGGCAGGCACCAGGTCAATGTCATGCCCGTGTTCGTGGCCATACTGGCTCACGTTCCAGTTGATGGCACCGGCAATCGGCACACACATGCCCACCACCGTTCCCCAGAATGCGCCCCCGCCCGTTTGCGTCGCAAACATGGCAGCGATTCCAACGCCGGCCACGAGAATCGCAATCCAGGTTCGCAATGGAATGAAGTACCCCAACGCGAGGCGTGCAATAAGCGCCGTAAGTAACGGTCCGCAGGCCATGGTGATGAGCACATTGCCCACGCTCGCCATGGTCAGCGCAATCATGAAGGCCGTGAACATCACGGCCCAGCAGCAGGCCGACGCCCAGAACAGAGGGCTTGCCGTGCGCAGTTTGCGCCAGACTACAGCGCGCCCTTGTTGTAAAGACAAAGCAAGTCCCAGCGCAAGGGCGCAACTGGCGGCACGCCAGAAGGTGACTTCAAAGCTGCGCGCAAAGTGGAGATGGCGCGTAACGACTCCGGCCGTTCCCCACAAAAAAGTCACCAGCACCATCATCAGGATGGCGCTGGTGGTGCGCAGTTTCAGGCGCATTGCCTGAATCCGGCACCACTGCCGCAAAACTGCGGTTGTTGCGTCCGCCGATTAGCGGCCAGCACGCTTGCGTTCATGCTCTTTCAGGTAGCGCTTGCGCAAGCGGACCGACTTCGGCGTGATTTCCACCAGCTCGTCATCTTCGATGAATTCCACACCGTATTCCAGTGTCAGGTCGATCGGAGGGGTAATCTTGATGGCATCTTCTTTGCCAGACACACGGAAGTTGGTCAGCTGCTTCTGGCGCACTGCGTTTACAACGAGGTCGTTGTCACGGCTGTGGATGCCGACGATCATGCCTTCGTATACCGGATCACCGGCCTTTACGAACATGCGGCCGCGGTCGTCCAGTTTGCCCAGCGCATAGGTAACGATTTCGCCATCGTCCATGGAAATCAGGACGCCGTTCTTGCGACCACCAATATCGCCACGGTGTGGTTCGTAACCGTCAAAAATATTGCTGATCAAACCAGAGCCACGGGTCAAGTTCAGGAACTCATTGGAAAAACCAATCAGGCCGCGGGCCGGAATGCGGTACTCCAGGCGGACGCGGCCACGGCCGTCCGGTTCCATGTTCACCAGCTCGCCCTTGCGCTCACCCAACGCTTGCATCACGCCGCCCTGGTGCTGCTCTTCGATATCGGCGGTCACCATTTCGATTGGCTCGTGCCGCACACCGTCAACGTCTTTGAACACCACGCGGGGTTTGCCGACGGCCAATTCATAGCCTTCGCGACGCATGTTTTCCAGCAGAATGGTCAGGTGCAATTCACCCCGACCTGCCACTTCAAAGATACCGTCTTCGTCGGTTTCCTTCACGCGCAGTGCAACGTTGTGTTGCAGTTCCTTCTGCAAGCGGTCCCAGACTTGGCGACCGGTCACGAACTTGCCTTCACGGCCCGCCAACGGGGAGTTGTTGACGCAGAAATTCATGATCAGTGTGGGCTCGTCAACCTTCAGCATGGTCATGGGGGCTGGGCTGGTGGGATCGGTAATCGTCACGCCGATACCGATTTCTTCGATGCCGTTGATCAACACAATGTCACCAGGACCGGCTTCAGTTACCTGAACGCGGTCCAGGCCCTGGAACGTCAGTACTTGGTTAATGCGTCCTTTGAGGGTTTTTCCGTCGGCGCCTTCCATGACCAAAACGTCCATTTGCGGACGCAAAGTGCCTTGGCTGATACGGCCAATGCCAATACGACCCACAAAGGTAGAGAAGTCGAGCGCGGAAATTTGCAATTGCAGCGGCGCAGCGGGGTCACCCTTTTGCGGCGGCACGTGCTTTAGCACGGTGTTGAAAAGGGCCGACATGTCGGTGCCCCACTGTTCGCCAGGCGCACCTTCTTCCAACGAGGTCCAGCCATTCAAACCGGAGGCATAAACCACCGGGAAGTCCAGTTGTTCATCGGTTGCACCCAGCTTGTCGAACAGGTCAAAAGCGGCATTGATCACATGATCGGGGCGCGCACCAGGCTT
>Ga0228698_1001407_pt1 | contig 11829 bp, 6 predicted proteins | sample McNCre117_Aug_MG_FD_178015 | JGI IMG/M metagenome (GOLD analysis project Ga0228698, IMG submission 178015) | Freshwater microbial communities from McNutts Creek, Athens, Georgia, United States - 1-17_Aug_MG | ecosystem: Environmental > Aquatic > Freshwater > Creek | place: USA: Georgia...
CGCCCTGCAACTGGCAATGCTTGCTAGAACCGGTACACCCAGCTGGGCTGGACCGGCCTTGCTGGAGGACTTCGGGACAACGGAAGAACCCGATGAGATCATGCAAGCCTGCTTTGACGATCTGCTCACTGGCCAGGGGGAGGGCACAGGGTGGCGTCTGCCAATGTCAGACTTGCGCGCTCATCCCGAACTGAATGATGAGGGCTGGAACATCGAGCAGGCCATGCTCTGGGGCGGAAATCTGTCGGTGCTGGTATCGCTACTCGGGACACCTTATTTCCCGGCCATCGATGGCGGTATCCTGTTCCTGGAGGACGTGGCCGAACACCCGTACCGCATCGAACGCATGCTGACGCAGCTGCTCCATGCCGGCATATTGAGCAAGCAACGCGCAATCGTGCTAGGTCAATTCAACCGTTACCAATTGGTTCCGCACGATCGGGGCTTCAAGCTCGCCAGTGTGATAACCTGGCTGCGCAGCCAGCTCCCGATTCCGGTCCTGACAGGACTGCCATTCGGCCATGTGCCCACCAAGGTTCTGTTACCGGTCGGCCGCCAGCTTGATCTGATGCTGCATGGCCGGGAAGCCATCCTGTACTGGGACTGAATCAAAACCGATCTGATAGCAGAAACGGAAAAGGGGCTGTGACAGCCCCTTTTCACATGCCAAGGCCGATACGCTGTCAGGCTTTGACTTCCCCGCAACGCCTGGTGATATGAGCCAATGCTTCCTCGACCTGATCGACCAGAATCAGACAGAGATCACCGGCCTGCAGATCAGCCAGCGCGGTGTCGATGGCGGCAAACTCGCCACGGATTTCCTTGACTTGCCCGGTTTTCGGAGCACCTTCAAGACCTTCGCGCAGCAGGGCGAGCACCTCGCCATCAGCGCGGCCACGCTGACAGGCATCCTGGAACAGCACGACATCATCGAACACCTTGCCAAGCAGGCGGGTCTGGTCGCGGATATCCTCGTCACGGCGGTCACCCGCGCCACTGATGACGACCGTGCGCCGTCGGGCAGGCATGTGCTGGACGGCATCGCACAGGGCCTGGATCGCGTCCGGATTGTGGCCGTAATCGGCGATCAGCGTCGCGCCCTTGTAGTCGAACAGGTTGAAACGGCCGGGAACAGCCTGTGCATCGCTGATGAAAGTCACCAGACTGGCCTTGATCCGATCCCAGGACACATCCAGCGCCCAGGCCGCACCGATCGCGGCCATGGCATTGTCGATCTGGAAACGGATTGTGCCGCCGCGTGTGATCGGCACCCCGACCAACGGAATGCGGACTTCGTGCTTGCCCTCGACTGCAACGATGTCGGCACCATCGACGAACAGCACGCGCTTGCCGACCGCGCGGTGAGTGGCGATGACGGGGTGGCTCGCATTCGGACCGAAGTAGGTCACCTGTCCCGAGCAATGGCGTGCCATCTTGACGACTTCAGGATCGGCGCCATTGAGCACCGCCATGCCACCAGGCGCGACATTCAACACGATGACGCGCTTGAGCACGCTCAGATCTTCGAGCGTGGTGATGAAGTTCAGCCCCAGATGATCGCCTGCCCCCAGATTGGTCACGACGGCCACCTGGCAGCGGTCGTAGGCCAGACCTTCCCGCAGCAGACCGCCGCGTGCGGTCTCGAACACGGCAGCATCGCAATCTGGATGCATCAGCACATTGCGTGCGCTGCGCGGACCGCTGCAGTCACCGCTGTCGGTCTGGCGGCCGTTGACATAGACGCCATCGGTATTGGTCATGCCCACACGCAGGCCCTTGCCCTTGAGCAGATGCGCGGTCAGGCGCACGGTCGTGGTCTTGCCATTGGTGCCGGTCACGGCCACGATAGGGATGCGGCCATCGTCTCCACCGGGATACATGTGGTTGATCACGACTTCGCCAACGTTGCGGCCCTTGCCGAAGCTCGGGCTCAGGTGCATGCGCAGGCCCGGCGCCGCGTTGACCTCGACCACACCGCCGTGCTGACCTTCCAGCGGCGTGTTGACGTTCTCGCAGACCACATCGACACCACAGATATCCAGGCCCACCATTTGCGCGGCGGCAATCGCGCGCGCGGCCACATCCGGGTGTACCTCGTCAGTCACATCGGTAGCGCTGCCGCCGGTTGACAGATTGGCGTTGTTGCGCAGCACCACGCGCATGCCGCGAGCCGGTATCGACTCGGGACTCAGGCCCTGCTCGCGCAGGCGGTCGATCGCGATCTCGTCGAGCCGGATCTTGGTCAGCGGAGTGGCATGGCCATCGCCCCGGCGCGGATCAAGGTTGACGGTCTCGACCAGCTGCCGTACCGTGTGCATGCCGTCACCGATGACCAGGGGCGGATCACGCCGGGCGGCGGCCACCAGCTTGTCGCCCACCACCAGCAGCCGGTAATCGATGCCGGGCAGGAAACGCTCGACCATGATTTCCTCGCGGTGGGAGCGCGCATTCACGTAGGCCGCCATCACCTGCTCGCGAGTCTGGATGTTGACCGTCACGCCCTTGCCCTGGTTGCCGTCACGCGGCTTGACCACGACCGGGCCGCCGATTTCCTGCGCGGCAGCCCAGGCATCCTCGGCATGGGCAACCGGCCGGCCCAGCGGCACCGGCACGCCCGCCGCGTGCAGCAGCTTCTTGGTCAGCTCCTTGTCCTGGGCAATGCCTTCGGCAATGGCGCTGGTGCTGTCGATCTCGGCGGCCTGGATGCGGCGCTGCTTGCTGCCCCAGCCGAACTGGACCAGGCTGCCCTGGGTCAGACGACGATAAGGGATGCCACGTGCCACGGCGGCATCGACGATTGATCCGGTCGAGGGGCCAAGGCGGACATCCTCGTCGAGTTCGCGCAGGCGAGCCATGGCGTCGGTGGCATCGAAGGGCTTGTCTTCCAGCGCAGCTTGCACCAGTTCGATTCCGAGATTGAGCGCCATGCGGCCCACGTCTTCCTCGGTGTACTGGATCACGATCTGGTAAGTGCCTTTTTCCTCGGCTTCCCTGGTGCGGCTGAAGCTGACCGGACAGCCTGCGTGTGTCTGCAAGGCCAGGGTCGCAAGCTCCAATGCATGTGCCAGCGAAAACACGCCCTGGCCACCACGCTCGGGCAGGGCGCCAATGTCGGGAAAGCGTTCGCGCAGGCGATCGACAAAACCAGGCAGTTGCGCGACGTCACGCTCCTGCAGCGTGCAGCTGACCACCGCCTCGATCGCTGTGTATCGGGTCCAGAGGTTGGGCCCGCGCAGGGCCCGGATGCGGGAGACTTCCATTTTCTTCACTTGGCCGGAAATTGCGTTCATTCTGCGGTCTCGACGCCGGCGCGGATCAATGCCGGGTCCATGTCGAGCGCCAGCGCCGCGCCCACTGCCGCCAGCAATGCGGGCAGCGGAATGTGCTGCTGGATCAGGCGTGCGACAACCGGCTGCGCCAGGTCGAGCACTGGCGTGACACCAGTGTGGGCCAGCAGCATGATCTGCTGCTCGCGCACGACCAGGAAACGGCCGCCATCGGCGCAATGCTGCGCGCGCAGCGGGTGATCATCCTGCACGGTATAGAGCAGCACCGCGCCATCACACAGCTCGGCCAGACCGGCACAAACCTCGTCGTCGGCATTGAGCACGGCGCAGCCGTCGGGCAGCACGACATCGACCTGGGTCCGCAGCACATTGCGCATCTGGTCGTGAGTCAGGATATGGTGATCCTGCAAACCGTCGGGCAAGGGTACGCTGGTCACGACGCCGACCTGGCAGCGGTCATAGGCCAAACCGTGTTCCAGGATGCTGCGCGTGCTGCTCTCGACCACGGCCGCAGTCGTGGTGCGGTTCATCAGGATGCGCTGACCCGAGGCCCATTCGCCCGGGCTGGCGGTCTGGATCTTCTCCATCTGCAGGTACATGCCGGCATTGCAGGCCAGGCCGGTGACATGGCCGGCGCAGTAGAGCAGCCAGCCGGTCAGCAGGGCGACGGCCGTCGTATGGTCGCAGCCACTGATACCGATGACCGGGATGCGGCCATCGTGTCCGGGGCCGAACAGGTGCCCGACGATGGCTTCGCCGACCGGGCGCGGCTGGCCGACGGCGGGCTGCAGGTGCATCAGCAGGCCGGGGCCGGCGTTGACCTCGATGATCGCACCGCCTTGCTCGGCCAGCGGGCGCGAGATGTCAGTGGCGACGACATCGACGCCCGCGATGTCGAGACCGACGATGCGCGCGGCCAGTGCGGCCATCTCGGCCACGTCCGGATGAACCTCGTCGGTGATGTCCTGGTTGAGTACGCCGTTGCGTTCGAGCAGGATCTTGCGGCCAGCCTCGGGCACCGATTCCGGCGTCAGGCCCTGGCGCTGCAGCTCCAGCATGACCTTGCAGTTTTCCGGCAGGAGCACCGGATTGAGCGGGAAATGCTCCTCGATGCCACGGCGTGGATCGGAGTTGATCTGGGCCCCGACCAGCTGCGCAACGCTGGAGCTGCCGTCAGCCGTGATGTAGGACAGCTCGCCACGCACTGCAGCGACCAGCTTGTCGCCGACGATCAGCAGACGGTGTTCCTCGCCCTCGACCATGCGCTCGACCATGACGTAGGAGCTGATCTTGGCTGCGATGTCGTAGGCCGCCATGACCTGCTCGCGGGTGTGCAGGTCGATCACCACGCCCCGACCCCGGTTGGCATTCGAGGGCTTGACCACCACCGGCAGGCCGATGTCCTCTGCGGCTTCCCATGCTTCCTCGGCACTGTTGACCTCGCGGCCTTCCGGGGTCGGGACGCCGCAGGATTCGAGCAGCTGCTTGGTCAGGTCCTTGTCCTTGGAGATGCCTTCGGCGATCGCGCTGGTGCGGTCGGTCTCGGCGGTCCAGATGCGGCGCTGCTTGGCGCCATAGCCGAGCTGGACCAGATTGCCCTCGTTGAGGCGCAGATGCGGGATCTTGCGCTTGGCGGCGGCCTCAACGATACCGAGGGTGCTCGGACCCAGCGCATGGAGTTCGATCAGCACCTTGAGCTGCTTGACGGCGGCCTCGACATCGAAGGGCTCGTCATTGATCGCTGCCATCACCAGGTCGAGTGCCGACAGCAGGGCTTGGCGGCCGACCTCATCCTGGCCAGTGCGGATCACGACCTTGTAGACACCGCGCTGGTCGGTCGAGCGCGCCTTGCCGAAGCCCGACTTCATGCCGGCCAGGTTCTGCAGCTCGATCGAGACATGCTCCATGATGTGGCCGGGCCAGGTACCGTCACGCAGACGTTCGACAAAGCCGCCGGTGTAGCCGAGGCCGCAGTGGTGCTCATGCAGTCCGGGCAGCCAGGCCAGCAGGCGGTCGGTGAAGCCGGGCAGGGTGTTGGAGGGAAAGTCTTCCAGCGCGCCGATGTCGATGACGGCTTCCACCGCGCGGTGGTAGGTCCAGATGCTCGGACCCTGCAGGTGGTTCATGCGCAGTAACTGGATGGCTTGGTGCTTCATGTGTGGCTTGGGGTTTCCGCCCGGGCGTGGCGTCAGTTGGGCCTGGAGGGGCAATCAGCGTGACAACGTCGGTCCTGAGAGAAATTGGCAGCTTTAGAATCTGGCTTGTGATGGAGAATGGCCGGAACATGGGGGCAGACGCAAGCACGATGAGGCACAGCAGCGTCGCGGGCACGGCTCCAGCCATTTTGCCGCGAGATTTTCTCCCTACTTGACGCCTTTGCGCGCAAGCCTCAACAAAAATTATTTGCAACATGTCGTCACAACAAGCACCGTCCGAACTGCCGCTCGGTTTTCCCGTGGATTGGCGCGAGACGGTCAGACAGGCGCTGGGCGGCGTGGAGGTGCTGGCCTGGCTCGAACTCGATCTCGATGCCCGGCTGCGTTTTGGTGCCGGACTGCTGCTCATCACCCACGACAGCCTGTGGGCCGTGGAAGGCCAGGGTGCCGACCGCACCGTGCGTCGCTGGACCATAGACACGCAGACGCGGCTGCTGTGCAGCGACCACAACGGCGTCGGCCTGATCGAGCTGGTCGAGGACGGGCGCCGCGCTGCCGTCTGGCGCTATACACTGGGTCGCCATGTGCAGGCCACCCGGCTGCTGGAGCAGTTCGATGCCCGGCGCGAGTATCTGTTGCACGGCAAGCCGCTGCAGCTCGCGCCGCTGACGCTGTGCCCGCAGTGCAATTCGCCGCTCGACCCCGATGCCGATGACTGCGAGGTCTGCGCCCAAGTCATCCACACGCCGCCATCGACCTGGACGCTGCTGCGCCTGTGGCGCTTCGCGCAGCCGTATCGCTGGCAGCTGCTCGCAGGGTTCCTGCTCACGCTGGCCGCCACCGGCGCCACCCTGGTGCCGCCCTACCTGACCATGCCGCTGATGGACCAGGTGCTGATTCCGTACCAGAATGGCAAGCCAATCGATACCGGACTGGTCAGCATGCTGCTGGGTGGCCTGCTGGGCGCAGCCTTGCTGGCCTGGGTGCTGGGCTGGATCAAGACCTACATCCTGGCACTGGTGTCCGAGCGCATCGGCGCCGATCTGCGCACCCACACCTACGACCACCTGCTCAAGCTGTCGCTCGAATACTTCGGCGGCCGGCGCACAGGTGACCTGATGGCGCGCATCGGCAACGAGACCGACCGCATCAACGTTTTCCTGTCGCTGCACCTGCTCGATTTCGCAACCGACGTGCTGATGATCTTCATGACGGCGGCGATCTTGTTCTCGATCAATCCACAGCTCGCGCTCGCGACCCTGGTGCCACTGCCCTTCATCGGCTGGCTGATCCATATCGTGCGCGACCGGCTGCGCACCGGCTTCGAGAAGATCGACCGCGTCTGGTCCGAAGTCACCAGCGTGCTGGCCGACACCATTCCCGGCATCCGCGTGGTCAAGGCCTTCGCGCAGGAGGCGCGCGAGGCCCAGCGCTTCCGTGACGCCAACATGCACAACCTGCAGGTCAACGACCGGCTGAACCGGCTCTGGTCACTGTTCTCGCCCACAGTGTCGCTGATGACCGAGATCGGCCTGCTGGTGGTGTGGGGTTTCGGCATCTGGCTGGTCTCGCGCGACAGCATCACGGTGGGCGTGCTGACCGCCTTCCTGGCCTATATCGGGCGCTTCTACACCCGGCTCGACTCGATGAGCCGCATCGTCTCGGTGACGCAGAAGGCCGCCTCGGGCGCCAAGCGCATCTTTGACATCCTCGACCATGTGTCGAGCGTGCCCGAGCCGGCGAATCCGGTGGCGCTGCCGCATATGAAGGGCCAGATCGAGATCCGCGCGGCGGGTTTCCGCTACGGCAACCGCGCCGTGATCCGCGACCTGAACCTGGCGGTCAAGGAGGGCGAGATGATCGGCCTGGTCGGGCACAGCGGCTCGGGCAAGAGCACGCTGATCAACCTGATCTGCCGCTTCTATGACGTGGCCGAAGGTGCGATCCTGGTCGATGGCGTCGATATCCGACAGATGGCGGTGGCCGACTACCGGCGCCACATAGGCCTGGTATTGCAGGAACCGTTCCTGTTCTTCGGCACCATCGCCGAGAACATCGCCTACGGCAGGCCCGATGCGACGCGCGAGGAAATCATCGAGGCCGCGCGCGCCGCGCACGCGCACGAATTCATCCTGCGTCTGCCGCTGGGCTACGATTCGCTGGTCGGAGAGCGCGGCCAGGGCCTGTCGGGCGGCGAGCGCCAGCGGATCTCGATCGCGCGCGCGCTGCTGATCGACCCGCGCATCCTGATTCTCGACGAGGCGACCTCGGCGGTCGATACCGAGACCGAGAAGGAGATCCAGAAGGCACTCGACAACCTGACCCGCGGGCGCACCACGCTGGCGATCGCGCACCGCCTGTCCACGCTGCGCAAGGCCGACCGGCTGGTCGTGATGGACAAGGGACACAAGATCGAGGAAGGTACGCATGATGAGCTGATGGCGTGCGAAGGCGCCTACTATCGCCTGTACCAGGCGCAGCAGCGCCATGAAGAACTGCTGCTGGAGGAGGAATGACGACGATGCGCATGGAACGCAATGCAATGGGCCGGCTCAAGGTCTGGGACGATGACGGCATCAGCCATGAGCCGGTCAGCGCGGTGCGCGCCTTTCCGGTCCAGGCGCCCGAGGGCAGCATCTCGCTGCTCGGACCCGACGGGCACGAGCTGGCCTGGATCGAGCACCTGAGCGACCTGGCGCCCGAGCAGCGCGCACTGGTCGAGGACGAGCTGCACCAGCGCGAGTTCATGCCGGTTATCCAGCGCCTGGTCGAGGTATCGACCTTCGCGACGCCGAGTACCTGGACCGTGGACACCGACCGCGGCCGCTGCCAGTTCGTGCTCAAGGGCGAGGAGGACATCCGGCGCCTGAACCGCAGCACGCTGCTGGTGCTCGACAGCCATGGCGTGCAGTTCATGATCCGCGATCCGCTCGGTCTGGACCGCCACAGCCGCAAACTGCTGGACCGCTTCCTGTGATGGCCGCGTGATCGGCCGAACCGCCTTTCATCTCGATGAACGATATGCAAAGCCCCAAGCTGACCGTGCTGGTGGTCGATGACGCGCCCGACAGCCTGCAGGTGATGAACGCCATCCTGAGTCCCTTGTACAAGGTCAAGGTGGCCAACAGTGGCGAGCGTGCCCTCAAGGTCGCCAGTGGCAACCACCCGCCCGATCTGGTCCTGCTCGATGTGGTGATGGCCGGCCTCGACGGCTACGAGGTCTGTCGCCGGCTCAAGGACAGCCCCATGACGCGCGAGATCCCGGTGATTTTCCTGACCGCCAGGAACGAGATCGAGGACGAGACGCACGGCTTTTCCTGCGGCGCGGTCGATTACATCGTCAAACCTGCCAATGCGCCCGTGGTGCTCGCGCGGGTGCGGGCGCAGCTGCAGCTCAAGCAGATGTCCGATTTCCTGCGCGACCAGAACCAGTTTCTGGAGCGCGAGGTCGAGCGGCGCACCAGCGAGACAGTCGCGATGGAAAACGTCACCATCATGACCATGGCGTCGCTGGCCGAGACGCGCGACTCCGACACCGGCAACCATATCCTGCGCACCCAGCACTACATCAAGCTGCTGGCCGAGGAGTTGCGGCGCCAGCCCCGCTATGCGCAGGAACTCAGCGACGAGGTGGTTGACCTGATGTTCAAGTCGGCGCCGCTGCACGACATCGGCAAGGTCGGCATCCCGGACAGCATCCTGCTCAAGCCCGGCAAGCTCACGCCCGAGGAATTCGAGATCATGAAGCGCCACACCACCATCGGGCGCGATGCGATCCAGCATGCCGAGGATTCGCTCGGGCTGGAGGTGGATTTCCTCAAGTACGCCAAGGAGTTCGCCTACACCCACCAGGAGAAATGGGACGGCAGCGGCTATCCGGAAGGGCTGCGCGGCGAGGCGATCCCGCTGTCGGGCCGCCTGATGGCGATCGCCGATGTCTATGACGCGCTGATCAGCTCGCGCATCTACAAGGCCAGAATGCCGCACGAACAGGCCGTGACCCAGATCGTCGCCGGCAGTGGATCGCATTTCGATCCGGCACTGGTCGAGGCATTCCAGCGCATTGCCGACCAGTTCGAGGCAGTGGCCCTGCGCTATGCCGACATCTCGCCGCTCAAGGCTGATGGTTGCACGGGAGAGTCGCGATGAGCCACCAGAATCCGCGCAGCCTGCTCACGCCCGCGATGCGTGGCGTCCTCGACCGGATCGCGCGCGCCAACCGCATGCCCATGCATCTGCTGACCCCGACCCAGGCCAAGCTGTTCTACGAAGCCGGCGCCAGCGTGCTCGACATCCCGCCGCATAAGCTGCCCCGGGTCGATCAGCTGCAGCTGCCGATGCGCGATGGCAGCCGGATCGCCGCGCGGCTGTATGCGCCGGTCAGCCGCGAGGCAGCGGCATCACCGTTGCCGGTGCTGCTCTACCTGCACGGCGGCGGCTTCACGGTCGGCAGCCTGAACACCCATGACAGCCTGTACCGCCATCTGGCGCATCTGGCGCGCTGCGCGGTGCTGGCGGTCGATTACCGCCTGGCGCCCGAGCACAAGTTCCCGACCGCGGTCAACGATGCCTGGGACAGCCTGCTGTGGCTGCATGAGCATGCCGGCGAGCTGGGGCTGGATGGCCGGCGCATTGCGGTCGGTGGTGACAGCGCGGGCGGCACGCTCAGCCTCGTGACCGCGATCCAGGCGCGTGATGCCGGTATCGACCTGGCGTTGCAGCTGCTGTTCTATCCGGGCTGCACGCCACGGCGCGACACGCCATCGCAGGCCGTTTTCGGCCACGGCTTCCTGCTGGAGCGGACCTCGATCGACTGGTTCTTCGGCCATTACCTCCACAGCGACGAGGAATGCGAGGACTGGCGCTTTGCGCCACTGATGGCACCAGATGTGGACGGTGTGGCGCCAGCCTGGTTCGGGCTGGCCGAATGCGATCCGTTGGTCGATGAGGGCCTGCTGATGGCGGACCGGCTGCGCATGGCCGGCGTGGCGGTCGATCTGGAACTCTATCGCGGCGTGGTCCACGACTTCATCAAGATGGGACGCGCGATTCCCGAGGCGCTGACCGCGCACCAGGATGCCGCGCGCGCGCTGCGGCACGCTTTCGGCATTGCTTGACGACCGGTGAAAAGCCGACGAAAGCCGGCTTTTCCCTGAAAACTTACAATGGCAGGTTGTCCCGGATTCAGGCCCGCCATGAACGCCCCCATCGATGTCTCATTCTTTCCGCGCGCCGCCAAGCCGCTGAACAGCTACCGGCCTTACTGGGCCAAGCGCTTCGGCACCGCGCCTTTCCTGCCAATGAGTCGGGCCGAGATGGATCAGCTCGGCTGGGACAGCTGCGACGTGATCCTGGTCAGCGGTGACGCCTACGTCGATCACCCGAGCTTCGGCATGGCCGTGATCGGCCGCGTGCTGGAGGCCCAGGGATTTCGCGTCGGCATCATCGCCCAGCCCGACTGGCACAGCGCCGAGGCGTTCAAGGCCCTCGGCAAGCCCAACCTGTTCTGGGGCGTGACGGCGGGCAACATGGACTCGATGATCAACCGCTACACGGCCGACCGCAAGATCCGCTCGGACGACGCCTACACGCCCGGCAATGCCGGTGGCAAGCGGCCGGACCGCGCGGCGACGGTCTACAGCCAGCGCTGCCGCGAGGCCTACAAGGATGTGCCGATCGTGCTGGGCGGCATCGAGGGCTCGCTGCGCCGCATCGCGCACTACGACTACTGGAGCGAGACCGTGCGGCGCTCGATCGTGCTCGACAGCAAGTGCGACCTGCTGCTGTACGGCAACGCCGAGCGCGCGCTGGTCGAGGTTGCGCACCGGCTGGCGCGCAAGGAGCCGGTCGAATCCATCACCGATGTGCGTGGCACCGCCTTCGTGCGCAAGAGCACGCCCGAGGGCTGGTTCGAGATCGACTCGACCGAGGTCGATCAGCCCGGCCGCGTCGATGCCCACCTGAACCCGTATCTGATGGTGTCTGAGCAGGCCAGGGCGCAAGGGCAGTCCTGCGCGCGCGACGATGAGGCGCAAGCGCGCGCCGATGCCGCCAATACCGGGCAGACCGAGCCAGCGCCAGCCACCCTGAAAGCTTCCGGGCAAGTCGTGAACTTCGTTGCCAATCCGGCGCTGGCCACCAGGGGCAAGCCCGCGCGTGACCATACCGTGATCCGCCTGCCCGGCTACGAACAGCTCAAGGCCGACCCGGTGCTGTACGCGCACGCGAACCGCGTGCTGCACCTGGAGACCAACCCGGGCAACGCGCGCGCGCTGGTGCAGGCCCATGGCACGGGCACGGCAGCGCGCGACGTCTGGATCAACCCGCCGCCGATTCCGCTGACCACGGCCGAGATCGACTGGGTGTTCGACCTGCCGTATGCACGC
>Ga0228698_1001408_pt1 | contig 11826 bp, 10 predicted proteins | sample McNCre117_Aug_MG_FD_178015 | JGI IMG/M metagenome (GOLD analysis project Ga0228698, IMG submission 178015) | Freshwater microbial communities from McNutts Creek, Athens, Georgia, United States - 1-17_Aug_MG | ecosystem: Environmental > Aquatic > Freshwater > Creek | place: USA: Georgia...
TCGTGAAGGTCTTGCCCTTCAACCGCAACATGGCATTCTTTTTTGTGGCCCTGGGTGTGGTGCCCATGCTGGGCTCCTTCATCACCGAGCCTGCCGCCATGACGCTGGCCGCCCTGCTGATGAAAGACACCGTGTTTGCCCGCGCCACCAGACGCCTGCAATACGCGGCACTGGGCGTGCTGTTCGTGAACGTATCCATTGGCGGCACACTCACTCCCTTTGCGGCTCCGCCCGTGCTGATGGTGGCCGCCAAATGGAACCTGGACATGACCTACATGCTCACCCACGTGGGCTGGAAGGCGGCTGTGGCGGTGTTTTTCAACGCCGGGGCACTGACGCTGCTGTTCGCCAGGGAAATCAAACGGTTCCCGCATGAAGCACAAAGCCCCTACAGCGGCGTACCGGGCTGGATGGTAGCCATCCATTTGGCATTTATGGCATGTATTGTGACATTATCGCACCATCCATCAGCATTTATTGCTATATTTTTGATATTCATGGGTGTGGCGCAGGCCTACCCGGCGTACCAAGAAAGCCGGTTGATCCTGCGTGAAGGGCTGCTGGTGGCCTTCTTCCTGGGTGGGCTGGTGGTGCTGGGGGGCATGCAACAGTGGTGGCTGCAACCCCTGCTGATGCAAATGAACGAAACCACCGTTTATTTTGGTGCCACCGCGCTCACTGCCATCACCGACAACGCGGCACTCACCTACCTGGCTTCGCTGGTAGACGGGCTGACACCCGCATTCAAGTATGCGGTGCTGACCGGTGCGGTCACCGGCGGTGGCCTCACCCTCATTGCCAATGCACCCAACCCGGCAGGTGCATCCATTCTGAAAAGCACCTTCCACGAAGGGGCAATTTCGCCACTCAGCCTGTTTTTGGGAGCCCTGGGCCCCACCGTAGTGGCCATTCTTTGCTTCCGGCTGTTGCCCGCCTGAACACACCCGGGTTGATTGATGTTGCCTATGGTGCGGTTAGAAAATACCAAGCCTTTCAACATCTGTCGCTCGATAGTCCGCACCTATACTTTCCCCAACGTTGATTTCCAGCGTTGGTCTGTTCAACACCCCTACTCCCAGGAGCGCACACATGTCTCTCATCAACACCCAGGTTCAGCCGTTCAAAACCCAGGCGTTCCACAACGGCCAGTTCGTGGAAGTGTCCGACCAGACCCTGAAGGGCAAGTGGTCTGTGCTGATCTTCATGCCAGCCGCTTTCACCTTCAACTGCCCCACTGAAATCGAAGACGCGGCCGACAACTACGCCGAGTTCCAGAAAGCCGGTGCCGAGGTCTACATCGTCACCACCGACACCCATTTCTCCCACAAGGTGTGGCATGAAACCTCCCCCGCCGTGGGCAAAGCCAAGTTCCCGCTGGTGGGCGACCCCACCCATGCCCTGACCAACGCATTTGGCGTGCACATCCCCGAAGAAGGCCTCGCTCTGCGCGGTACCTTCGTCATTAACCCTGACCTGGTCATCAAAACCGCTGAAATCCACTCCAACGAGATTGCGCGCGACGTGAAAGAAACCGTCCGCAAGCTCAAGGCTGCCCAGTACACCGCCGCCAATCCAGGCCAAGTGTGCCCCGCCAAGTGGAACGAAGGCGCCAAGACCATTGCGCCGTCCATCGACCTGGTCGGCAAAATCTGATGCCATACCGGCAACAGCCGGTTCGGACTTTGCAAAAAAGGTGTTGCTTCGGCAGCACCTTTTTTTTCGCCTGCGTGCCGGCCCTCCAAACCCTCCAAGTGGTCTGGTCAAACCAACACCACACGGTCGCTGCACGGGCCTTGATGGGTTTTGACTATTGATAGTTTTTAAACAACAAATCAACGAATCAATAGTCAATATCTAAAATTCACACATCGCAGCGCTCGTTGCACTGCACCGAATACGAAAGGACATCACCATGCTCGACGACACCCTGAAAGCCCAACTCGCTGCCTATCTGGAACGCGTGCAGCAACCGTTTGAGCTGGTCGCCAGCCTGAACGACGGTGCCGCCGCCACTGCAGACGATGCCCAGATGCGCCAGTTGTTGGCCGACATCGTGGCCGCTTCTGCCGGAAAAATCAGCGCCCGGTTTGACGGCACCGATGCCCGCAAGCCCTCTTTTGCGCTGGTGCGTGGCAGCCAGAACCCACAGCCACTGAACCTGCGCTTTGCCGGCCTGCCCCTGGGCCATGAGTTCACCTCGTTGGTGCTGGCCCTGCTGTGGACTGGTGGCCACCCCCCCAAAACCGAGCAGGCCACCATCGACCAGATCCAGGCCCTGGAAGGTGACTTCCACTTCGAGGTTTACATGTCCTTGAGCTGCCACAACTGCCCGGACGTGGTGCAGGCGTTGTCGCTGATGGCGGTGCTCAACCCCCGCATTCAAACCACTGTCATCGAAGGCGGTGCGTTCCAGGGCGAGGTGACCGCCCGCGAAATCATGGCTGTGCCCATGGTGTTCCTGAACGGCCAGGTGTTTGGCTCGGGCCGCATGCTGGTGGAAGAAATCGTGGCCAAGCTGGACACCAACGCCCCTGCCCGCGAGGCGGCCAAACTGTCAGCCAAGGACCCGTATGACGTGCTCATCGTCGGCGGTGGCCCGGCCGGTGCCGCGGCTGCGGTGTATGCGGCCCGCAAGGGCATCCGAACCGGCATTGCGGCCGAACGGATGGGCGGGCAGGTGAACGACACCATGTCCATCGAAAACTACATCTCGGTGCTGGAAACCGATGGCCCCAAGTTTGCCGCCGCGCTGGAAGCCCAGGTGCGCCACTACGACGTGGACATCATGAATCTGCAACGCGCCGCCAAGCTGGTGCCCGCTGCCACCGAAGGCGGGCTGGTGGAGGTGCATCTGGAAAACGGTGGCACCCTCAAAAGTCGTAGCATTGTTCTGAGTACGGGTGCGCGCTGGCGCAATGTGAATGTGCCCGGTGAAGCCGAATACCGCAACAAGGGCGTGGCCTACTGCCCCCATTGCGACGGCCCGCTGTTCAAGGGCAAGCGGGTGTCGGTGATTGGCGGTGGCAATTCGGGGGTGGAAGCGGCCATTGATTTGGCCGGCATCGTCGAGCATGTGACGCTGGTGGAATTTGCCGACCAGCTCAAGGCCGATGCAGTGCTGGTGACCAAGCTGAAAAGCCTGCCCAACGTGACCATCCACACCAACGCGCAAACCACCGAAATCACAGGCACTGACGGCTCCGGCCAAGACACCGGCAAGGTCACCGGCCTGCGTTTCAAGGACCGCACCACCGGCCAGGAGCAACTGGTGCCGCTGGAAGGCGTGTTCGTGCAAATCGGCCTGGTGCCCAACACTGAATGGCTGAAGGGCACACTGGAACTGAGCCGCTTTGGCGAAATTGTGGTGGACGCCAAGGGCCACACCAGCCTGCCCGGCGTGTTCGCCGCAGGCGACTGCACCACGGTGCCCTACAAGCAGATCGTGATTGCGGCGGGCGAAGGGGCGAAGGCCGCGCTGAGCGCGTTCGACCACCTGATTCGGGTGCCAGTGGCAGCGGGCTGAAGCCCGCACACGGCCATTCCCCTGTCAGCGCGTGAACACCACGCGCTGATACAGGCCCGCCAGCCAAGTGTGGTGCTCAGTGCGCGCCGGCTGGGCGTGGGAGGGTAGCCAGTGCACCACCGGGTGGTGCCAAAGGTCCAGCGCAAACGGCTCCAGCCACCGCAACACGGGTGTCATCAACCAACGCAGCGGATGCCATGCAGCTGGCCGGTGGTAGTCCACCACCACCAGTTGCCCCCCAGGTTGCAGCACCCGCCAGGCCTCGGACAGGGTCTGGCGGCGCACCGCATCCGGCTGCTCGTGCAACAAAAAGAACAGCACCACCGCCTGCTGACTGGCATCGGGCAGTTGCAAGGCGGTGGCATCTTGAATATGCCATTGCACATGCCCAGTCCGCGAAGCGTCTGCACCCAGCTTGCGAGCCAGGTTCTCCAGCTGAATGGGCGCCACATCCACCACGGTCAACTGGCCGCCAGGTGATTGCTGCCGCAGCAGGCAGGGGGTGAAGTCGCCATACACGCAGGCCACCTGCAACACCTTGCCAGCCCGGGCAGGGGCTAGGGCATCCAGTACCGCATCGCGCAGGCGAGCAAACTGCCCCCACAGAATGAGGTTGACCAGCCATTGCCGCTCAAACACCCAAACCGCACGTGGCGTCAGGTAGGCCCATGAGTAGGTTTCGCGCAAATAGGCCGGAACAGCTGGGGAACTGGAAGCAGACGAAACTCTCATGGATTCACCAGGGTGCGCAAGGCGTCGGCACCATCGGCCATCGACTGCAACCAGCCAGGCAGCCAGGTCGGGCGCCGGTCAAACGGGCCAAAGTCCACCAGCTTCAGGTCGGGCTGCTCGGCCATCAGGGTTTCCAGGGTGGCATTGCGGTCCACCAGGCCCAGTGCCAGCGCGTTTTGCCCGCCCCACACCTCGCCGGTGGTGTAGGTAGCAGGGGGTTGCGTGAGCTTGGCTTTGCGACGGGTGGTCAACAGGGTTTCAAACTGGCGGCCCATTTCATCCACCAGCGCCTGAGCCTTGACCTCTGCCTCCGGGGTGCCTGGCTCGAACGGATTCAACATGCCCTTGAGCGAGCCCGATGCATAGGTTTTGGATTTGACGTCGTACTTCTCCAGCACGCGGTGCACATTCCAGCTTTGCAAAATGGCACCGATGGAGCCCACCAGCGAGTAGCGCGCACTCACGATCTCGTCAGCGGACAACGCCACCATGTAGCCCGCGGACGCCCCCAGATTGCCAATGACCGCCTGAATGGGTTTGTCGTGCTTTTTGCGCGACTCAGCCACCGCGTCCATGATGCGTTCGGCCTCCACCGGCGCACCACCGGGCGAGTCGATGTAGAGCAGCACCCGGCGCACGTTCTCGTCTTCAAACGCGCGTTTCAGGGCCGCCCCCACTTTGTCGGCTGAAGCCAGTTTGGCGGTGGCGCTGATCTGTCCCTCCACCCGCACCAGTGCCACCGAGGGGTGCTTGGCCACCACCCCAGGCACTGGCAGCAGCGCCTGGGTCACCAGGGCGGCATAGAGCCCGAGCGAGCCCACCACCAGCAAGGCCACCACCCAGCGCTTGAAGCGGGCGCTGCGCCGGGCCTCGGCTTCGCGACGCTGCTGCTCCAGCACAAAGGCCTTGGCCATGAGCGCGAGGGTTTGCTCTGCGTTTTCTGTGGGTTGCCGAAGCGCGGCTTCCACCGGACTGGCCACCTCGGCGTTACCGGGGCCACTCCACCATGCGCGTAGTGTTTTAATCATGTCGATCCCTGTGTTCGATGCATCTGAATGTCTCTGTTGTACACCACCACCAAGCACCTCCACATGACGGTGGTGACGTTGAGCGTGAGCCTGTTCACACTGCGTGGTTTGGGTGTGCTGGCAAAGCAAAGTTGGCCCCAAACCAACCGGGTGCGCCGCGCCAGCATGGCCCTTGACACGCTGCTGCTGGGTTTGGGCTTGGGGTTGTGGTGGCAGCTCGATCTTTCGCTGACCCAAGCCCCCTGGCTAGCCACCAAGCTGGCACTGCTGGGTGTGTATGTGGTGCTGGGTTCACTGGCGTTGAAACACGCCCCCTCTGACCGTGCCAAAGCCCTGTGTTTTGCCCTGGCGCTGGCCACCGCGAGTCACATGGCAGCCGTGGCGGTGTTCAAACACCCATGGGGTGGCTTTGCCCACCGCATGGCCAGCACCACATCAGGCTGATCAGACGAAATCACCATGGCCATGGAACCCACCGCATCCCCAACCCCACCTCTGAGCAAACCCATGCGGCACTTGCTGGTCACAGCAGGCTGGCTGAGCATGGTGTTGGCGGTGATAGGGGTGGTGTTACCCGGTCTGCCCACCACTCCGTTTGTGCTGCTGGCGGGAGCCTGCTTTGCCAAGGGGTCACCGCGGGCACACCAATGGCTGTTGCAACACCGCCTGTTCGGCCCCATGGTGCGCGATTGGGAAGCCAACCGCAGCCTGCCCTTGAAAGTAAAGTGGCTGTCCACCACCCTCATGACCAGCATGGTGCTGTTGTCGGCGTGGCGACTGGCCGAACGCCCTGCGCTGCAAGTGCTGGTGTTGGTGCTGGGTGCCATCGGGGCCTGGGTGGTGTGGCGCATACCCACGCGCACGCGCTGAGACCGGCCCTGTCCACCACAATCGGCACCAGAGGAACCATCCCGACCTTAAAACCAGCAACCCCAACAGGAGCCCCGCATGAAAGGCGACACCCAAGCCATTGGCTGGCTGCAAGCGCAGCTGAAAAACGAACTCACCGCCATCAACCAGTACTTTGTGCACTACCGGATGCTCAAACACTGGGGTTTTGACAAGCTGGCTGCCAAGGAATATGCCGAAAGCATCGGCGAAATGAAGCACGCCGACTGGCTGATGGATCGCATCTTCACCCTGGACGGCCTGCCCAACCTGCAGGACCTGGGCAAGCTCAACATTGGCGAAACCGTGCCCGAAATCCTCGCCAGTGACTTGGCATTGGAACGCGGTGCGCAACAAACCGTGAAAGACGGTGTGGCCCATTGCGAAAGCGTACGTGACTATGTGTCTCGTGACCTGCTGCTGAAAATCCTGGATGACACCGAAGAACACATCGACTTTCTGGAAACACAGTTGGAGCTGATTGAAAAAGTGGGCCTGCAAAACTACCTGCAAAGCATGATGGGCAGTCCGGAGTAGCGCTCGGCCCAGCCAATCCCGTCCAAAGGGGCAAGGTGCACGCTGCCAGCGCACCTTGTCTTTTTTTGCAATCGCTAATGCGACAGATTCGCATTAGCATGTTAAACTAGGGCCAATCAGCCAGCCAGTGCCCCATGCCTTTGCCTTGCTCAGGCACCTGCTCGTGTGTGCATCAGCCAGCCAGCAATCCACCTCGGCTCACACACCATGCACACCACGCCAAATTTTCGAGAAAAATCAGACTTATCGCCTGATGGAAAATCATATTCAGCTATAGAAAAATTGAACCCGCCCAACCCCGTGTTGTTGCCGTTGGGTGCGTTGTTGCTGGCGGGTTCGGTGTCGGCCATGGCTCAAACTGCTCCTTCCCCAGAAAAGACCCTCAACACGGTCACCGTCAAAGAAGCCGCAGAAGCTCCCGAAGGCAAAGACAGCATTCGGGTCACCGAGTCCACCATTGGCAAGGGCAGGCAACAGCTGCGGGACATTCCGCAATCCATCACGGTGCTGACCGAAAAGTTGCTGGACGAGCGCAACTTCACCACCATGAAAGACGCCATCCGCAGCACCGGTGGCGTGTCGTTCCTGGCGGCCGAAGGTGGGGAAGAAGACATCAAGCTGCGCGGCTATTCATTGCAGCAAACCGGCGACGTGTTTGTTGATGGCATGCGCGACCCCGCGTTTTACGACCGCGACACCTTCAACCTCGACCGGCTGGAAATCTTGCGCGGCTCGGCCTCCATGCTGTTCGGGCGGGGTTCCACTGGCGGTGCCGTCAACATGGTCAACAAAGTACCCCGCCTGGTAGACGAACACCAGGTCGACCTGACCCTGGGCAGCCACAACTACCGCCGCGCCGTGGGCGACTTCAACATCAAAACCGACGTCTCGGCAGCACTGCGCATCAGCGCCATGGCCAACACCGCCGACAACAACGGCTCAGGCTCCAGCATCGACAAAAAGGGCATTGCCGGCTCTTACCGCTGGGGCATCGGCGAGAGAGACGAATTCGCCGCCAGCCTCTATCACCTGGACAACCACAACGGCATGAACTACGGCTTGCCGTGGGTGAAGCCCACTGCCACATCGCCCACCAGTGCCACAACCATTTTGCCGGTGGACCCCACCAGGTATTACGGCATGTCCAGCGACTACAACGCGGGCAAGGCCACCCACTTCACGCTGGCACACACCCACCGGTTTGACCGGGACAACGAACTCACCACCAAGGTGCGCAAAGGTGCATACGAGCGCGACCAGCGTGCCAGCGCCATCCGGTTCGCAGCAGCCGATCTACAGCCTGGGGGTCAGGCCGCCAGCCTGGCCAACCTCGGCGACAGCACGGTGCTGACCCGGGGCACCAACAACAAAATCCAGAACATGGACAACGTGTACGCCCAAAGCGACTACAGCGGCAAGTTCCAGGCCTTGGGCTATAAGCACGAACTCCAGGCCGGGGCAGACTTTGCCCAGGAAGACCGGGTGGTGTACGCCGCCCGCACCGTCGCACAGGGTGGCGTGGTGCCCACCAAGGCCACCATCACCGCAGGTGGTGCCACCAGCAGCAACTCGGTGAACGAAGCCAGCCGTGTGCTGTATGAAGGCAACAACTTCAAGTCCAAAACCTACGGACTCTATGTGCAAGACCTGGTTCAGATAGCCCCATTCTGGAAGGTGCTGGCAGGCCTGCGCTACGACAACCTGACCGGTGATTACGCCACCAACACCTTGCCAGCCAACGCAGCAACACCCTTCACCACCACCGCCTACCGCATGAAGGTGTCGGAGTTCAGCAAGCGCCTGGGAGTGCTGTATCAACCCACCAGCACCACCTCGTACCACTTCAGCGCGGCCAACTCATTCAACACCTCGGGCGATGCCTATTCGCTCAGCTCCAGCAACGTCAACACCCCGCCGGAGCAAGCCATCAACATCGAGTTTGGAGCCAAGATCGACTCCGACGACAAGCAATGGAGCACCCGCTACGCCGTGTTTCGCAGCACCAAGCTGCACGAGCGCAACACCGACCCGCTGGTCGAGTTAACCACTCTTTCGGGCAAGCGCCATGTGGCAGGGTTTGAGTTCGACATTGCGGGGCGAATCACCCCCAAGTGGGAAGTGTTCAGCACCTACATGTGGATGCCGGTGGCCAAAATCGATTCCGCTGTCACCGGTGGCGAAGCACAAGGCGACCGGCCCAGCCTCATGCCGGTCCATTCGGGCACGGCATGGAGCACCTATCAAGTCACTCCAAAGTTCCGCGTGGGCGGCGGCCTGAACTTCCGCAGCAGCCAGACCCCCAACCGCAACCCGGGATGGAGCGTGCCGGGCTGGACCACCGCCGATCTGATGGCCGAGTACAAATTTGATTTCGACAAACTCACACTGCGCGCCAACCTCAGCAACGTGACCAACAAACTGTATGCCGACCAGCTGTACACCGGGCACTACATTCCGGGCGCGGGTCGCATGTTGCAAGTCACCGTCAGCATGAAGTTCTGATGTCTCCAAGGCTCGTCCTCCGAGCCCTTTTGCCGCCCCTCCGGCCCAACGGAGCGGCGGTTTTTTTGGTTTCAACCCCACCGCCATGCTCATCACCCTGTCCGACATCCTCAGTCCGCAAGACCTGACCGACATCCGCTCCGCCCTGGAACAGGCCCATTGGGAAGACGGGCGCGAGAGCGCGGGCCCACAGGCCAAAGCCGTCAAAAACAACACCCAGCTCGCCCATGACAACCCCGCTGCTGCCCTGATCCGCCAGCGGGTGCTGGCAGGGCTGAACCGCTCGCCGCTGTTTTTCAGCGCTGCGCTGCCACTGCGCATCTTCACCCCACGCGTCAACCGCTATGGGGGGGAAATGAACACCTACGGCAACCACATCGACAATGCCATCCGCCTCAAACACGCCGATGGCGGCGGCACCGAATACGTGCGCACCGATGTGTCGTGCACCGTCTTCCTGAACGACCCCAACGAGTACGACGGCGGCGAACTGACCGTGAGCGACACCTATGGCACCCGTGGCGTCAAGCTGCCCGCCGGGCAGGCCGTGCTGTACCCCGGCACCAGCCTGCACCAGGTCACCCCGGTCACCCGCGGGCAGCGCCTGGCCTGTTTTTTTTGGGTGCAAAGCATGGTGCGCAGTGACGCGCAACGCCGCCTGCTGTTCGACCTGGACATGAACCTGCTTGCCCTGCGCCAGCAGCACGGCGAAACGGTGGAAACCACCCAACTCACCGGCACGTACCACAACCTGCTGCGCATGTGGGCCGAAACCTGACGCCCCCTCCCCGCCCATGCAAGCCCTGACCCCCGTTCCTGCCCACATCGTCAACCTGGCCGACCACGAAGCCGAAGCCAGCCAACGCCTCGATGCCGCCACCTGGGCCTACCTCCACGGCGGCGCGGCCGACCAACTCACCCGCGACGCCAACGCCACCGCCTGGCAAAGCCTGCACCTCCACCCCCGCGTGTTGCGCCCCCTGGCCGAAAGTCACACCCGGGTGCAGGTGCTGGGCCAAACCCTGGCGCACCCGCTGTTGCTGGCCCCAACGGCCTACCAGCGCCTGGCCCACCCCGACGGCGAACTGGCCACGGCCCTGGCCGCCAGCGCCCAGCAAACCGGCATGGTGCTCAGCACCCAGGCCAGCTGCCTGCTGGAAGACGTGGCCCAACTGTTTCTGGCCCAGCGCGAGCCACCCCAGCAAACCGCCCCCGCGCCGCTGTGGCTGCAGCTCTACCTCCAACCTCGCCGTGACGACACACTCGCCCTGGTCCACCAGGCCGAAGCCGCCGGCTACGAGGCCCTGGTGCTGACCGTCGATGCCCCATTGCACGGCGTGCGCGACGCCGAGCGGCGCACCGGCTTCAGGCTGCCCCCGCACATCCGCGCTGTCAACCTGCCGACCCCTCTGCCAGACGCCACACCCACCGGCCTGGACGCCTCACACACCTTGCAAACCCTGCTCGCCCAGGCCCCCACCTGGGACGATGTGCGCTGGCTGGTGGAACAGACCCGGTTGCCCGTGCTGCTCAAGGGCATCCTGCACCCCGACGACGCCCGCATGGCGCTGGATTGCGGTGCAGCGGGCGTGATCGTCTCCAACCACGGGGGCCGCACGCTGGACACCGCACTGCCCACCGCCACCGCACTGCCTGCCATTTCCAGTGCAGTGGGTTCGCACATAACCGTGCTGGTGGACGGCGGCATCCGCCGTGGCACCGATGTGTTCAAGGCCCTGTGCCTGGGCGCGCACGCAGTGCTGATTGGACGGCCGGTCTTGCATGGGTTGGCCCATTCCGGTGCCATGGGCGTGGCGCACGTCATTCGACAGTTGCTGGACGAATTCCAGGTGGCCATGGCACTGTGCGGCGTGGCAACACCTCAGGCCTGCAGCCCTCAACATCTGTGGCACTGAGCCGCTGGCAAAGGCATCGACACGCCCATCAAATGCGAATGAATTGCATCTATAATGAGAACAATTCTCAATACATAATCATCCATTCCCATGATTGTTTGTGTTTGCCACCGCGTCAACGACCGCACCATTGCACAATGTGCCAAGCAGGGCATGGCGTTTGACAAGCTCCAACTGGAACTGGGAGTGGCCACACAATGTGGCCGTTGCGAGAGCTGTGCCCGTGCACTGCACCAGACGGTTTGGCAAGAGTGCCAAGGCCATCACCCTGTGGCTCACATTCAGTCCGAACCCGCCTGGGCTTGACGTATTCTGTTCATGTCTACCCCCCACACCCTTTCCCGTTTCTCCGTGTACCACGCTCCCAGCCGTCTTCCCCGCCACGCCGCCCTGATGGCCGCTGTTGTGGTGCTGCACGTGGGTGGTCTGTATGCGTTGCAAAGCGGCTTGCTGCGCCGGGCGGTGGAAGTGGTGGTGCCCGCAGAAGTGCTGGCGCAACTCATTGAACCCGCGCACCCCAAAGTGGAGCCCCCACCACCACAGACACCCCGACCCAAGGAAAAGCCACAGCCCACGGTGCAAAAACCACAGCCGCAACCGCTGCCACCGCCACCCATGCCGCTGGCCGTGGCATCTGCCGAGCCATCGCCCAACGCTGTGACCGGTACCACCCCCCCCCAACCCCCGGCCCCACCGGTGG
>Ga0228698_1001409_pt1 | contig 11825 bp, 11 predicted proteins | sample McNCre117_Aug_MG_FD_178015 | JGI IMG/M metagenome (GOLD analysis project Ga0228698, IMG submission 178015) | Freshwater microbial communities from McNutts Creek, Athens, Georgia, United States - 1-17_Aug_MG | ecosystem: Environmental > Aquatic > Freshwater > Creek | place: USA: Georgia...
TTTGCCGAGTTGCATCGCCAGCGCGCTGGCGATGCAAATCAACAATCTTCAATTCAAAAGCAAATCGATTAACCTAGAACTAGGACTTCCACTTTTGATTGGTACGTCTGTAGGGGGCAGGTCACTGTAGGGCAGCCTCACGGTACGAGCTGCACCCCAGAGAGGCCACAAAGTCCCCGTTTTTGTACTTGTGTTTGAGGGGGTGATGCGGGGGCAAAACTACGCGAATGTAGGACGTGCTTCCTCGGAGAAACAGACCTGTCAAAGCAGCCATAAGGCCTCCACGTTGGTTGGACAACGTGACACCTAGGGTGTTACAGGCAGGTGTTACAAAATGGGTCTCTGGTGGTCTCCAAACGCTTGGAAACCCGCATGAATACTCACTTTGCTTGAATTTAGTTGACGAGCCTGACCCCGGCACTGGCTCCACAGTTAGGGCTGCTTGGTTCCCCACCTGACCCGGTTGGCCGCTTTACCATGCGGGAAGGCCCGTCACTGACTATTGTACCCCTGACTAGCCCGTAGAATCCCCGTATGTCTTATCTCGTGCTAGCCCGCAAGTACCGCCCCCGGAATTTCACAGAAATGGTGGGGCAGGACCATGTGGTGCAAGCCCTGACCAACGCGCTCACCACGCAGCGCCTGCACCACGCCTACCTGTTCACCGGCACCCGGGGTGTGGGTAAAACCACCGTGTCGCGGATTCTGGCCAAGTCGCTCAACTGCCAAGGCGTGGACGGCACTGGCGGAATCACCGCTACCCCTTGTGGCGTGTGCCAGGCATGCTCTGATATTGATAGCGGCCGCTTTGTGGACTACACCGAGCTGGACGCAGCCTCCAACCGGGGGGTGGACGAAGTGCAGGCCTTGCTGGAGCAAGCGGTGTACAAGCCGGTGCAGGGACGCTTCAAGGTCTTCATGATCGACGAGGTGCACATGCTCACCAACACCGCGTTCAACGCGATGTTGAAGACCTTGGAAGAGCCACCCGAATACCTCAAGTTCGTGCTCGCCACCACCGATCCGCAAAAAGTGCCGGTGACGGTGTTGAGCCGCTGCTTGCAGTTCAACCTGCGACCTATGGCGCCGGAAACCATCCGCGAGCACCTGACGAAAGTGCTGGAGGTCGAGCAGGTCAGCAGCGACGCCCAGGCCCTGCGCTTGTTGGCCCGCGCGGCCCGGGGCTCCATGCGCGACGCCCTTAGCTTGACTGACCAGGCGATTGCTTTTGGCTCCGGGCAGCTGCAAGAGGCCACGGTGCGCCAGATGCTGGGCAGTGTGGACCGGTCGTATGTGTTCCGCCTGATTGAGGCACTGGCCTTGGGCGATGGCAAAACTGTGGTGGACACCTCGGAAGCCTTGCGCCTCAACGGCCTGAGCGCAGGCTCCACGCTGGAAGAAATGTCCACCATCCTGCAGCGTATGGCGGTGGTACAAGCCGTGGGTGGCGCGGCCACGGACGATGCCGACCCGGAAGCCGCAGACATGGCCCGCCTAGCAGCTTTGTTGCCGGCGGACGAAACCCAGTTGCTGTACAGCATCTGCCTGCATGGCCGGGCGGACCTGGGGCTGGCGCCGGACGAATACGCCGCGCTCACCATGGTGCTGCTGCGCTTGCTGGCTTTTAAGCCCGCGGCTGAAAAAAAAACTCTAGCGATTCCTGAGCGGGCCGCCGCGCAGCCGCAGGCGGCAGTCGCTGCTGCGCCTGTGCCAGTGGCAAGCGCTTTGCCTGCAACGGCCGTGGCGCGTCCTGCCCCCGTGCCGGTGGCACCTTCTACTCCTGCTGTCGCAAGTCCTGTAGCGACTTCTATTCCGGTGCCAACGCCCGTGCCACCAGTCGCAGCGCCCGTGGCGCCGGCTGCCCCCAAAGCGGTACAGCCTTGGGAGGATGCGCCTGCTGCTCCCGGCCCGGCGCCGGCATTGCCTGCGGTGGCGGACCGCACCGTGCCACCCGGACATGTGTTGCCGGTACGCGAGAGCAGCCCTGACTCCACCGCCTCGCAGGACGATGACGTTGACCTCGCTGCAGAGGTGGGTGACGACGCTGTTGATGATGCCTATGAAGCGCCGTGGGTCGATGACGTGGATGAAGACTATGAGTCATCCATGCCTCTACCGCCCATCCAGAGTGCGCCTGCAGCTACCAAAATCGTAGCAATTCCCGTGCAGGAGTTGCAGGAAAGTGCGCTGGATGAGCCTGTGGCAGCGGTGGGTTTTGAGCCTACCGAGGAGGGCGACTTTTGGCACCAGTTGGTCGAGCAGCTGATCGCTTCCGAGGCCATCACCGCCATGGTGCGGGTGCTGGCGCTGCAATCCCAACTGATTGCGCGCGATGCCGATCAGTGGTTGCTGCGCTTAGAGCGCGAGTCCTTGAACCAACCCAGCACCCGCGAGCGCCTGACCAACGCCTTGCATGCGGCCGGTCATCCGGTGCAACTGGCCATTGAGGTGGGGCGGGTGGTCGATAGCCCGGCGCGGCGCAATGCGGCAGCGTCTGCCGAAAAGCAGGATGCGGCCCAGCGGATAATTCTGGGGCAACCTTTTGTACAAGCCATGATGCGGGAATACGGCGCGAAAATCGTGCCCGGATCCATCAAGCCCCTTTAAGGGCCATCACTTTTCTCTCTTTTTTCACCCCCTTTAAGGAAAACCATGTTCAACAAAGGACAACTCGCGGGCCTGATGAAGCAAGCCCAGGTCATGCAGGACAACATGAAAAAAGCCCAGGACGAGTTGGGCAACATCGAAGTGACCGGTGAGTCCGGTGCGGGCTTGGTCAAGGTCACCATGACTTGCAAGCACGACGTCAAGCGCGTGGCCATCGACCCCAGCCTGCTGGCGGACGACAAAGACATGCTGGAAGACCTGGTGGCTGCCGCCTTCAACGCGGCGGTGCGCAAGGCCGAAGAAACGTCTGCAGAAAAAATGGGCAAGATCACGGCCGGCATGCCGGGCCTGCCCGGTGGCATGAAGTTCCCGTTCTGACACCCGCCCGCTGCATATCGCCATGTCGGATACCAACGCGCTCGATACCCTGATCCAAGCCCTGCGGGGCTTGCCGGGGGTGGGCGTCAAGTCGGCACAGCGCATGGCGTTTCACTTGCTGCAGCATGACCGGCCGGCGGCCCAGTTTTTGTCTCGTGCGCTGCAACAGGCGGCGGATACGGTGCACCACTGCGAGCGTTGCCACACCTTCACGCAAGACGCGGTGTGCTCCACCTGTTTGGACGAGCGGCGCGACCGCACCCAGCTCTGTGTGGTGGAAACGCCGGCCGACCAAAGTGCCATGGAGCGCACCGGGGCCTACAAGGGCCTGTACTTCGTGTTGATGGGCAAGCTCAGTCCGTTGGACGGGGTAGGGCCGCACGATTTGGGTTTCAAGAAGTTGTTTGACCGGGCCAGCGATGGCGTGGTGCAAGAGGTGATTCTCGCAACCAACTTCACCGCTGAGGGTGAGGCCACCGCCTACGTGATTGCCGAAGGCCTCAAGGCCCGCGGCCTGCGCCCGACCCGCTTGGCGCGCGGCGTACCGGTGGGCAGTGAGCTGGAGTATGTGGACTTGGGCACCATTGCCCATGCGCTGGTGGACCGCCGCTAAGCGTTTCCGATTATTTTTTGAAAGACCGATTGTTCATGCAATACGCCCACTTCACCGTTGCTTATTGGTGTGTCCTGATTGCGGCGATATTGCCCATTGTGTGTGCCGGCTTGGCCAAATACGGCCGCATTGGCGTGCCCCGCAAGCAGGGCGGTTATGACAATGTGAATCCCCGTGAGTGGCTGGCTCGCCAGACCGATTGGCGCGCCCGTGCCAATGGGGCGCAGGCCAACAGCTTTGAAGCGCTGCCGTTTTTCATTGGCGCAGTCATCATTGCGCACCAGTTGGGCGCTCCGCAGGCGCGGCTGGATGTGCTGGCCTTTTTGTTCATCGTGCTGCGTTTGCTCTACATCATGATGTACGTGGCGGGCATGGCGAATGTGCGCTCTGCCATTTGGTTCGCAGGCTTTGCCACCAATGTGGGCATCCTGTTGGTCGGCTACCGCTAAGGTGCTGCAAGCACCCATGCAAAGGGCGCCGAGGCGCCCTTTTTTATGGTTTATTTTTTCTTCTTTTCCGGCTTGCCGTGTTTGCCGGAGGCCGCTGTGGTCTTGGTGGTTTTGCTGTCGCTTTTGGATTTGTGAGCGCTCGCCTTGGAGGGCGCCTCTTTTTTGCCGCCTGATTTGCCTTTGTGCCCGGTGCTCTCCGTCTTGGCAGAGGCCTTGTCGGTTTCTTTGAGTTTGACGTGGGAGGGCAAGAACAACACCACGGCGTGGCCCGGCTTGAAGGCCGCGTTGCTGCTCACCTTGTTCCACTCGGCCACATTCGCCGGGGTAACTTTGTACTTACGGGCAATGCTCGCTACGTTCTCACCTTTGCCTGCCTTGACCGTGTGGCGTTTGAGGGTGATTTCCGGCGCCAGTGAAATCTGGCCGTTGTCGGCCACTTTTTCCGTCACATCCGGCATGTGGGCATTGCGCGGTACCAGCAAGGTGGATCCTGCGCGGATCACCACTTTGGGTGGAATGTTGTTCATTGCACGCAAATCCGCTTCACTCATGCCCACCCGCTTGGCCACTTCGGCGGGGCGCAGGGTGGTAGGGGCGACCCAGGCCGTCCAGCTGGCCAAGCGACCTCCACCATAGCTTTCCAGGTTGGACTGGAAGATTTCAGCGTTGTCCCAAGGCAGCAGAATTTGCGGGGTGCCGGCGGCCAAAATCACCGGCCGGTTGATGGATGGGTTGAGTGCCTTGAAGTCATCTACCCCCACTTCGGCGAGCTTGGCCGCCAGGGTGACGTCGATGTCGCGGCGGATGGTCACGCTTTGGAAGTACGGGTGGTTTTCAATCAGCGGGAGCTTGGAGCCGTATTTGCCCGGAGTGGAAACGATGTTTTTGACGGCCTGCAGCTTGGGCACGTAAAAACGGGTTTCCATGGGCATATTCAGGTCTGCATAGCTGGTGGGCAAGCCGGCACGCTTGTTTTTTGCAATCGCCCGGGCCACGCTGCCTTCGCCCCAGTTGTAGGCCGCCAGGGCCAAGTGCCAATCCCCGAACATGCCATACAGTTTTTGCAGGTAGTCTAGCGCCGCGCGGGTGGAGGCCAGCACGTCGCGCCGGTCGTCCCGGAAGGTGTTTTGCTTCAGCTCAAAATACTTGCCGGTGGCCGGCATGAACTGCCACATGCCCGCAGCTTTGGCGTTGGACACGGCCTGGGGGTTGAAGGCACTTTCAATGAACGGCAACAGCGCCAACTCGGTGGGCATGTTGCGAATTTCGAGCTCTTCAACGATGTGGAACAGGTATTTCTTGGACCGCTCAGTCATCCGGAAGATGTAATCCGGCCGGCTGGAGTACCACTGCTCGCGGTCCAGCACCAAATCGTTTTCCAGGTCGGTCATGGCGTAGCCACGGCGTATGCGCTCCCACAAGTCGGCGGGTGGGGCAATGGCTGCTACCGAGCGTGAGCTGGGTAGCGGGGCTACGGCGGTCAGGGGCACGGCGTCGCCACTGCGCGCTGCGCTGGGCGCTGGGGGGGCTGCAGGTGCGCGCGGGCGCACGATTTCCCGGCTGGGGCGCAGGTTCAAGCCGTCGCTATTCGCGGGTACCGGTTTGGGTAGCGTGACCTGCGTGTCCGCAGGCATGGGGGAGTTGAGGGTGCCCGCACATCCGGCGAGCAGCACGACGAAGCTCGCCGTGGCAATACGTATCAGGTTCATTTAAAAGTATTTTTCCATTCGCGCAGCGCGGCAAATACGCCAGCCGTCTGGGTGCCTTGGGGGTCATGGGCACGCACCGGGTCTGCGACGGAAGGCAGGTGGCTGCGCAAAAACGGGTTGATTCGGATTTCCAGCGCCATGCTGGAAGGCAATGTAGGCAAGCCCTGTGCCCGCAGTTGCTGGCAGTGGGCTTGGTAGTCTCGCAAGTCGCTGTTGCCGGGCTCTACGGCCATGGCGAAGCGCAAATTGCTCAAGGTGTATTCATGGGTGCAGCAGACACGGGTGTCGGCTGGCAGGGCAGTCATTTTTCCGAGGGATTGCAGCATCTGAGCCGCAGTGCCTTCAAACAGGCGGCCGCATCCCCCGCTGAACAAAGTGTCGCCGGAGAACAGGATAGGGGCTTCACCCGCCGGCTCGGCCACAAACGCAATGTGGCCTGCCGTATGGCCCGGCACATCCAGCACGCGGAACGCCAGCCCCATGCTGTGGACGACATCGCCTTCGACCAAGCGGGTCAGGGGTTCGGGAATGGATTCTTGGGCTGGCCCGTACACGGCAGCCCCCGTGGCCTCGCGCAGTGCTTTCACACCGCCAGTGTGGTCTGCATGGTGATGCGTGACTAAAATGCTTTGTAGTGTCAACGCGTGGCGCTGCAGCGCATCCAACACCGGCTGCGCATCGCCCGGATCGACTACCAAAGCGTCATGTCCGTTGTGCAACATCCAGATGTAGTTGTCGGTAAAAGCGGGCAGTGGTAGCAAGTTCATGAGCACACAAATTATAGATTTGCAGGGATGGCTGGAGTCTCCCGCAGGGGCTTACCTGCTGGCGTGGGAGCAAGCCCAATTGGACGAGGCCGTAGCCGATTTATTTGGCTACCACGCCCTGCAATTGGGCATTCCGGAACTGCAGGGTTTGCGCGCCAATCGCATGCCGCACCGCTGGTTTGCTTTGCACGAGACACCGGAGCATAGCGGCAAGCAGGTGGCGGTGGTCGATTTCTATGCGGACTTTACCGCGCTGCCGTTCCCGGCCAATAGCATTGACCTGTTGGTGTTGCCGCACACCTTGGAGTTCAGCACCGATCCACATGCGACCTTGCGGGAGGTTGAGCGTGTGCTGGTGCCCGAGGGCAAGGTGGTGATTTGTGGCCTCAATCCGGCCAGCCTGTGGGGCTGGCGCCAAAGGCGCAGCCGCTGGTACCACCGCCTGGGTTGGGGGGCGGTGTTTCTGCCGCAATGGGGCGATTTGATTGGTTATTGGCGTTTGCGGGATTGGCTGCGTTTGCTGAGTTTTGAAGTCGATGTGGGGCGCTTCGGCTGCTATCGCCCGGCGGTGGATTCCGTCAAGTGGTTAGGCCGATGGTCTTGGTTAGATGCGATGGGAGCCCGCTGGTGGCCTATCTTTGGCGCTACGTATTTTGTAGTGGCTACCAAGCGGGTGCGTGGTATGCGTTTGCTTGGCAGCCAGTGGCGCGCTGCGGGCAAACGCAGTGCGGCGGCGGTGCCCGTGGTGCAGCAGTCGCAATTTTCTGCAGTCAAGAATGGTGAAAAGGACAGTGTGTGAGTGATGTGTTGAGCAAAGTGGTGATTTACACCGATGGTGCGTGCAAAGGCAATCCGGGCCCCGGTGGCTGGGGCGCTTTGCTGCGTTCGGCTGACGGGTCGGAAAAAGAGTTGTTCGGGGGCGAGTTGGGTACCACCAACAACCGCATGGAAATGATGGCGGTGATCGAGGCCTTGGCCGCGCTCAAGCGGCCCTGCCAAGTGACCCTGCATGTGGACAGCCAGTATGTGCTCAAAGGCATGACCGAATGGCTGGCCGGCTGGAAAGCCAAGGGTTGGAAAACTGCCAGCAAGCAGCCAGTGAAAAATGTAGACCTGTGGCAGCGCATGGACGCCATGGTCAATGGCGCCGGTCACCGGATTGACTGGCAATGGGTCAAGGGCCACGCGGGCGACCCGGGCAACGAGCGCGCAGATGCCTTGGCCAACCTAGGGGTGGAGAGCGCCTTGAAGGCGCGCGCCTGAGTTACCCTCCGATGTAGCTCATCTCCACCCGGCGCTCCGAGGTCGGGCTGTTGTTGGGCGCTTGTCCGCGTAGCGCGGAGTAGCGATCGCTTCTGCCGCTCCATACGTTGGCAATGGCTTGGCGCAGTTCAGCGGGTGGTGCCCCTGTGCGCAGCAGGGTGCGTAAGTCGTGCCCCTTGCCGGCGAAGAGGCACAAATACAGCTGCCCCTCCGTCGACAAACGGGCGCGGTTGCAGTCGCCGCAGAAGGCCTGCGTCACGCTGCTGATGAAGCCCACTTCTCCGGCCGCTGCATCGTGCGAACCATCTGCATTGGCGAAGCCCCAGCGTTGTGCGGTTTCCCCGCTTTGCCGGCTGGGCAGGGGGACGAGTGGCATCTGCTGGCGAATCAACTCCAACACCTCATGCGAGGGCAGCACGTCGTTCATGCGCCAGCCGTTGGTGGCGCCTACATCCATGTACTCGATGAAGCGCAGGGCTACGCCGCTGCCCTTAAAGTGGCGCACCATGGGCAGGATCTCTTGCTCATTGGTGCCGCGCTTGACCACCATGTTGACCTTGAGAGGCCCAAGGCCGGCAGTTTGGGCCGCTTCTATGCCTTTGAGCACTTCCAGCACCGGAAAGTCCACATCATTCATGGCCTTGAAAACGGTGTCGTCGAGGGCATCGAGGCTGACGGTGACCCGCTGTAGCCCGGCATCGCGCAAGGAAGCTGCTTTTTTGGCCAGCAGTGCGCCGTTGGTAGTGAGGGTGATGTCGAGCGCGTGACCCTCTGGGGTGCGGAGCTTGGCCAGTTGCTCGATCAAGGCTTCAATGTTTTTTCGCAGCAGGGGCTCGCCTCCGGTGAGGCGGATTTTTTGCACACCCAAAGCCACAAACTCCCGGGCAAGGGCCGTGATTTCTTCAAAACTCAGCAGCGCGCTATGCGGCAAGTAGCGGTAGTCTTTGTCAAACACCTCTTTGGGCATGCAATAGCTGCAACGGAAGTTGCAGCGGTCCGTCACACTGATGCGCAGGTCGCGCAGGGGGCGGCCCAGACTGTCCAACAGCGCTTGGCCATCAAGGTGCGCAGGGCTGGCCGTCGGCCGTATGGGAAATCCAACGGTCCGCTCGTCGATCAGCGGAAAAACACGGGTGTTGCGGCTCGCCATGGAGTTTTGTCGGGGTTGTGCGTGAATTTGCGTGTTGAACGTGCAAAATCAACAGGACTTCAAAAAATACAGCAACTGTCTTTGGGCTTGGCCCCATGAAACAAGTACCACTCGCCATATTACTGACATTGCTAAGCCCTTGGGCGGCAGCCCAGACTGCAGCCAGAGAAAGCGTTTCGGAGCAGGACTTTCTGGATGAAATGCCGGTGGTGTTGTCCGTTTCGCGGCTGGCGCAGCCGCTGGACGAGGCACCGGGCGCGGTGACGGTGCTGGACCGCAATTTCATTCGCATGTCCGGCGCGCGGGATGTTGCTGATTTGTTGCGGCTGGTACCGGGCTTTCAGACAACCACCTCGTTCGAGACCGATGCCCCGGTGGCAAGCTACCACGGCCGCAACGACGACTGGGCCAACCGCATTCAGGTGCTGGTAGACGGACGCTCGGTGTATTCCGGGCATTTGCAGGGCTCGGCGGGTCTGGGCTTGCAAACCCTGGCGATGGACGATATCGAGCGCATCGAAATTTTGCGTGGCTCCAACTCTGCGGCCTATGGTGCACGTGCGTTTTTGGGGGTGGTCAATATCGTGTCGCTCGATGTGCGGGATACCTCCGGCGCACGGGTGCGCGTGACGGGGGGCGACAACGGGGTTGCCGATGCGGCGGCCAGCATAGGCTGGGGCAGTTCAGAAAGCGCCTACCGTTTGAGTGCTGATAGCCGGGGCGACATGGGCTTGCGTTCGGCCTACGGGGTTAACCGGGTATCGCGTGTGAACCTGTCGGCTGCGATGTCGTTGGAGCATGGCAAAGAATTGGAGTTGCGCACCGGTGGTTTGGGCATTGATGCGGGGCGGGGGAGTGCGGACTCCCCGGGTAATACGGCGCGTACCCGCTTTTTGGGGTCACAGTTTGCGCAGGCGGATTTGCATGTGCCCTTGGCCAACGACCAGGATGTTCAATTGTCAGCCTCGCACACGGAAAACACCCACCGGGATAACTTTCCGTACCTGAGCACCGCTGCGGGGGTGAATTACTACGGCATCCCGATTGATTTTGGTGCGCATGAGGTGACCGAGGCCATCACTTTGCAGCACACCGCGCGCTGGAGCGAGCAATGGCGCACTGTGTGGGGCATGGAGCTGCGCAGGGAAGAAATCACCTCGCCGTCGAGCTTTGGTGCCCGTGGGTCGGTGACCTCCAATTTCCAGCGTTTATTTGGCAATGCCGAGTGGCGGCTGACGCCCACCGTGGTGTTGAACAGTGGCGCCATGCTGGAGCAAAGCGAGTTGGGGGGTAATACGGTGTCCCCCCGTGTCATGGCGAATTGGCACCTAGCCACAGGCCATACCTTGCGCGCGGGTGTGTCGTCTGCCTTCCGCCCCCCCAGCGCGTACGAGAAATATGCGGCGGTCCGCTATTACGACTTGAATGGCGCCAACCCGATCACCACGGTGCTCGCTAGTGGACAGGTCGGCCCTGAAAAAATCTACAGCCGGGAATTGGGCTACAACCTGAGCCTGCCGACGCTGGGGGTCTCTGGTGATGTGCGTTTGTTTGAAGAGCGCATTACTGATGGCATCGAGCGACCCAAAAAAGCCCAGGACAGTGATCCCGATGACTACCGCAATATTGACAACTACCGCATTACCGGCGCAGAGCACCAACTGCAATGGAAGCCCTCGGCCAACTCGCTGCTGTTTTTGACCCAGACATGGACGGATGTGGCGGGGGCCGAGCGCTTTCGCGTGTCCCATAGTGCGGCGCGCTATGCCATGTCCTTGGCCGGCATGTACACCACCGATGCGGGCTATGTGTGGTCGGTGATGCACGCGCAATCGGAAGATATTGCGCTCATGTCGGATAGCGAGCGCTTGTACTCCGTTGCCAGGACGGATGTCCGCGTGGCCAAGCCCTTCCGCTGGGGGCGCAGCAAGGCGGAGCTTTCCTTTGTGCTGCAAAACGCGGACCAACCCTACCGCGATGGCGATTGGAAGTTCCGTTTCGACCGCCGGGCATTCGTGTCGCTACAGGTGGAGCAGTAAACACCATGTTGCGCGCACACATCCGGTGGCTGATCCTCTGGTGGGGGCTGTTGGGTCTGTGTATGGCGCAGGCGGCAGAGGTTGTGATCGTGAGCAGCGACCGCAGCCCCGGCTATGTGGAAGCCGTGCAGACGGTGGTCACCGAAATGGCCCGCGTGACCGACAAGCTGGAGTCGCAGGTGCTGTACCTGCCGGATGGTCCGGTGCAGGAATCCACTGCGCTGGCTGCTGCCAAGGTCATCATCACGCTGGGCAGCGATGCACTCACCAAGGTGCTGGCGCGCGACCTGCGGGTGCCCATCGTTGCCGCCCTGATCCCCAAAGCGGGGTTCGAGCGGGTGTTGCGAGAGCAGGGGCGCAAGCCGCAGGCGCCGGTGAGCGCTTTGTACCTGGAGCAACCTTTCCCCCGGCAGGCCGAGTTGCTGCGGCTGGCCTTGCCCGATGCCCGCAAAGTCGGCGTGTTGTGGGGCGCAGAGTCGGGTGTGCAGGCCCCGGCGGTGCAGTCTGCATTGCAAGCGCGGGGGTTTGAGCTGGTCAATGGTTACGTGGGTGGGGGCAATACGCTGTTCGCGGGCCTCAAGGCGGTGCTGGATGACACCGATGTGCTGTTGGCAGTCCCCGATCCGCAGGTCTACAACGGTTCCAGCATTTCCAATGTGCTGCTGGCCACCTACAGGGCGCGGGTGCCGATGTTGGCGTTTTCGCCTGCGTATGTGCGTGCCGGTGCGCTCTTGTCCTTGCATAGCACGCCCCGGCAGATTGGTTTGCAGGCAACCGCCATGGCCCGTGCGCAGTTGCAGGGTGGTGCGGCGGCGGGTTCGCAATATCCGGCTGATTTTTCGGTGGTGCT
>Ga0228698_1001411_pt1 | contig 11825 bp, 12 predicted proteins | sample McNCre117_Aug_MG_FD_178015 | JGI IMG/M metagenome (GOLD analysis project Ga0228698, IMG submission 178015) | Freshwater microbial communities from McNutts Creek, Athens, Georgia, United States - 1-17_Aug_MG | ecosystem: Environmental > Aquatic > Freshwater > Creek | place: USA: Georgia...
CAACTCGGTATTCGAACCCGGCGGCGCTCGTGACGATCTCCCCGCCGTTGATATCGGCCGAGGCATCACCCGTAAACGTCGCCATGGCAGTGGTGAACGTCGGAGCAGTGCGGGTAACGCCAAAGCATGCCGCCTGACGTACCAGAAACTCGGCTTCCGACTGGTCTGGAAACAGTTGGCGAGACAGGAAATCAAGGTGACCGTGCATCAGGTGGGCAGCGCCCGCGAGCACTCGAGCGAGAACGGCCACGAACGAGCGCCGGAGCGCGGTGCCAGCGAGACCGAGCCGACTTGTGACGTCGTTCTGAATTCTGGTGCTGAGGTCAGAGAGGGAAGGGCGAACGAAACTCATGAACGGGCCTCTTGCGCGAACCAGGTACGGTTGAACCGAAACGTTGCGACGTCATTCGTGGGGCGCGTCACGACCACCGCGAGACCAAAACCACCGGGAACGAACTCAGCAGTGGCATCGACTGAAAGGGCCACGCGGTCTTCGACCAGCCAGGTGAGGGCCTCTTTGACGTCGTTGACAACGCCAGCCAAGACGGCGGGCTCCCGCTTTGAGCGCGCCCAGCGGAACAGCTTCGACCCGAAGGTGGGATCTCCCCACCACGCCCCAAGGTCGGTGAACAACGACAGCAAGATCGCCGACTCGAGGCCCTCGTGTGTCTCGAGGTCTCCACCGGAGATCGACAGGTCGCCAGTCAGAGCCGTTGGGCTCCATGTGATGAGCAAGTCTGTCATGACGGGCCCCCAGAAACTCCGGTGACTGGGTCGGTTCCAACAACCATCATTCCGGCGGAGTGGGTGTGCGAGACAAGCGACTTTCCGCCGCCCACGACGTCAGTCGTTGCAGTGACAGTGCCGCTCACGTTCAGATTGCCAGTTAGGTCGACGACCCCGGCGCTCGGAGCGACTTCGATGTGTCCGTTCGCCTTCATCGTGATCTTGCTCCCAGTGGCATCGTACACCGCGACCTCACCCGGTGACAGATTCACGATTCTGTATCGCCGATCGTCGACTGCGATGGCAAGCCCGTGATCTCGTCGACCGCCCACGAAAACAACGACGGCCTCAGCGCCAGGCTTCGGAACGCTCGTGAACCCGAAATTCTGCAGGCGCTCGATGTCGTCGCGAATCTCGTCGGCGAGGAGCTCGACCCGCACGCTCTGAAGCTTCGTGGTGTCAGTCACCCCGCCCACCACGCCGCGTGACACAAGGTTGGCGATGCGTCGCGCAAGGGGAGCAGCCAGGCGGTTGAAGGTCTCGAGAAAGTTCATACGGGCTTGATCAGCTCTTTCCAGTAGTTGTTTTCTCCGCCGATGACAGGCGCTGGGAGAAACGCTTTCGGACCGCGAAGCTCGAGCTGAGTTGTGGCGCCAGAGTGAATGTCGAGCGAGTAGGTCACCTGTGAAATGAGCAGATCGCCGCTCACCCCGATTGATGGCGCTTCGACGTGAACGAGCTTGTTGATCGGCCAGAGGAGATAGTTGCTCTGCGTCCAACCGGCCACGGTTACAGAAACCGTGTCTGCTCGAGCGGCTCGAGTCGTCGCTTCCCACTGTGCTCGAGTGTTGGCCAGAGCGGGAGTCACGTTGCCCTCAGGGCGAATCACGTGTGTGCGTGACGATCGCACGTTCGAGTCAGTGGCGGAGCCACGCACAGAAGCGGCGGAGGAGCCGTTGATCCAGTCGTCGCCCTGGTGCTGCCCGAGAACGAGATACTTGTGAAAGCGGTTGGTCTGGTCGTACTTCGACGACGCGGAGAGAACGTTTTTCCCCTCGACCAGGTCTGACGAACACCGCGCCGTTGAGGCCCTCGAGAGCACCAGATGACCGCTCCCGTCTGAGACTGGGAGCAAGCCGGCGGTGCGGCACAGAGATTCGAGCGCGTTCGCGACGGTGTCGCCAGGGTCGAAGGAGATCTTTTTCTGCAACACTGGGGCAGTCAACCCACCCTGCATTGACACCACGACCCCGTAGGGGGAGCAGAGCTTTCGCGCGACGTCGAGCACTGAGACGTTTGAGAACTCCCAACCTTTGAGCTGCACACCAGAATCAACTAGATCGCCAGTTCGATCCCGACCGCTCACGGCCACGGTGTGATCGGTTGCGGTGAAGCCGAGTTCGCGGGAGTCGATGTGCCCGGTGATGACCTTCTCAGAGCCCAACAACACCGTGCATTCATCGCCCTCAGTGATGGGCCACGGCTGGTGTTGGTTCTCCCATCGTTCTGACACGCCAAGTTGAAACGACCCGCTGATCGCCTCGAGCGCACGCGTCACCCGCACGGTTTTCCAGCCACCGTAAGAGCGGCCGCCCACGTTCAGACTGACGCTAGCCACGGCTGAGAACCTCGAGCGTGCCCGACACAAAGCCGGGGTGTCTCACTCCGTTTCGGCGAATCAGTTCGGCTTCGCGGTCAAGGTTGCCGTAAAGCTTGTGCGCCAGAACCAGCGAGGGAAGGGCGGCTTGCTGCTCGAGCACCTGTAGGCGCGGCAGATCTGAGGCCTCACCTGGTACCGCCGCAACCACTGCGGATCTCATCTCAGCGAACACGAGGTAGGTATCATCCGCCCACGTGTAAAGGTGCTCGTCGATGGCTGAGGTCAGAGCATCGCGTGCCGCGATCGCGTCGTCGTAGGTCTCGAACTCTGCAGTTGCCAGGGCGAGCGCAGCACCCGTCAACGCGTACCGCTGGATCAGTCTCGTGTGCGCGTCAAAGTTCGCGGCCTCAACAACTCCGCCAGGGGTCAACGTTGAGGGGCGGGGCCCGGGATTGAAACCGAACAGCTTCAGCAACTCCCCAGCGACGTCGAAGGGTTTTGCTACGGTCTCGAGCGCATCGGCGACGGTGTTGACAAGCCCGCCCATGAAGTCAGCGATGTACTCTGACAACTTCACGAAATCGCCGGCGGGGCTCGAGGCCAGAATCTGTTCGAACTTCGCGCGGAGCACGCCAGACACCGCGGCAATGTTCAGCATTCCTTGCAGCGACTTCACAGCACCCATGGCCGCCTGAACCTCGCTCGCCGCCATGCTGACCTCGCCGCCGAATCCTGCGAAGGGCTCGTCAGAGTGGCTCGCGACGAACTCCGCGACTGACGCCGAGCGTGCGACTGAAGCCGCTTCAGCCAGGGCCGCGGGAGCGTTCAGCTTGCTCGAGGGCATTGAAGGAAGCGCCGCGGTCTCCTTGCACTCAAACGAGAACGTGGCCAGGCCGCCATCAACTCGAGTTTGCCGCACTCGGTAGCTGACGATCGCGACCGTGTGGCTCCCAAGGTAGGGGTGCACGAGCTCGCCCGGGCCTGGTTGCTCGAGGGCGGCTTGAAGAGCATCGCGCGCGGCTTCGTAGTCGGGCCCAACAACGTAGCCCTCAACCTGAAACGCGCGCCCCTTTTTCCCAAGGTCTTCCGTGAAGGGCAGGCCTTCGGAGAAAGGAAACTCGTGGTGCACCACCTGTCGACCGCCGGTGTTCTCCACGGCGTCGACGAAAAAGGGAACACCCCGGAAAGTCGCAGGGCCCTGTTTCGCTTGCCAGCTCATGGCGCCGCCATTGAGTAGCCCATCGTGACGTCAAGAGGCTGTGAGCTGTTCGAGTCGGTCGACACGCGGGCACCCTTCGGGAGGTTGGAGAAATCAACCGACACGCGGGATTCAGTGGGCTGCACCGACTGCAACGCCGCACCAGGCCGAGCAGCTTCGGTGTTCATCTTCGGAGCCCACCCGGGTTGACCGTAGGAGGGGATCGCCAGCGCCCGCTGATAGGCGGCTTCGGTCTCGATCCCACCCATCACCGCTTTCGCCTGGTTGATTGGAGCCAGGCCGAGCATGGGGTTCAGCATTGGAAGGAAGTTCACCAAATCTTTGAGCTCGACCTTGATGTTCTTCAGTTGCACCCACCAATCGTTGAAGATGAACGTCAGTTTTCCCCAGTTCTCATAGATGGCCATGCCAGCGGCGGCGATGCCGGCGGCGGCGGCGATGAACGGAGCCGCGGCCACGATGAACGGCAGGAGCGACGCGCCGAGCGGGAGCAACGCCGCCCCGAGCTCCCACAGCACGGGAACGAGCGCGGCGAGGGAGGCCATCAGGGGGAGCGCCATCACGGTCAGGCCCGCAAACGCCGTGCCCATGGGGCCGAGAAAGTCGATCACCTTGCCAATGGCAGTGGCGATGTCTCCCAGCTTCGTCACGAGCCGCTCAAAGCCGCCAGAGTCAAGCCATGCTTGGATCGCCGCGCCGGCCTTCGTCGCCCAAGCCGCGAAAGCGTCTCGATTCTTTGCCAGAAAGCCCGTGAGCGTCTTCGCCAGCGACGTCAGAGCAGGCATCAGGGCCCCCACGGTGGCCTGGCGAAGCCCGTAGAGCGCTTGCCCAGTCTCGCGGGTGGCGTTGTCGAGCTCACCAGCCGCCCGAACCGATGCCTCTTGGCTCCCGACGAGCTCCATGTAGCGCCGCATCTGCTCCTGAATCGCAACGCTGCCCTGGTGCATGAAGCGCCCCATCTGCAGGCCGCTCTTGCCGAACATCGCGGCACTGAGTGCAGCAGACTTCGCGGGGTCGTCGATTCGGGCGAACGCGTCAGACATCAGTGAGAGCGCCTGCTCTGTCGACTTCGCGGCCTTCACCTGGTTCAGGAGTGTCGGAGAAACCTTGTTCAGGAACTCGAGGATCGGGCCGCTCCCGGCCTTCAATTCTCCCAGCCGTTTGTTGAACTGGTCGATCGCTCCGTTGAACGACTCCTGGTCAACGTCAGCCTGTTCAGCCGCGAATCGCATCGCGGCGAAAGCGTCAACGGTCAACCCAGTTCTCTCGGAGAGCTCCCCGAGTTTGTCGCCTGCCTCCATCGCCCCATGAACGATCGAGTAGAACGCGAATGCGCCGGCGCCCGACATGGCGAACAGCTTCGTTCCCAAGTCGAACGCCGCTCCGCCAACATTCTTCAGCGCTCCGCCAACCGCTCCGAACTTCCCGCCGAGCCCCTTGAAAGCACCCATTGACGCGTTGATCTTCGCGGCGATCGCGCGCACGGGCGCGGTGGCCTCGTCGACCGCCTTGATCACCAACTCGACCGGGAAGCGCTGCGCCATGGTTCACCGTTGCTTGTTGAGCCACTCTGCTTGCTTGAACCAGAAGAGGAGATCTTCGAGGTTCATTCCGAAGATCTCCGAGGCCGGAAAGTGAAACGTCGACGCGACTACTGCGACGACTTGCTCCCAGTTTTCTGGCCACTGGTCCGCGCGAAAAAATTTCCGAAATGCGCGTACACCTCCATCAGGTCAAAGAACTCGAGCTTCGAGATGACGGCTTCAGGTTGCCCGCTGATGCGGTGTGCGATTCGGATCGCGTCGCGAACGAAGGTCTCTCGTTTCGTGTTCCCAAGGTCTTCAACGACCAGGTCTCTGAGGTCACCTGCGCAGATTCGCTCCCGCAGGTTCAGCTCCGTGATCGTCGTGTTCTCGAGCTCGATCGGGTCTTTGAGAACGTACTTCACGGGCTGATTTCCTCCGCGCGCTTGCCCTCGAACCGGACCGCGATGTTCCCTTCTTCGGAGTTCGCCACACCCTCACCATTGAAGTAGGCGTCGAAGAGCGTCACGGTCTTGCCGTTGGGAAGGACGATCGAAACAGTCGCGTCGCGAAGGTCGAGCATCGCCGCGAGGTCGAGATCTGCGCGGTCGATGATCTCGCCTTCAATGAACGGAGTCGTCGCGGTCTCCTTGTAGCCCACGGGCCCGTTCGAGCCGAGTACTGCTTCAGCCTTCATGCGACCGAGACCCCAGGTGAAGTTACCCCGGGCGTCTTCGGTCACGCCGTTGATCTGCAGGTTGATCGGGCCGCCTTTTCTCTGCTGGCTCATTTGTCGTGCTCCTCTTTCGGGTTATTCGCGGAACTGGATCTGTGCGGCGACCGAGATCAGTTGGTTCATCAGATCAGGGGGCAGCAGGAAATCGAGGCGGTTCGGGTCGCTCGGGTTGCGTTCAACAACCAGGTCGGCCTTGAACTGCGCCAGACCCGCGGGGTCGAACACCGCGGGAGACTTGGTCGACATGTCGAGGAACCAGCCAACCGCCTCTTGCTTGCCGATCGACGGGGTGATCACGGCCTCGCCAGCAGGGTAGCGCGCCGAGTCGTTGCCCAGCTTGTGGCGCGGGTACCGGGTGGCGATCCGATTCCGGAAGTTGAACCTCGCGTACATCAGGCTGAGCATCGTTTCGATCGAACGGTACGATGAATCAACGGCGCCGGCGGCGTTGAGCCGGTAGGTCGTCACGAGCCGGTCGAAGATGACCACGCCGCCAGGGCCCACCCGAGTGGTTGCGATGCCCGACTTGACCAGCGTGTTGCGCATCTCCAACGTGTCTCGGCCAAGCTCGGCGGGAGCCTTCACGAAGGGCAGGGGCAGAGTCTGCAGGGGTCTCGCTGGGTCGATCTGGCCGTGGTACGCGACCACACCGGCCACATGAGCAGCGTACTCGGCGGGAGGCGTGGGGCTCTCGTTGGTGCGAACGATCACGCTGTGTGGGCTGTTCCTCGAGACGCCGAGGGCCGCAACGTTGTTGAGTGTGTCGCTCTTTGCCGTGATGGCGACGCCATCGACCATGCGCATCGGGCCGAATCGACTCGCGAGCTCCGTTTCGATGGCCGCGAGTGAGGTCGCGTCAGTGTAGGGGTGGGCGATCACGTGGAACCACGTGTCACCGAGCGCAGTGAGCAGCGGGGTCACGTTGGGATTCGTCGCGCCATTGGCCATCGCCACGATTGCGACTGTCACTCCGGCGGGGAGCGCCTCACCAGGGGCGTAGTTCATGCGAATGTCGATCTCGTTCCCAACCTCGCCCTTGTTGTTCGCCGTGATCGTCAGGACGCCGCTCGCGTTCGTCGCGTGAACTCCGAGGTCAGTCAAACCGGCGGTTGCCTTGATTGCGAGCTGTAGGTTGTGCGCGATCGTGGTTGGCGTGTCACCCACGGCCACGGCCACAGAGACTCGCTCGCCGCCAACGTACAGGTTCGCCGTGCCGGCGGCGGTGGCGTTGCCAGTGAATGTGACGGTTCCGCTCGCGGCGACTCCCGCGCCATCGTCGGCGAGCGCACCAATGAACACTTCAGTTGACTTATTCGCGGCGAACCACGCGATGGCCTGGCGATGAAGCATGGAGCCACGTCCCGCGCGGGTCGCAACCTGGCTGGCGCTGGTGACGCGCTCGAAGGTGTTCGCGTCGATGGGGGCGCCCGCAAGCTTCTGCCCAATGAGCAGCGCGCGAAAGCTCAGGGCGCTGGGGCCTTGTTTCGCGCGACTGTTGTCAAACTCGACAGCAACGAAAGGCACCAAAACATCAGACGGGATCGAATTGAACGAGACCATGGGGCCACCTTAATCGGGAATCTGACTTCAGGGTTGATGAATGTGCGTGACGTGATCGTGGGCGAGATCGCTGATGTGGATATCTGCAGTGTCGAAGTCGTCGGTGGCGTGACCAACTCGAAGATCGGAGTGGTAGACCACGGTGTACTCGAGGTGTACGCAACCCATCGGGCGATCACCGTCAAGCTTGATCCCGACTTCAGTTGTCGTGAGCACCGCGGAATAGGCTGTGTCGAGGAGCTCCGTGCTCGAATCCATCGCCGTTTCAATCTCGAGCGCGAGATCGTCAAGGGCGTCGTCGACATTCTCGGTCGCTCGAGCCCAACCATCGATCGCCACAGTCATCGTGCGAGTGAGTTCGCGCGGGCTCGATTGGTTGTCAGTCACGGTCTCGTTGTCGCAGTAGACGCTGATCGCGGGGAGCTCAGAGGCTCGAACCGGCGCCAGGCGCGTCTTGAAAATTCGCTGTTCTGCGCTCGTTGCAAAGTTGGGTGCCGTGCCCGTCAAGAGCGTCACGACGGCGTCTCTGATGGCTTGCCTTTCGTGCACGGTCACACCTGGTGGAGCAAGAGTCGAACGCCACCCAAACCATCGGGCATCACTTCGTGGGCTGTGTAGGTCACGCCATCGACCGTCACAGTTGCGGCGGGGTCTTCCATTGGGCTGCTCGAGAGGTCCTCGAGGGCCAGGAACACCGAGGGTCCCGAGCTCGAGAGCCCGGGTTGCCCGGCGTCGACCTTCACATAAACGAGGTCGAACACACCCTTGACTGTAACCTCGACACCAACCCCAGAACGGTAGATGACCGAGCCGCCGAGCAATTCCCGGACGACTCGATCGCCCACTGCAATGAGATCAGCGAAGCCCACGATCAGGCGCCGGTGGGTGCAGCCTGGCCGTTCAGGCGGACCGCGACCAATGCGTCACCTGAAGCCGCGGCGACTGCAGCGCAACCGATGCGGGTGTTCGAGGTGCTGACCCCGGTCACCGACTTCGCCGAGTCATCCCAGTAGCAGAGCGCGCCAACGGCGAACACCTGACCGCTGGTGTGAGCGAGTTTGAACACGCCTTCAGTGGCGATGTTCACAGCCGCGCCACTCAGTGCAGTGTTGAGCGCCACGCCGAACAGCTTGCCAACCAGACAACCCGCGCCCACCGTCACATCGTACGGGGCAGCAACAGGGAGAACGTCACCAGGGCCCACGTAAGCGTCAGTCAATCGAGACATGTTTTGCTCCTCGGGTGCAGCGGTTAATCGCGGCGGCTGGATTTGAACCAGCGTTCTCCGGCTTATGAGGCCAGCGAGATTCCAGGCTTCTCCACACCGCAACACCCGCCCGGGTTTCAAATCCGAGCGGGGTCAAGCATCAACTCAGGCGCCAGCGTTGGTCAGCGCGCCCTTCGGGTCGAACATCTGCGCCATGTAGTCGAAACGAACCTTCATCTCGGTTCCGTCGACGCGCCAGCCGAGCTCGGTCTCGAGCACAGGGCCCTGGCCCTGACCCTCGAGGAACGCGACCACGATCGCGGGAGCAACCGAGGGATCCGCGAACAGGTAACGTCGGGTGCCACTGAGGCGGGGCGTGTCGATGATGTCTGAGAACAGGCCCTGCACATAGTTGGGCTGCTGGATCTTGTTGTTCGCGTCAGGGTTGATCGCGCTCGAGTTGATCACGCGAGCCACTCCGCCGAGACCACTGGGGATCAGGAGGATCGAGGGCTTCAGGTCAAGGTATTCGTTCGAGCTGATGTCCTTCTGAGCCGCCATCACAACGCGGTCGGCGTCAATTGCGGCAACCGAGATCGCGGAGCCGGTGGCGTTGACGTTCGCGCGGTTCGAGTGGAAGAACGGCTGTGAGTCGCTCTGTGTCGGGCCCAGGCCAGAGTTCAGCGCAAGCAGGGCGAACACATCCTGTTCGACCGACAGACGAGCCGCACGACCGAGCTTCGCGCCGAGGTCGGAGAGCGCGTTCATGTCGTCGTTGATCACGAGCTGACGGGAAACGCTGATGATGTTTCCCTTCGTGGCGACGCTGATCGAGGTCTTCTGACCGTCAGGGATTCCCTTGTTCTTGAATTCGCCGTTCTCCGTGAGCGAATCGAGCGCGCCGAACGAGCCGGTGCGGTAGCGAGGCGAGGCGCGGAAGTCAGGGACCGTATCGGTCTTGCAGAAGCGCGACCAGGTGTCAGGCGTGGTGGCGTAAGCGGCCATCAGCACCTTGCCCATCACGTTCTCGAGCAGAACCGGGAAGTCGTCGATCGCGGAGTAGGGGCCAGAGTCGCGAGTGGTGAATGCCTTTCCAACCAGGGTCATTCGATCCATGCCGCGAGTCTTGACACCACGACGCTCGAGGGAGGCGCGGGCGACGTCGACCAGGGTCATGCCGCGGAACTCGCCAGGGTCGAGCTCGATGTTCTCGAAGCCGGGCTTCTTCGCCGCCTTTGCCTTTGCCACGACGCCATCACCAGCGCGGGTGAGCAGCCAGGCCGCGGCGCCACGCGCGAACTTTTCGGCGGCGTCGTCGGTCACTTCAACCGAAGTGTGTTGCTCAGTCTTGATCGAGTCGGAACGCTTCGCGAGCTCTTCGAGCACGAAGGCCCGCGCCTTGTTCAGGTCGGTACCGTCAGTGATCATCTGCTCGGCCACCTTCTCTTCAAGGCCAGCCGCCTTGACCGCTGAGCGAATCCCGCTCGAGCGCTCGCGCTCCAGGCGAACAGCCTTCTGCTCGAGCTCCGCAATCTCCGCGGCGCGGCTCTCGAGCGCCTTCTTCTCAGCTTCAGCGCGCTTCGTCTCTTCTGCGATTGGGTCAGGCATCTGATGTCGCTCCATTGTGAGTGGGTGAGTGATTTCCACGGGGTTGGTTTCAGTCGCGGATCGGAACCCCGCGCCATCGTCGGCGCCCATGGCAACCGCCGAAATTTCGTAGGGCTCCCAGTCGGTGGCCCTGAACGTCGGGATCGTCGCGCTCCCACCCTCGATCTTCTCGAGTTTGTAAGTGCGGTAACCCACTGAAACGTTTTGAATGATCTTGTCGGAGATCTTCCGGAAGACCTTGTCAGCCTCAGGGTCGATCCCTTCAGCCACGAAACGAACCGTTGCGGTTCCCTTGTTCCCCTCGAGCCGGGCGCTCTCGACCACTCCGAGCGTTGCCGCGACATCACCACCGTAGTGGTTGGCGAGGAATGGCGCGCCGTTGTTCAGACGCCCCATGCGAACGTGTTTCGGGTCGAGGCTCAGCTCTTCGTAAAATGGGCCGTCAAGCCAGCTCGAGCGAAGCACCGCGGCTCCGGTTGTCCAAATCAGATCCACGGTTCGCTTTTCGGCGTTGATCGTGCCGACCTCAGCACGAGTGGAAAGGGGCGTGACTTGGCGTGTCTGTGGCATGCGTGATCCGTCCTAACGGAATCGGGAATCTGTGTCAATCCTTCGGTGGCGGTGCATCCTTGCGTGGAAGGTGCTCATCAATGACAAGCCGGAGCCGCTCAACCTCGTTGTGAAGCCACTCAATTGTCTTTTGGTCAGCATTTCGACCATCAAGGCCGTCGACTCCAGCCGGACCCATCTCCCCGCGGTCACCCTTGGGCCCGCTTGCTCCGCGCTCCCCTTGAACCCCCATCTCGCCTCGAACACCTGGGGGGCCTTTGTCTCCTTGTGCCCCAGCATCGCCGCGGTCTCCCTTGTCGCCTTTCGGGCCCGGGGGGCCTTGAGGTGTTCCCTGTTTTGCGGCCGGATCCTGCTGAACCTGGCCGGCCTGTGATGTCGCCCTCACGTCGGAGTCGAGCTTGATCCCGAGCGCGTCGAGCTTCTTCATGTCGCTCGCGTATTCCGCCCAATGACTGTCAGGGTCGAAGCCTTGCTCGCGAACCATCTCGCTCGGAGTCATTGCACCCACGCGCACGAGCCGACCCAGGGCAAGACCTTCCTTGTCGGGTTCGATCATCGGGAGTGGGGGAGCTGTCCACTCGGCTGCGGGGGCTTCTGCGAGCTCGCTCGCGAACACCGCGGCCTCCATGGCCCAACCCCAGATTGGAGCGCAGAACTGGGGGATCAACATCTGTGATTGCCAGGTGCGAACGTTCGCCTGGTGAACGAGCCGCCCCATGCGCGCGCTCGAGAAATTCACCTGCGAGTAGTCACCTGTCAGATCCTCGTAGGTCACTCCGAGACCGGCGGCGATCTTGCGGAGGTTCCGAGTGGTGAACGTGTCTGTGGTCACTTGCGGCGGAGTCGCCACAGTGACATCGCGCCCGGGGGCGAGATGATGAATCATGCCGGGCTCGAAGGTCTCGACGTCAACCGAAGTCTGTTCGCCGAGTGGGCTCGCCGTTCCATCGGTGTCTGTCACGAACGCGGCGAAACAGGCCGCGATCTTTTGTTTCACAAGCTCTGCGTCTTCGTACTCGTCGAGTTCCTTCAGGTTGACGATCGCTGTTCCAAGCCACGACGCCCCGCGACACTGA
>Ga0228698_1001412_pt1 | contig 11823 bp, 10 predicted proteins | sample McNCre117_Aug_MG_FD_178015 | JGI IMG/M metagenome (GOLD analysis project Ga0228698, IMG submission 178015) | Freshwater microbial communities from McNutts Creek, Athens, Georgia, United States - 1-17_Aug_MG | ecosystem: Environmental > Aquatic > Freshwater > Creek | place: USA: Georgia...
TTTGGTATTGGGCGTGGAACGCCCATCTGCCCCGACTTTAACCCAAATTGTTTTAGTAGTGGCAATGGTGGTAGTTATGGAACATATAGCAACAACGGAAACAGATTCTTTGACCTCACCAACCCTAGCGCTGGTGTACAGACCGTTCCAAAAGGAACATTGCAGTTTTAAGTGTTGATATACGAGACACAAAACCCCCGCGAGCGAAGCTCGCGGGGGTTTTGTCATTCAGTCTTCTATAAATATAGAAAGAGATTTTCGACGACTGAATAGCACCAGCTTTGTTTTAATTCTACTCCCTGCCTTGGTACAGTCTTTCCTGTATGTCACATGAGTTTTAAGGCATCATCATGATGAGCCTGTTTTGTGCTCAATTGAGGCACAAAACATCGACCGGTTAAATTTCGAGGGGACGGAACCCTATTCGAAACATCTCCGATTTGGAATTAATCCACGACCAGCTTCCGCTAGCCGTGCCTTGTTACGACTTACTCCCTGTCATCGAACTTACCGTAGACCCACGCAAGGTGGGGCTTCGGGCACTTCCGACTCCCTTGAGTTGACGGGCGGTGAGTACAAGGCTCGGGAACGTATTCACCGCAGCGATGCTGATCTGCGATTACTAGCGATTCCAACTTCATGAGGGCGAGTTGCAGCCCTCAATCCGAACTGGGGTTACTTTATAAGGATTTGCTCCACCTTACGGTATTGCGTCCCATTGTAGTAACCATTGTATCACGTGTGCAGCCCATGGTATCAGAGGGACATGCTGATCTGGCGTCATCCTCACCTTCCTCTCCCGTGAGGGAGCTGTCTCGCCTGACACTTGTAACAGGCAACGAGGGTTGCGTTCGTTTCCCCACTTAAGGGAACAACTCAAGCCACGAACTGACGACGACCATGCATCACCTGTCATACACCCTCGAAGGCTTCCTCCGTTTCTGGAGGCGTGCAGTATGATTTCTAACCATGGTAAGGTTTTTCGCTTAGCGACGAATTAAGCCACATGATCCACCGCTTGTGCGAGCCCCCGTCTATTCCTTTGAGTTTTAGCCTTGCGGCCGTACTACCCAGGTGGATAACTTAACGCGTTAGCTTCGCCACAGAGAGGGTCGATACTCCCTATAGCCAGTTATCATCGTTTAGGGCGTAGACTACCGGGGTATCTAATCCCGTTCGCTACCTACGCTTTCGTGCTTCAGTGTCAGGAATGTGCCAGTTTGCTGCCTTCGCTTTTGGTGTTCCCCAAGATATCAACGGATTTCACCCCTACACCTTGAGTTCCGCAAACCTCTCACATCCTCTAGTGTTGCCGTTTCCATTGCAGATTCCCGGTTAAGCCGGGAGATTTAACAATAGACTAACAAAACCACCTACGCACCCTTTACACCCAATAAATCCGGGTAACGCTTGGGGCCTCTGTATTACCGCTCCTGCTGGCACAGAGTTAGGAGCCCCTTATTCATGAGGTACACGTCAAAATTTCCTCCCTCATAAAAGAAGTTTACGTCCCGAGGGACTTCATCCTTCACGCGGCGTCGCTCCGTCAGGCTTGCGCCCATTGCGGAAGATTCTCGACTGCAGCCTCCCGTAGGAGTATGGACCGTGTCGCAGTTCCATCGGTGGGGGTCAGCCTCTCAGCTCCCCTAGCCGTCGTAGCCTTGGTACGCCGTTACCGTACCAACTAGCTGATAGCCCGCAGGCCATTCCCAAAGCGATAAATCTTTACTCTTGCGAGACCATCACGTATTATCCGACCTTTCGGCCGGTTATTCGTGACTTTGGGGTATGTACCTACGTGTTCCTACCTCGTCTGCCATGGGCCTAAACCCATTCGACTTGCATGCCTCATCCACGCCGCCAGCGTTCACCCTGAGCTAGGATCAAACTCTAATTAAAGACGAGCTTTGCTTTGTGTGATAAATCACACTAGGCGCTTCTCATCTGATCTTACCTAAGGACAATGTGCATTTCGTTTGCACGAAAAACACATCGTATTTGTTTCGAATTAATGCTGGTGCTATTCAGTTGTCAAAAATCATGTCAGTTCTCGCTCAGGTTTAGAGTCTCGTGGACAATAAACGGGAAGAACGGAAAGCCACCAATACAATAAGCTAGAGCTCGCGTTGCCGCGTGCTCGATGATGTAAAAACAAGCACCACTGCTTGTTATTTCCACCACCCTCACTCACCTGAATGTAGCTCGCCTATTATACGGGTTTCGGGCTAGCCGTCAAGTGGCTGAGTTCGGCCTTCTTTTGGGCGCTCAAGATAGGTCGTTTTGGGGCCTTTTTTGGTCCATTTTGACACGAAAAAAGCCCGGTTTTGCTTGCGCAAAACCGGGCTTGAAACAGCTTCTTCAAGCTGCCACAGGAACATCTGTATGAGTCCGGGCATGCCTGTCTACATAGACAGAATCCATATAGAGGACATAATCACTACTATGGAGGGGCATATCACGAGGAATCATGTGCGCATACGACTGGCGGGGACGTACATCCCGAACGAAACAAACCTGCGCATCATCAAGCAGGATGGTTCCCCGCTCAATGTGACTCAGCACTGGGTCCGTTGCAACACACCACAGCAGCGGTGCAACGAGATAATCAGGGCTGTCACGCATCGCGCATTTCTTTGAAAACACATCCTGTTTCTCAAACTGATGCACCGAACCATCGTGCCACACCATTTGCGCACTTACCTGACGTGTCCACTCCGGGCATTCACTAATAACTCCGCGATCGAAAAACCGCGTCATATTCATTGGATAATAAATTCCTTCGCACTGAGCAAAAAAATTGCTCACGGTTACTGGGTCGATTGCAGTATGATACATAAAGACGTCTTGCATGTAATCCTCCTTCAAAGAACAAGACGTGCAGAGTACGTGAGATACTTGTACTTGTCAAACCACCGAACACCCTCCCTGCTTGTGCTACCATTACCTCTGATATGCAACACGAAACCATCATTATTTCTGTCGGCGGCTCGATGATCGTCCCTGGCGACATCGACACCGCATTCCTTTCAGCGTTTAAAAAATTGATAGAGCACGAGATCGACCACAATGGTCGATCATTTGTTATCATTGCCGGCGGTGGAAAAACTGCGCGCAAATACATGGACGGCGCACGAGCAGTGGCAGACCTCACTCCCGACGACGTCGATTGGCTCGGCATCCATGCCACCCGCCTCAACGGTCACCTCCTTCGCGCCATCTTCCGCGACCATGCGCATCCCGTGATGATTACCAATCCTGACGACATCCTCGATTTAAAAAAAGACACACCGCTTATCATCGCAGCGGGCTACCGTCCTGGCGCATCGACCGACCTCCGCGCGGTGCAGATAGCACATCGTCGCGGCGCCACGAAGCTCATCAACCTTTCAAACATCGACTACGTCTATACTGCCGACCCAAAGAAAGACCCGACTGCCGCACCGATTGAAACCATTTCATGGGTAGACTTCCGCAAACTCATTCCTGCAGAATGGGACCCAGGGCTGTCGTCCCCATTTGACCCTGTCGCTGCACGCGAGGCAGAAGCACACGGCATCGAGGTAGCTATCATCAATGGTGCAAAGCTCGACGAGCTCGCGCACTGCATCGAAGGAAAAGTTTTCGTCGGTACACGTATTCATTCCTAAAAAATAGGAAAACACAGGCGGAGATTTCTTCTATGTTTTCTACTTCCTATGCGTAAAGTGGTGCAATGACATCCTCCACCGCAGCGTGAAGCATTTCTTTGGTAGTGTTATTTTCTATGGTTGCGTCGGCAAGTGCCATGACACCACGGATGTCCATATCGTGCGGACCTTCTGGCTTCATCTCGCGCTCTTCGTGGTGCACGAAGGTTAAGAAATCAACCTGGTCGGTCGCAGAACGACGTTCTTGTACACGATTGAAGCGGAGTTGCTGATCAGCGTCGGTTGCAACCAAAAATACTCCCTTTGATTTTAAAAACTCTGCTTCCCCCACATTACGTACCGACTCGATGACAGCATATTTAACGCCATCGGCAACTGCCTTTTCATACAGTGAACGAATGATATATGCAGGGTCTTTCGTCGCGCGAAGCTCGTTTGCCAAGAGGCGCATCTCTGAGCGGTCGACGGTGCGACCAGACGTGACGAGCTGTGCGGTCAAAAAATCGCGCACTCCGTAGTGCGCAAACCCTTTTTCGGATACGAGATACTCAACAACCGTTCCTTTGCCTGAGCCATTCGTACCTGTGATGCCGATAATCATACGGCCTTCATTTTACCCCGCAGCATCACAACTTGCCAAATTGTGTATACGCGGCGGAATATTTTGCATAACGAAAAGCGCCCCGAGGATACGGGGCGCTTTTCTTGTATGAGAAGTGTTAATTCTTCTGGTACTTTCCGATGAGTACGAGGAGTGGCGACGCGAGGAAGATAGACGAGTACGTACCAGCAATCATACCGACGATGAGGGTGAGCGAGAAGTCTTTTGTTGCCACTGGTCCGATAAAGAAGAGTACGAGCAGCACGATGATGACCGTCATTGAAGTATTCACCGAGCGAGCGAGCGTCTGCATCGTGGAGTGTGCAACTACTTCACCGAACGGCTCCTTGCGGTGTTTATCGATATTGATGCGGAGGTTCTCACGGATACGATCGAATACCACGATAGTGTCATTTACCGAGATGCCAAGAATGGTGAGGAGTGCCACGATAAAGAGTACGTCGACCTCGGCGCCACGTGTGTGACCGAGGTATGCAAAGAGACCCGTTGGTACCAAAATATCATGAACGAGCGTGATGATGACCACCACACCGTACTTCCATGATGCGACCGGCTTTGACACATGGCGGAATGCAAACGCAACAAAGAGAATGATGGAGAAAATCACCAGGCCAATCGCCCACCACGCCTTCTGCATGATCTCTGCACCGATAGAAGGACCAACGGAGTTGAACTGCACTTCTTCTGCACCCTTGAGCGCAGCGAGGAGTTTTGACTTATCGTCAGGCTTGAGGTCACGTGCGCGAAGCATGAAGTTCTTGTCACCACTTGGCTGCACGCGCACTTCACCGAAATTGAGCGGTGCAACTGCAGCATGCACTGCATCGACGGTTGGGCGACCGTTTGGGTAGCGCACTTCAAGGAGTGAGCCGCCCTTGAGGTCAATACCAAGCGTGAGCCCCCAGGTAACGATGGCGACCACGGAAATAATCGACGCGATAAGCGGGAGAAGGATGAGCTGCGTCTGATAGCGAAGCATGAACATATATTAGAAAGTGAAACCTGAACCCATAAGGAAGCGCCCGAGTGACTTCGTCGTATTGACCTTGAGCGCCACAAGCAATGTGCGAGAAATAGTGATTGCTGAAAGGAGCGACACGATAACACCGAGGCCGAACACCAATGCAAAGCCTTTGATAAGGGCTGTACCAAACCAGAAGAGAATCACGCCGGCAATGATGTGTGCAATGTTTGAGTCGCGAATGGCAAACCACGCACGCGAGAAACCAAGGGAGACGGCAGTATCGAGCTCCTTTCCTTCTTTCAGCTCTTCTTTGATGCGTTCTGCAATGAGGATGTTTGCATCGACGGCGAGACCGACAGAGAGAATAAAGCCGGCAATACCTGCTGTCGTGAGCACCACAGGGATGAGCTTAAAGAGTGCGAGCATCATCGCAACATACATAAGGAGCGCAATCACTGCGACTAAGCCTGGCAAGCGGTACCAGAGCACCATGAAGACAGAGAGCAAGATAAACCCGACGATACCTGCATAGACGCCCGCATGAAGTGCTTCATCGCCAAGTGCGGCGCCGATGGCTTGTGTACTCTCAAGCTCGATAGGTACTGGAAGTGCACCGAAGTTGAGGTTGCGCACAAGCTCACGCGCTGCGTCTGGAGTAAAGTTACCTGAAATAGTTGCAATACCTCCCGCGATTGGCTCACGAATGACTGGCGCAGAGATAACGGTTCCATCAAGGAAAATGGCGAGATTTTCCCCGACATTGTCAGTAGTGAGCTTCTTAAAGAGGGCTGCGCCGTCAGCATTGAACTCAACCTGTACGATCGGCTCGTTAAGACCACGGGTACTGCTCTGTCCATTTGAAAAGACGAGCTGTGCGTGCTTGATGTAACGACCAGTGAGACCGGTCGTTTTATATAGCTCACCTGGCTTCTGACCATCGACTGTAACATTGCTGATCTTTGCACCCGACGATGACGCATTTTGCGAAGCCTGCTCCATTGCTTGCGCAGCTGCAGCAGCTTTTTTGTCGACAAGTTTAAACTCAAGCGATGGCGTCTTGCCAATGTCATCGACGGCTTTGTTGACGTCGGTCACACCGGGGAGCTCAACAACGAGGCGGTCGACACGATTGCTCGAAACAACTGACGACTGCTCTACCTGTACAAGCGGTTCAGAGACACCAAAGACATTGATGCGGCGCTCGATAACATCGCGAAGTGTACTCATTGCATCAGCCTCTTCACCCTTACGAACATCTTTAAGATTTGCGGTATAGACGAGGTGACTACCACCAGCGAGGTCGAGGCCGTATTTAAACGGATAACGTGATGCGTGGTTAATAGTCGTGGAGTACACAAAGTACGCCACGAGGGCTCCAAAAATAATGACAGCAATCGCGCGGAACACCTTTACCGAGTGCTCGGCCGACTTCGAACGGACAGTATTCATACTGGACAGTTATAGCAAGGAACGGGGCCTTAGTCCACTAGTTTGTATGGTCTAATTGCGCATTAGAAATGGAAAGCGTCAATAGATTTTCAAACAGTTTTACGACCGCAATGGGACCGATACCGCCCGGCACCGGTGTAAAGAGCGAGGCTTTTTCGGCGCAGCGAGGGTCGGCATCTCCTACCAGCCGCCCACCGTCCTCGGAAGCGCCTGCATCAAACACCGCGACACCGTCTTTGATGGCCGAGGGCGCGACAAGACCTGACACACCTGCGCCAAGAATGAGAATATCTGCTGCTCCAATAGTAGCTGTATGATCCACACTTTCTTTGGTAATGGTAGTCACAAACGATCCTTCGTGTGCTGCCCACAGCGCTGCGGGCTTTCCCACCAGACGACCGTGTCCGACGACGACGACGCGCTTCCCTGCAAAAGAAACACCTTGCTCACGAGCAATAGCTGCGATTGCCCCAACGACCGGCGGCATGATCTGCCAATCCCCATGCTCCATGGCAGCAACAGCGCCGGTGCCGATTGCATCGACATCACAACGACGCGGAAGTGCTGCAAGCGCTTGATCTATAGCAATATGGTCTGGGTACGGGAGCTGTAATACAACGCCGGTGTGCGTTGCGCTGAGTTTTGCAATTTCTCTGAGCACACCATCGGTAGTGGCGTTGTGTGGAAGCTCACTCACCACAAGCTCGACGCCAAGTGTGTTTGCAACACGACGCTTAATATTCAAATATTTTTCCGTTGCGAAGTTTGGCGCAATGGAAATAATGGCGAGCGTAAGCGGCGCGCTATGTGCGAGTACGCGCGCACGAAGCACGTGCGTCATTTCCTCCGCAATTTTTTTTCCATCAATGATCATGCAATAGCAAGTGACTGTTTGAGGCCTCTGATACCCTCTTTAAGGGAGACTTGTGGCACATATCCGAGGAGCGTCGCGGCACGCGTGATATCTGCGCCAGAGTGCACAATGTCGCCGACGCGCGCAGGAATATACGACACCTCACCACCGATAAGCTTGGCGAGCATATTCAGACTCACGCTCGTGCCGGAGGCAATATTAATGATTTCCCCATGCCCCACAGATGCCGAGGTTGCAGCGAGGACATACGCCTCTGCCATGTCAGATACATGCACAAAGTCGCGTGTTTGCTCGCCGTCGCCCGTGAGCGAAAGTGATTGACCCTCCGCACGCATCTTCATCAGACGGCCGATGACACCTGCATAGGGACCATCGGGATTCATCCGCGTGCCGTAAATATTGAAAGGCCGAATCGATACGGTCTCCACACCATAGAGATTGCTCCAGAGTGCTGCCATTTCTTCAGTCATGCGCTTATGAAGGGCATACGGACTCTTCGGTTGTGGTGTGAGCTCCTCATGTACTTTAACGATATCTTGATCGCCATATACTGCTGCTGACGACGCAAGAATTACTCGCGGCGTTTGTGCTTCGAGCCGCGCTGCTTCGAGCACATTCATCGTGCCGAGCACATTTACTTCAAAATACTCACGCGGATGTTCGATAGAATCTTGCACACTTGCACGTGCTGCGAGATGAAAAATAATATCGCTACCCTTGCATGCAGCACGTACTGCTTCTGCATCACGGAGATCACCTGACATTGCCGCGACATCGGCTGGGATATGTGCTAACTTTCCTGCAGTGAGATTATCAAATACCGTGACGACTGCACCCTCACGCAGCAAATGGTCAACCAAATGCGAACCAACAAAACCAGCGCCACCGGTAACCAAACATTTCTTATTAGTAAGTCGATTCATACAACAAATATATTTTATGTGCCAGTACGCGCAAGCACAGCCTTGATTGTTTTTAATGCGATCTCGAGGTCAAGGAAAAATGAACGCTGCTTGAGGTAGTAGAGATCAAATGAGAGCTTTGCAATGGTGCGTTCAACATCAATACCACTTCGCGGCACTTCAAAATCAAGAATCTGCGCCCAGCCGGAGAGTCCTGGCGTAATGAGGTGACGCATCGAGTAGTAGGGGATGCGTTCTGCATAGACCGCCGCAAGTGCGGGCATTTCAGGACGCGGGCCGATAAACGAAAGATCGCCTCGGAGAATATTCCAAAATTGTGGGAGCTCGTCGACACGTGTGGTGCGCAGAAACCGTCCAACGCGAGTATCTTTCAGTGTGCTGCGAAGTGCGTCAGCTCCTTTGTCTTTCCCATTTTTTGTACGAAACTTGTAAATGAACATTGGCTTGTTAAATCTTCCCACACGCTCAGTTTTATAAAAGAGTGAGCCACCGTCGTCAAGCAATACAGCGAGATAGACGAGCGGATAAATCGGTAGCGTAATCAAGCCAAGGACAAGTGCACCGACTACATCAAACAGACGCTTCAACATATCATCAAGCATGTGCGGCGTTCGAGAAATATTTTCAAGCAGCCATGACTCCTTGATGAGGGACGGCGGTATACGGTGGAAGATCTGCTCGTAGAGCTGGTGAAGACTCATAAACTGCACACGCTGGTCAAGAAACGTGAGCTCATAAAAGGCTGGCACAAGCGGTCGCGTCGCTTCGCTGTGCATGTCACCAATAACAAGCGTAAAATGTTCTGCAGTGAGCCGCGCGCGAAGTGCCTCTTTCGCGAGCTGGCTATCACCAAATAGTTGCGCGTCAAATAGCTCTGCGCCAACAAACTTGAAAAAGCGTCCTTCATTTAAAATATGAAATAGCGCACGAGCTTCTTCCCCACTACCCACAATGAGTGCCCGCTCTATTTTGCGTGCGCTGAGAAATGGCGCGAGGAACAGCCGCCATATCACGATGAGTACTGTCGAAATACAAAGATACACAAACAAAATCACTTTTGGTGTGAGTCCACCCGGCATCAAAAAGAAAATGAAAGCAGCAAGGGCGGCGTTTGCAAGCTGCGCACGGACTACGATACCAGGGATGAGTTTTCGAGAAAAATTTACCTTCGTATCATAGAGGCCTGCAATCAAAAAGACCGCGCTCCAGAGACAGAAAATGCCGACGAACGTTTCTAAATGGAGGATATACAATGCACTCGACGGCAGCGCACCATAGCGTGCACAGAGCGCTAAAAACAAGCTGATGCCAAACACAGCGATATCACCGAAAAAGAGTGTAAAAGCGTTATTTTGTATCATAGGTACTCGACTATCATACGCGGAGGATACAAGTCCGCAAGCACCCCTACTGTCTTCATATATATGGTATAACTACCAAAATACGTGAAGTGGTGCATAGCTATGAAAAAAATCCTATACGTGGTTACCAAGTCCAATTGGGGAGGCGCCCAGCGGTACGTGTACGACCTCGCTTCAAACCTTCCTGTAGACTCCTTCGAGGTGGCAGTGTTGCTTGGCGGCGACGGGCCACTCATCGAGCGTCTTCATGCTGCAGGTGTCCGCATCACTACAGTCCAGAGCTTTATACGCGACGTATCACTGCTTCGCGATATCCGCACACTTCAGGAGCTTATCGCTCTATTCCGCACCGAAGCACCTGACGTTGTACATCTCAACAGCGCCAAAGCTGTAAGTATTGGGGCACTTGCTGCTCGCATTGCGAGAGTGCCACGTATTGTCGCAACCATTCACGGCTCCGCATCACGCGAGACCTGGCGACCGCGGTGGCAGCGCATACTTATTCGAGCTGTTGAACGCTTTTCACAAGTGCTTGCGCATGAAACAATTGTTGTATCGAAGCAAGACCATGTACGCGGGACAACACTAATCCACAATGGTATCGGGGACAACAATTTCAAATCGCGTGACGATGCGCGCCGCGAACTCGGACTTCCCCATGATGCATGTGTCATAGGCACCATTGGTGAACTCGTAAAAAATAAAAATCATCGTATGCTTATCGACGCATGTTGCGCACTTCCTGAGCATGCTGCAACACTTGCAATCATCGGCACCGGACCAATGGATACAGAACTTCAAGCTAAGGCAGCGGCCCATCCTTCACGTAATATTCATTTCCTCGGTTACCGCAATAACGCAGCGCAGTACCTCCGCGCATTTGATATTTTTGTACTTACTTCTCTCAAAGAAGGTCTCCCCTACGTACTGCTCGAAGCAGGTAGTGCAGGAGTACCTGTCGTCGCTACACGCGTCGGTGGTATTCCTGAAATAATAAAAGACGGTGCAAGCGGCTTACTTGTACCGTCAGAAGATGCCTCGGCGCTTTCCAAGGCATTGCAAACACTCATAGAAGACAGCGCTGCGCGCCCGCGGTATGCTGCTGCGCTCCAAGAAAAAATAAAGCAGGAGTTTACACTTGCAGCGATGCTTGCTGCTACTATCGCTCGTTATTGAGCAGTGGTGAGGACTAGCTCGTCCACGCGACGCACGCGCGTAGCTGCGCTATTTTTATTCATACCCATGAGCATACCGACCGAAATAAACTCCGTAATGAGGTGTGATCCACCATATGAGAGAAAGGGCACCGTGACACCAGTGACGGGCAACAGACCGATATTCATGCCTATGTGTACCAAGAAGTGACTAATAAGCAACGTTGCCACACCAACGCCGAAAATTCGTTCGAAATTTGTCTCTGCATAGAGTGATATACGCAGAATACGATACATCACCACACCAAAGAGCGAGAAGAGGAATACGACGCCAGCAAACCCCCACTCTTCTGCAAATGCTGCGAAAATAAAGTCGGTTTGATACTCTGGTAAAAAGTGCAGCTTTGACTGTGTGCCATAGCCAACACCCTTGCCGAGGAGCTGTCCCGACCCGACTGCAATCGTCGACTGGTACGCGTTGTAGCCAGTACCACGCACATCAGCAAGTGGATGTAAGAACGTGAGAATGCGCTGCTTTTGATATTCCTTAAATCCAAAGAGCCAAAGCATAGAAAACAGTGTGACGCCGACGAGAAATACAGCTCCGAGATGTTTCCATGAAATGCCGGCAACCAGCACAATACCAAACCACACTGACGCAATGATAAGGCCTGAGCCGAAGTCCGGCTGCACAAAGACAAATGCAAAGATAAAAAACATGTAGAGCCCCGAGACAACGATGTGTCGCAAGTCGCCGATGAGAATGTGACGCTTTGAAAAATATTTTGCGAGGACCATGATGAGCACGAGCTTTGCTGGGTCAGACGGC
>Ga0228698_1001413_pt1 | contig 11815 bp, 11 predicted proteins | sample McNCre117_Aug_MG_FD_178015 | JGI IMG/M metagenome (GOLD analysis project Ga0228698, IMG submission 178015) | Freshwater microbial communities from McNutts Creek, Athens, Georgia, United States - 1-17_Aug_MG | ecosystem: Environmental > Aquatic > Freshwater > Creek | place: USA: Georgia...
CACTGGCATGACCGAAGCCCAGATGCCCCGTGTGGTCGAAGGCAGTGCCCCTGGCGGGCAGTTGTCTGCCGATGCGGCATCCACCCTGGGCCTGCAGCCCGGCATCGTGGTCGCCGGTGGTGCCGGAGACAACGCATCCAGCGCAGTCGGCATGGGCGCGGTGAAGGCCGGCGAGGGCTTCTTGTCCTTGGGCACCAGCGGCGTGCTGTTTGTGGTCACGCCTGGCTTTGCCCCCAACGCAGCCAGCGCCACCCACGCGTTTTGCCACGCCGTGCCGGGCACCTGGCACCAGATGAGCGTGATGCTCTCGGCAGCGAGCTGCCTGCAATGGGCCAAGGTGGCTTTGGGGGCGGCGTCGGAGGCCGAACTCGAATCCAAGGCCAGCGCCCTGGATTTTGCTGCCCGCGCAGCCGCCCCGATCTTCTTGCCGTACCTGAGTGGCGAGCGTACCCCCCACAACGACGCCGTGCTGCGCGGCAGCTTCCATGGGCTGAGCCACAGCGCCGACCAGGCTGCCATGGCGTATTCGGTCATCGAAGGCGTCACCTTTGGTCTGACAGATGGCCTCAACGCTTTGAAGAAAGCGGGCAGTGAAGTGGCCCCCACCCCTGGCTCCGCCAGGCCCCCCGAGGGGGTGCAGCCTTCCTTGGGGCGGCCCGGCGGAAGTCTGATCAAACGCCTCTCGCTGGTCGGCGGTGGTGCGCGCAGCGCCATGTGGGCACAGCAACTGGCATCGAGCCTGAACGTGGAAATCGTGCTGCATGCCGAGTCCGCCGCCGGAGGCGCATTGGGTGCCGCCCGCCTGGGCTGGCTGGCCACCGGTGCACCCGTAGCAGATGTCTGCACCCAACCCGCCATCACCAAGCGCTACCAGCCTGACGCTGCGGAGCAGGCCTTCCTTGCTCCCCGTTACGCCAAGTTCCAGGCCATCTATCCGGCACTCAAGGCATTGCAATAAAACATCGACAAGCCGTTCTGCCTGGAGCCCTTGCCGCACCGCCACCACCAAACAAACCACCCTTTCAACCCCACACCCACTGTCACCAGGAACGCCCATGACCTCCTACTTCCACGCTGTATCGCCCATCGCCTTTGAGGGTCCACAGTCCCAGAACCCACTGTCCTTCAAGTGGTACGACAAGAACCGGGTGGTGGCGGGCAAGTGCATGGAGGACCACCTGCGCTTTGCGGTGTGCTACTGGCACAGCTTCTGCTGGAACGGACTGGACCCGTTTGGTGGGGACACATTTGAGCGCCCCTGGCACCACATGGGCGACCCCATGGCTGCCGCCAAGGTGAAGGCCGATGTGGCCTTCGAGTTCTTCCAGAAACTCGGCGCCCCGTACTACTGTTTCCATGACCGTGACGTGGCGCCTGAGGGCAACACCCCGCGTGAGAGCGTTGCCAACTTCCACGCGATGGTCGATGTGCTGGCCAAGAAGCAGCAAGACACCGGCATGAAGCTGCTGTGGGGCACGGCCAACCTCTTTAGCCACCGCCGCTTCATGTCGGGTGCGGCCACCAACCCCAACCCCGAAATCTTTGCCCTGGGCGCCCTGCAGGTCAAAGAAGCGATGGACGCCACCTTGAAACTCGGTGGCGAGAACTACGTGCTCTGGGGCGGCCGCGAAGGGTATGAAACCCTGCTCAACACGCGCATGGGCCAGGAACTGGACCAGATGGGGCGCTTCCTGAACATGGTGGTGGAGTACAAGCACAAGATCGGCTTCAAAGGCACCATCCTGATTGAGCCCAAGCCGCGCGAACCCAGCAAGCACCAATACGACTTTGATGTGGCCACCGTCTTCGGCTTCCTGCAAAAGCATGGACTGGAGAAAGAAATCAAGGTCAACATCGAAGCCAACCACGCCACGCTGGCGGGCCACAGCTTCGAGCACGAGATCGTCAGCGCCATTGACCTGGGTATCTTCGGCTCCATCGACATGAACCGCGGCGACATGCAGTGCCAGTGGGACACCGACCAGTTCCCCAACAACATCCCCGAGACGGCGCTTGCGATGTACTACATCCTGAAGGGTGGCGGCTTCACCACGGGCGGTCTGAACTTTGACAGCAAGGTGCGCCGCCAGTCGATTGATCCCGAAGACATGTTTCACGGCCACATCGGTGCGATGGACGTGGCCGCCCGCGCGCTCCTGATTGCCGACGCCATGATCACCGACGGCCGCTTTGCCAAGATCACCGAAGACCGCTACGCCGGCTGGAACACCGACTTTGGCCGCGACGTGCTGTCCGGCAAACTCAGCCTGGACGCGGTGGCCGCGCGCGTGCTGGAGCACAACACCGACACCCGCCCGGTCTCGGGCCGCCAGGAACACATCGAGAACCTGTTGAATTCGTTTATCTGATCGGGCCTCGGGGCCTGTGCGCAGCCATTGCGCGTGCGGGCCTGGCGCTTGCAGTACTTAAAGGGTTGCACATGAAGAAAGTCGTTTGGGGCGTGCTCAGTACCGCCAAGATCGGTTGGGAGAAAGTCATCCCGGCCATGAAGAAGAGCGCGCACTGTGAGCTGCGCGCCATCAGCTCGCGCAATCTGGAGAAGGGCCGCGCACTGGCCAACAAGCTGGGAATTCCCAAGGCCTATGGCAGCTACGAAGAGCTGCTGGCCGATCCTGAAATCGAGGCGGTCTACAACCCGCTGCCCAACCACGAACACGTGCCGTTGACGTTGGCTGCGGCGCGTGCCGGCAAGCACGTGCTGTGCGAAAAGCCCGTGGCCCTGAATGCCAGCGAAGCGGCGCAGTTGCGCGAGGTGGCCGACAAGGTGCACATCATGGAAGCTTTTATGGTGCGCTTCCATCCGCAGTGGCTCTTGGTGCGTGAGCGGGTGCAGGCAGGCCAGCTCGGTGACTTGCGTGCAGTGCAAAGCTACTTCTCCTACTTCAACCGCGACCCGAACAACGTGCGCAACCAGGCCGATATTGGCGGTGGCGCGCTGTATGACATCGGCTGCTACCCGATCGTGACCGGTCGGTTCCTGTTTGGCACGGAACCCAAACGCGTGATTGCGTTGGTGGACCGCGACCCCGAGTTCAAGACTGACCGCACGGTGAGTGCGCTGGTGGACTTCGGCGAAGGGCGCAGGCTTGACTTCACGGTATCCACCCAGTCGGTGCCGTACCAGCGCGTGCAGGTGTGCGGCACCCAGAAGCGCATTGAAATCCACATTCCGTTTAACGCGCCCTTGGGTGGCTCCACCAAGGTATTCACCGATGATGGCAGCCAGCTTGACGGTGGCTCCATCACCGAAGAGGTGATCCCGGCGTGCGATATGTACACCTTGGAGATTGACGCCTTCTCGCAAGCGGTGCGCGGCGCCATTGCGCTGCCCTATGGTGTGGAAGATGCGGTATGGAATATGCGCGTGATCGATGCCTTGTTTGCATCGGAAAAGTCAGGCGCCTGGGTCAACGTTTAGAGGAGCGGCAACGCATGTTGCGCAGAAACAAACCATTTTTGATCGCCGCAGCGCTGTCGCTGCAAGCGTTAGGCGCTGTCGGTGCACCGCCTGCGACGCCGCACTTTGTGGAAGAGACCGAGACCGCCGGTTTGCAAAGCCGCTTTGAAGGGCAGGACGAATTCATGGTCGGTGGTGGAGTGGCCGTGTTCGATTGCGACGGCGACGGCTTGCCCGAAATCTATGTCACCGGTGGTGTCAACAAAGCCAAGTTCTATCGCAACAAGAGCACACGGGGCGGCCCTATTAAATTGCAGGAGCAGCGCTCCGGCATGGAAGTGACCAATGCCACCGGCGCCTATCCGATCGACATCGATGGGGATGGCAACGCCGACCTGGTGGTGTTGCGGGTAGGTGAGATCGAAGTGTTCCGTGGGCTGGGGCAGTGCAAGTTCGAGCGCGCCAATGGGCGCTGGAACATCCCTGCCAGCAACGACTGGCACACGGCGTTTTCGGCGACCTGGGAGAAGGGCCAGTCCATGCCCACGCTGGCTTTTGGCAGTTACTACGACCGCAGTCGGCCCGACTTCCCGTGGGGCACATGCACCCCGGGTTTCCTGCTGCGCCCCGATGCCAGCGGCAAGGCCTATGCCGCGCCTGAAAAGCTCGCACCCAGCTACTGTGCTTTGAGCATGTTGTTCTCTGACTGGAATCGCAGCGGCCAGGCCAGTTTGCGGGTGGCCAATGACCGCGAGTATTACCAGGGCGGGCAAGAGCAACTCTGGAAAGTGGCCCCTGGCGAAGCCCCCCGCGAGTACACCGCGCAAGAGGGCTGGAAGCGCTTGCAGGTGTGGGGCATGGGCATTGCGAGCCACGACATCGATGGCGATGGTTATCCCGAATACTTCATCACCAGCATGGCCGACAACAAGTTCCAAAAGCTCGAAGGCGATGCAGCGCGCCCGGCCTACATTGACCAGGCCTACAAGCGCGGCATTACTGCGCACCGGCCGTATGTTGGCGGCGACTTCCACCCCAGCACCGCCTGGCACGCGCAGTTTGCCGATGCCAATAACGACGGCTGGGCCGACCTCTTTATCGTCAAGGGCAATGTGTCCACCATGCCTGACTTCGCCATTCTGGACCCCAACAACTTGTTGCTGCAGGAGCCCGACGGGCACTTCACCGAAGTCGGCCAGCAAGCTGGCGTGGCCAGCTTCAAGCGCGGGCGTGGCGGCATGATGGCCGATTTGAATGGTGACGGTCTGCTGGACATGGTGGTGGTCAACCGCCAGGACAAAGCGCAACTCTGGCGCCATGTGGGTGCCGGGACCGCCGACAAGCCGGCCCCCATGGGGCACTGGTTGCAACTGCGTTTGCAGCAAGCCGGCGGCAACCGCGATGCCATTGGCGCCTGGGTTGAGGTTGATTTGGGCGCACGCATTGAGCGCCAGGAGCTCACCATTGGCGGCGGGCACGCCAGTGGCCATTTGGGCTGGATGCATTTCGGCGTGGGCGATGCCACCGAAGTGAGGGTGCGGGTGCAATGGCCCCATGGTGACTGGAGCGCGTGGCACAGTGTGAAGGTCGACTCGTTGCAGATTGTTAACCGTGAGACAGGCGTTCAGGCCTGGAAAGTTCCATGAAAATTCGCGCATTGGCGCTGGCCGCTGCCGTATCCCTTGGCGTTCTACATAGCCCCGCTGGCATGGCGCAAAGCGCCCCAACGCCGGCCATCGCCGCCAAGCCGGCCACCGCTTACAGCTCCGGCGTGGCCTACGACTGGTTCTACCTGGGCTTTCAGCTGATCCAGCAAACGCCGGGGTTCAGCCCGCCGGTCGCCGCACGGGCCTTGGGTTACATGGGCCTGGCCTTGTATGAATCGGTGGTGCCGGGCATGCCGGGTTATCAAAGTCTGGCCGGGCAACTGAACGAATTGAGTTCATTGCCCTGGGCGCAGCCCGATGAGCCCCTGCACTGGCCCACCGTGGCCAATGCGGCCCTGGCCACCATGACGCGCATGATGTTCAGCAACGCCAGCGCCGAAAACAAGGCCCGCATCGACACGCTGGAGCGCAGCCTGCCGCTCAAGTACACGCAGGACTTCGACCCCAACATGGTCACGGCTGAAATCACCAACCGCTCCGAGACCTTCGGCAAGCTGATGGCAATGGCCATCATGACCTGGGCCCGCACCGACGGGGGCCACGAAGCGTGGGGTCCGATTCGCCGCAACCAGGCCAATTACGTCCCCCCCAGCGGAGCCGGAAAGTGGTCCGCCACGCCGCCCGCATTCGCGGCACCGCTGTTGCCGTATTGGGGCAAGAACCGCCCCTTCGTCATCAAGCGCGCCGAAGAGTGCCCCGCCCCACCGCCGCCGCCCTATTCGGAGGAGCAGGGTTCGGCGTTCTACAAAGATGGTTTGGAGGTTTACCAGATCAGCAATGCGGCCACCCAGGAGCAGCGCCAGTTTGCCTTGTACTGGGCCGATGACGCCGGCAAGACACCGACGCCCGGTGGCCACTGGGCCTACATTGCCAACGATTTGCTGCGCGCCAAAAAGGCCGATCTGGGTGCGGCCGCTGAATTGTTCGCCCGCCTCAATATGGCCATGTCCGATGCGTTTGTGGCGGCCTGGAACACCAAGTACACACTCAATGTATTGCGTCCTGTGACCTATGTGCAACTGGTGATCGACAGCAACTGGACGCCCTCGCTGATGCCCACGCCGCCATTCCCCGACTACCCGTCGGGCCACTCGGTGCAAAGCAGCGCAGCCGCTGCGGTGCTGGGCAAAGAATTCGGCACCAGCACAGCCTTTGTGGACAACACCCACAACGACCGCGGCTGGGGCCCGCGCACCTTCAAGAGCTTCAAGGCCGCAGCCGATGAGGCCGCAGCCTCGCGCATGTACGCCGGCATCCACTACCGCTTTGCCAGCGACGGCGGCAAGCCGCAAGGTCAGTGCGTGGCTGACAGGGTGCTGGCGCTGAAATTCAGGCGCTGATCAGCGCACCACCAGCGCCAACGCAGCGAAGTCCCCGACGCGTTCGCCCAGGCCGGCGGGGACGATTTCAAGGCCATCGGTGAGTGAGGGCAGTTTGCCCTTCATGAAGGATTGCAGACGCGGCAGCAGATAGTCGCGGTTGTGCCAGAACACGCTGCCGCCCAGCGAGATGCGCTCCAGATCGAGCAGTGCGGTGATGTTGAAGAGGGCACGCCCCGTCACCACGCACAGCTCATTAATGATGGAGGTGGCTTGCGCATTGCCTTCGCGCGCGGCCTTGAAAAGAATCGCCGCGTCATCAAAACCCTGACCGGCAAAGCGCCGTGCAATGGCATTGCCCGCGACCAGTGATTCCACATCGCCCACCAAGCCGCACCCACACAAGGCGTCGCTGTTGTCGCTGACAAAAATGTGGCCGCCGTGGCCCGCATTTCCATTCTTGCCGCGCAGGATGTGGCCGTTGACACATAGCCCCATGCCGATGCCGGTGCTCCAGGTGACGTAGGCGCAGTTGCGCACACCTTGCAGCGCGCCCCAGCGGCGCTCGGCTTCGAGTGCCCCCACGCCGTCGTTTTCAACGCGCACGGTTTTGAATGCCCGGCGCAATGGCGCTTCCAGCACGGCGCTCATCCAGTCGTTGGGCAGTCCGCGCGCCTTGCCCGCCAGGCCGCCACAGATGTTGGGTGTTGCCAGCTCCACAAGGCCGTCGTTGAAGATGAACGGGCCGCAAGAAGACACACCGACCGAGCCGACCGACTCCACCGGAATGCCGGCCAAGTTGCAGCTCTCGCCGATGAGGCGAATGATTTGCTGGCCCAGTGCATCGTTCGCGCCTTCCTTGGCGGTGGGCTCGGAGACCTTGCCCAGAATGCCACGGTGGTCCGCCATGCTGACAGCGACTTTGGTGCCGCCAATGTCCACGCAGGCCAACGCGGGGCTGCCAACGGGCAGGTGAATCGATGCGGGAAGGGAATTCATGCGTGTCTCACTTGTTTATGTGTTGCGCCCGTAGTCGTCTTGCAGGCGTTCGATGTCGTCTTCACCCAGATAGCTGCCAAATTGCACTTCGACGATTTCAAGCGGCCCTTGCGTGCGGTTGGCCAGGCGGTGCACTTCACCCAATGCGATGTCGCAATGGCCACCCGCGTCCAATGCAAATTCACGCAGGCCGAGGGTGACGTGTGCGGTGCCTTGCACGACCACCCAGTGCTCGGCACGGTGGTGGTGGCGCTGCAGACTGATCTGCTGACCGGGGAAAACGGCGATGCGTTTGACCTTGTTTCCGGGCACTTCCGAGAGTGTCTCAAACCAGCCCCAGGGGCGTGTGGTTCGCTCGGCGATCGGTGTGTTCGGTTTGGTGCGCATGGGAGTGTGTGATGCTAACCCGCCTTGGTCCTGCGCGGTTACTGTCGGGTTACCCGATGGCCCCTAAATGTTGCATTTTTACAAGCGGTGCGTGCGGTCTCCGCGTGCAAATCCCCGGGTTTCAAAAGCCTCGCCTTTGACCAGCCCGATCACCTTGAACAGTTCGCCCATTTCGTGCTCCAGAATGAGCTTCTGCGCGGCCACGCGTTCAAGCAGCGGCGCTTCTTGCATCAGCTGAACCAAACCGCAATTCATCAGAAAGTGCGCCTGATTGGTATAGCCCAATACATCGAACCCCGCGTCCTGCGCTGCCACCGCGATGCCGGTGAAATTCACATGGGCGGTAATGTCTTTCAGTCCCACTGCTTCCAGCGGATTGCCATCGGCCAGGTGGGCGCGGTGGCACATCACCGTGCCCATGTGGCGTTGCGGGTGGTAGTACTCAGCCTCGGGAAATCCATAGTCCAGAAAAAAAGCCGCACCGCGCTCCATGTGCCCGGCGAGCGTTCGCACAAAGGCCTCGGCCTGCGGATGGATCTCGGTGAGGTAATCGTGCTCGCCATCGACCTCCATGGGCGGGCGCAGGGTGGTGGGGCGGTCGGCCCAGGCCCATTGGCCTTCATGCAATGCCACGCCGCGTTCCATCCACTGCCCTTTCACGCGCGCCAGCAGGGTCACCGGCATGGCATCCAGCACTTCGTTGCCCAGCACCACGCCGCAAAACCGCGCGGGCAGTGTGTTGGCCCATCGCACCGTGTCCAGATGCTCGCGCAGGGTGTGGCGCTGGCGCTCCTTGAGGCTCTCCGACAGATCGACGATGGTGTAGCGGTCCACCCGCTGGCCCATGGCCTTGAGCGCCGAGAGCACTTGCAGTGCAAGTGCGCCGGTGCCGGCACCAAATTCCCAGACTTCAAAAGTGCCCGTGGCCTGCAAGGCCTGCGCGACCTGCTGCGCCAGGCTGTATCCAAACAGCGGTGTCATTTCCGGCGCGGTGACAAAGTCGCTCCCCGCACCCTTGACGTTGCCGTCCGCTTCCTTGGTGCCTTGCGGCAGGGTGCCGAACTTGGTGGAGCCGTTGGCGTAGTAGCCCAACTCCGGCGCATACAGCGCCAATTCCATGAAGCGATCAAAGCCGAGCCAGCCGCCTTCGCGTTGCATCTCGGCAGCAATGACCGATTGCAAAGCGTCCAAAACGCGGATCGCCTCAGGGGAAATAGGGGGGGTGGGTAAACTCGGGGCTGTTGTCATATCGCGTCGAATTGTCCCTCAATGTCTGTCTCAGCTTCCCCCACTGTCTTGCCACCTGTCGTCCTGGTGACCGGCGCAGCCAAGCGCCTGGGCCGCGCTATTGCGCTCAAACTGGCCGCCAATGGCTGGCGCGTGGCAGTGCATTACCGCGATTCGGTGGAAGAGGCACGCCAGACGGTGGCCGATTGCGCTGCCCTGACGCCGGGCGCGCAAGCGTTTCGCTCCAATCTGGGCAATGAAACCGCCGTGCGCAATTTGTTGCCCTCTGTGGTGGAGGGCATGGGGCAGGTGGATGCCGTGGTGAACTGCGCTTCCACCTTCGAGCACGACAACGCCGCCACCTTCAGCTTTGCCGCCATGGAAAAGCACATGCGCAGCAACGCCGGTGCGGCTATTTTGCTGGCGCAGGCCCTGCACGCCCATGTCGTCGAGCGCCACAAGACGCACACCGCTGTCAGTGGCGTGGTGGTCAATCTGCTGGACCAGAAGCTCTGGAATCAGACGCCCGACTTTGTGAGTTACACGCTGTCCAAAGCGGCACTGGACGCCGCCAACTCCATGCTGGCCCTGGCCTTGCAGCCGGCCGTGCGGGTGGTGGGTGTGGCCCCCATGATGGGACAACACCAGCCGCTGTTGCGCGGCGAAAAGTTGACCGAACGCAGTGCCAGCCTGCCCAGCCACCACCAGACCACCGACCTCGACACCACCGATGCGGTGCTGCTGGCCTTGCAGGAAAGCAGCATCAGCGGCACCACTTTGCTGGTGGAAGAAGAGTTGCCCGGCACTGCGCAAGCCGCAACAGAACCTGCGCCGGCACCCGTTGATATGCCAGCGCCGGTGGTACGAGGGCGCCATGTCCGCCGTCGCTGAACAGAGCCGTGGGCGCCAGGTGCTGGTCACCGGTGGTGCGCAGCGGCTGGGCGCTTTGCTGTGCACTGCGTTCGCGCAGGCTGGCTGGGCGGTGTGGTGCCACTACCAGCGCTCGCAAGACGCAGCGCAGCAGTTGGTGGACCTGCTGTGCGCCGACGGCCTTCGGGCCCAAGCCGTCCAGGCCGACCTGTCCAGTGAAAGCGAGCGCCAGCAGATGATGGCGCACATCGCACGCCACAGCGGCGGCCTGCATTGCCTGGTGAACAACGCATCCACCTTTGAAGAAGACGCAGCCGCGGAGCTTGATCTGGATCTTGTGCGTCTACAGATGGAAGTGAACCTGCTGGCGCCGCTGTCGCTCTCGGCCTGCATGGCCCAAAGCCTGCCTGCGGATGCCGAACCGGGCGCCTGCAGCATCGTCCATCTGCTGGACCAGAAGGTGTTCAATCTCAACCCCGATTACTTCAGCTACACCGTCAGCAAGCTGGCGCTGGAGCGCGCGGTGGCATTGCAGGCGCAGGCGCTGGCGCCGCGCATTCGCGTGTGCGGCGTGGCCCCGGGCCTGATGTTTTTGAGTGGCCCGCAGACACAGGCCAACTTTGACAAGGCCGCCCAGGTCAACCTGATGCAGACCGCGCTGGACCCGATGCAAGTCGCCCGCGCCTGTGTGTTTCTGGCAGAAAACCCCTGCGTCACCGGCACCACCCTGTGTGTCGACAATGGGCAACATCTGGTCCCTCTTGCGCGCGACGTCATGTTTGCCGTTCAAGACAATTTGGCATCCCCGCTATGAACCTGGACCCTCTTGGCCGGCTGGCCCTGTCGTGCCGGCGCATTTTTCTTCGGGACCACACGGTGCTGGTGCAAATCGGCGCCCATGATTTCGAAAAACAAAGCCCGCAACGCGTGATCTTCAACGTCGAACTGTTTGTGCCCTATGCCGTTTCCACGCCGCACGCCGACACTTTGTCTGAAGTGGTGGATTACGACTTTGTGCGCGAAATCATTGCGGCGCGCGTCGCCGGCGGCCATGTGGAGTTGCAGGAGACGTTGTGCGACGACCTGGCTACCCGCCTGCTGGCGCATCCGCAGGTGGTGGCCGTGCGTTTGTCCAGTTGCAAGCCCGATGTGTATCCGGATTGCGCCGGCGTAGGCGTCGAAGTATTCCGTATGAAAGAAACACCATGAGCCATACCTCCGGTAACCAGACGCTGACCCTTACCGGCCTGCGCTTCAACGCCAGCCTGGGGATTCTGGAGGCTGAAATTGCCGAACCGCAGCCCATTCAGGTGGACGCCGAGTTGTGCCTGGGCTGCCAGCCGCTCTTGCCGCAGGACGATGAAATCAACCATGTGCTGGACTACCGCAAGGTGCGCCAGATCATCATTGATGAATGCACGGCCGTGCATGTGAATCTGCTCGAAACGCTGATCGGCAAGCTCACCCACCGGCTGATGCAGTTGCCCGGCGTGGTGGGTGCGCGGGTGAAGATTGCCAAGCTGGAAATATTTGAAGATTGCGAAGTTGCGATTCGCATGGAAACCGGAAACTGGGCCTCGGTGCCGCAAGGAGAAGTGCGATGAGCGCTGCATGGGTGGAAGAAGACGTCGCTGCGGTCAGCGCAGACAAACAAGCCAAGATCGAGCGCGAAACCCACAAGCTCGAAAAACGCCTGTGTCGCCAGATGGGGCAGGCGATTGTGGACTACAACATGATCGAAGAGGGCGACCGCGTGATGGTCTGCATGTCGGGCGGCAAAGACAGCTACGGCATGCTCGACATCCTGCTCAAAATGCAGCAGCGCGCACCCATTTCGTTTGAAATCGTGGCCGTCAACCTCGACCAGAAGCAGCCCGGTTTTCCCGACCACATCCTGCCCGAGTACCTGAAAAGTCTGGGCGTGGAAT
>Ga0228698_1001414_pt1 | contig 11814 bp, 10 predicted proteins | sample McNCre117_Aug_MG_FD_178015 | JGI IMG/M metagenome (GOLD analysis project Ga0228698, IMG submission 178015) | Freshwater microbial communities from McNutts Creek, Athens, Georgia, United States - 1-17_Aug_MG | ecosystem: Environmental > Aquatic > Freshwater > Creek | place: USA: Georgia...
GGCACCTTGTGCAGCCAGGCGTGGATGGCGGAGTACAAATCCTTACCCGCCCGCGAACGGCCAATGGCTGCGCCCTTCAGGATGAACAGCGGAATGGAGAGCAGCGTGATGGACGCCATCTCTTCGTACACGTTTTGTGTGACCGTATCCAGCGACGATGCGGGCATAAAGAAATACATGAATGCCACCGCCACCGTGCCCAGCGCAAACGCAATGGGCATACCGGAAAACATCACCACCAGAGTGGCCGCGCCGTAGCCCAGGCCAATTGCTAATTCGCTCATTTTTGGCCTTTCGCGACTTCACCGCCGGTGACGTGCACCAGGGTTTGCAAAATCAGTTGCAGCGTGAGCAGGGTCATGCCCACGGTCATCAGGGAATAGGGAATCCACAGCGGTGGCGCAAAGCTGCTGGAGGTCGTCTGGCCTTCGGTCCATGCCTCATGGAAAAGTGCCCAGGACTTCCATGAGAAGAAGGCACAAAACGCAGCAGACACCAGGTCCACCAGCACCGCGCGCACGCGGTTCACCGCAGGTGGCAGCATGCCAATCACTGCCTCAATGCCCACATGCCCGCGCAGGTTCTGCACGTGCCCCGTGGTCATAAAGGTGGCGCCCACCAGCATGAACACCGCGACTTCGTCCTGCCAGTCGGTAGAGCTCTTGAGGAAGTAGCGTGTGAACACCGAGTAAGTGAGTACACCCGAGGTCAGTATCAGCGCCAGCATGGAGATGCGCAGCACCAGCGCATGGACCATATTGACCACGCGCTGCAACAAGGCGAGGGCTGCATTTTTGGGCTGCAAGCTACCCGGAGCCAGCGTGGGCTCCAGCTCGAAACCGTGGCTCACAGCGTTTGTTCCGCCAGGGCCAGCAGCTTGGCGCTGCCTTCATTTTTGGCGGCGTAGTCTTTCCACGCAGTCTGGCGTGCAATGGCCTGCCATTTTTTGATGGCAGCAGCGTTCAGGTCCACCACCTTGGCGCCGGCTTTCTCGTAGACCTTGGCCACTTCCACGTCGTCTTTTTTGGCGGCGTCCATGGCGAACTTTTCCATGTCCGCACCCACGGCCATGATGGCGTCGCGCTGGTCTTTGGGCAGTGCGTCAAAGATCTGCTTGGACATCATCAGCGGCTCAAACATGAACCAGTAGGCGCCGTTGCGGCCAGTGGTCAGCGACTTGGCCACTTCTTCCAGACGGAAGGAAATGAAGGATGTGCTTGACGTCATGGCGGCATCCATGGCGCCGGTTTGCATGGCCGCATAAATTTCGTTGCTGGGCAAGCTCACCACCGAGGCACCGGCTTCCTTCAAGATCATGTCCACCTCCCGCGAGCCGCCGCGAATCTTCAGGCCCTTGGCGTCCTCAGGGTCAATGATGGGCTTGCCACGCGAGGCCACCCCACCGGCCTGCCACACCCAGCTGATCAACTGAATGCCCTTGGCCTGCAGCAGACGATCCAGCTCAGCACCCACAGGCTTGGTCTTCCAGCTGTAGGCCTGCTCGTACGACACCACCAGGCCGGGCATCAGGCCGATGTTGACTTCGGGGATTTCGCCCCCGGCGTAGGACAAGGGGATGAGCGCCATGTCCAACGCGCCTTTGCGCATGGAGGAGAACTGGGCGTTGGTCTTCATCAGTGAGGAGCCGGGGTAAATCTCGAACTTGAGCGCGCCCTTGGTGCGCTTTTCCACATCGGCTGCAAATTGGCGCACCAGGCGGTCACGGAAGTCGCCTTCCTTGAGAGTGCCACCGGGAAACTGGTGCGAAATCTTCAGCGTGGCGCTTTGGGCCAGGGCGCTGGGAGCAAAGGCAAAAGGGAGCGTGCCCAGGGTCAGGCCGCCAATGGATTGAAGAAGGTGTCTGCGCTGCATGGTAGGTGTCTCCTGGGGTGGTGTGCTTGCCGTCTATGTATACATTAATGTACTTATTTGTATTTTTTGATTAAATTGGTGAATACCCTATGTCTCATTTAGAATCCATTAAAACCAAAAATGGGAGAATGCTGCTATGAAAATCTCTGATCAGCTGCGTGAAAAGATTGAGGAGCAGATCGCCACGGGTGAGTTGCCGCCCGGCAGTTCCTTGGACGAGGCAACGCTGGTAGAGCAACACGGCGTGTCACGCACGCCGGTGCGTGAGGCGCTGATTCAACTGGCGGCCGAGGGCCTGATCGAGATCCGCCCACGCCGTGGAGCCGTGGTCACCAGCATTGGCCCGACCCGGCTGATGGAAATGTTTGAAGTCATGGCAGAGCTCGAAGCCATGTGCGGGCGGCTTGCGGCGCGGCGCATGTCAGACGCCCAGCGCAAAGCGCTAATGGCCGCGCACGAAGCCTGCGAAGACGCCCGCAGCAAGGACGACTCCGACGCCTACTTTTATTGCAACGAGCAGTTCCACTCCGCCATTTACGCCGGCAGCCAGAACCTGTTTTTGATTGAGCAAACCAGCCAACTCCAGCGCCGCCTGCGCCCCTACCGGCGCCTGCAACTGCGCGTACGCAACCGCATGGGTGCGTCCTTCAAAGAACACCTGAGCGTGGTGCAGGCTATTACCGCCGGCGATGCCGACGCCACCGAAAAAGCCCTGCGCAGCCATGTGGTGGTGCAAGGGGAGCGATTTGCAGATTTGCTGGCTTCATTGAACGCCTTGAATCTGCCGACACAGGCGGCTTAGGCTCAACGTTCGTTCGAGACCTCGATCAAATTCAGATCCGGATCACGGAAGTACACCGACACGATCGGCCCTCTTGCGCCCGTGCGCTGCACCGGGCCTTCCAGAATAGGCACACCCAGCGTTTCCAGATGGCGCACCACTGCATCTATTGGTGTGTCCGTGAGCAGGCACAGGTCGATGGCACCGGGCGTGGGCCGATCAGCCTTGGGCTCGAACTCCTTGCCCGCTTCATGCAAATTGAATTTCTGTGTACCAAAGACCAGCGCTTTGCGACCCTGACCAAAAGTGATGGTCTTCATCCCCAAGACCCGCTCATAAAACGCGCACGTCGCGTCGATGCTGCGAACCGTCAAAACCAGATGGTCTATGCGTTGAATTTTCATGGCGGTGTGCGTTGCGGGCCGGTTGCTCTCGGTAAGGCGGGGCTTTTTGTCCCGCTGTACCATGCATTTTCCATGCACCCACGCCCCCCATGCTAGACCGCGCAGCCACCGCTCTGATACGCCCCGGCATCACCGCACTTGCGCGGGTGCTTGCGCGTACGGGTGTAGGGGCCAACGCCATCACCTTGCTGGCCTTTGCCCTCGGCATGGCGGCAGCACTGTGCATTGCCCTGCAAGCCTATGTGGCCGGTGCCGCACTCATCCTGCTCTCGCGCCTGTGTGACGCGCTGGACGGCGCAGTGGCACGGCTCAGCCTGGCCACGGACGCCGGGGGTTTTCTGGACATCACGCTGGACTTTGTGTTTTACGCCAGCATTCCACTGGCCTTTGCCGTCGCCGCTCCGCAAACCAATGCCTTGCCCGCTGCCGCGCTGCTAGCCGCATTTATGGGCACCAGTTCCAGCTTTCTGGCCTTTGCCGCGCTGGCCGCCAAACGGGGCCTGCAGAGCACGGCCTACCCCGACAAGTCGTTTTACTTTTTGGGCGGATTGACCGAGGCCACCGAGACCTTGGCGGTCTTCGTGGCCATGTGCCTGTGGCCACAACACTTCCCGCTGCTGGCCTATGGCTTTGCGGCCTTGTGTGCCATCACAACCGCCACGCGCATTGTGTGGGGATGGAGGGCGTTTCAATGAAGGCATCGCGCTGGTTGGTGGTGGCGCTGTTGCTGGCCGCGCTGTATGTGTTCTTCGCGTTTGATTTGGGCCGGTACCTCACGCTGCAATCCTTGCAGCAGCACCATCAGGACTTTGCCGCTCTGTATGCACGGCACCCCTGGCAAGTGCGGGGCGCTTACTTTGTGATGTACTTGGCAGTGGCTGCGCTCTCGCTGCCGGGCGCGGTCATTCTCACGTTGGCCGGTGGCGCGGTGTTTGGCTTCTGGTGGGGGCTGCTGCTGGTGTCGTTTGCTTCCAGCATGGGGGCCACGTTGTCGTTCTGGGTGGCGCGCTGGCTGCTGCGCGACTGGGTGCAGACCCGCTTTGCTACGCCGCTGCAAGAAATCAACGCCGGTGTGGCGCGCGCCGGAGCCTTGTATTTGCTGAGCCTGCGGCTGATTCCGGTGGTGCCGTTTTTTCTGATCAACCTCACAATGGGCCTCACCAATCTGCCGAGTTGGACCTTTTACTGGGTGAGCCAGGTAGGCATGCTGGTAGGTACGGCAGTGTTTGTGAATGCGGGCATTCAGCTTGGCAATTTGCACAGCCTGTCGGATGTGGCCAGCCCGGCCTTGCTGGGCTCGCTGGCGCTGGTGGGGCTGCTGCCCTTGGTGGTGCGGCGGGTGGTGCGCCATGCCGAACGGCTGCGCGTGCTGGGGCGCTGGCGCAGCGTGCGCCCCAAGCGCTTTGACCGCAACCTGGTGGTGATTGGCGCAGGGGCGGGCGGCCTGGTGTCGGCCTACATCGCAGCTGCCGTCAAAGCCAAAGTTACTTTGGTAGAGGCAAAAAAAATGGGTGGCGACTGCCTGAACTACGGCTGCGTGCCCAGCAAGGCACTCATCCGCACTGCCAAGGTGGCGCACCAGATGCGTCACGCGGCGGCCTTTGGCATCGCACCCGCAGCCGGTGCTGTGGATTTCAAGGCCGTGATGCAACGCGTGCAACAAGTGATTGCCGATATCGCCCCGCACGACAGCGTGGAGCGCTACACCGCGCTGGGCGTGGACGTGGTGCAGGGCTATGCCAAGCTGGTCAACCCCTGGACGGTGGAAATTACCCGCAACGATGGCAGCACCCAAACGCTCACCACCCGCAGCGTAGTGATTGCCGCAGGCGCGCGCCCGGTGGTGCCGCCACTGCCCGGCCTGGAAGAAGCCGGGTGCCTCACCAGCGACACGCTGTGGGAGCACCTTGCCACGCTGGACGCGCTGCCCCGCCGCTGGGTGGTGCTGGGCGGCGGGCCGATTGGCTGTGAGCTGTCGCAGGCCTTTGCGCGCTTGGGTGCCGATGTGGTGCAAGTGGAAATGGCGCCGCGCCTCTTGCTGCGCGAAGACCTGGAAGTAAGCAGCACCGTGCAAGTCGCCCTGGAGCGTGACGGTGTACAGGTGCTTACCAACCACCACGCCCTGCGCTGCGAAGGGACGAGCGATGCCAAGGTGCTGGTGGTGTCGCACCACGGCCAAGAAGTGCGCCTGCCCTTTGACCGCCTGCTGTGCGCCGCGGGCCGAGCTGCGCGCCTCACCGGTTACGGGCTGGAACAATTGGGCATCCCCACCGACCGCACCATCACCACCGACGACACGCTGCAAACCCTGTACCCCAACATCTATGCCGCGGGCGATGTGGCCGGCCCGCTGCAGCTCACCCACATGGCCGCACACCAAGCCTGGTATGCCACGGTGAACGCGCTGTTTGGCGACTTCAAGCGCTTCCGCGTGAACTACAGCGCCATACCCCACGCCACCTTTACCGACCCCGAAGTGGCCCGCGTAGGCCTCAACGAACAAGAGGCTCAGGCCCAAGGCGTTGCCTATGAGGTGACCCGCTACGACCTGGACGACTTGGACCGCGCCATTGCCGATGGAGCAGCCCACGGCTTTGTGAAAGTGCTCACCACGCCGGGCAAAGACCGCATCCTGGGCGCAGCCATCGTGGGCGCGCAAGCCGGCGAGTTGCTGGCCGAATACGTGCTGGCCATGCAGCACGGCCTGGGGCTCAACAAAATTTTGGGCACCGTGCACAGCTACCCCACACTGGCCGAGGCCAACAAATACGCCGCAGGCCAATGGCGCCGCGCACACCAGCCCACGGCGCTACTGCCCTGGGTAGAGCGCTTTCATGCCTGGCGGCGCGGCTGAGACAATGCGGGCATGCCCGACGTTCTGACCACCGCCGCATCCACTCCGTCATCCAACAGCCCCGCGCGACAACTGGTGTTGCTGGGCGCAGGCCACGCGCATGTGCAGGTGTTGGCGCAGATGGCGCAGTCGCCCTGGGCGGGCGCACAGGTGACGCTGGTGGCGCCCTACGACCGGCAGCTGTATTCGGGCATGGTGCCCGGCTTTGTGGCGGGCCACTACGCGCTGGAAGACTGCGTCATTCCGCTCGAACATTTCGTGCAGCGCAGCGGCATTCGCTGGATACAAGCCAGCGCACGCGGCCTGAACGCGGCAGAGCAAACCGTAACGCTGGATGACGGCAGCAGCCTGCGCTACGACTGGCTCTCCATCAACACCGGCCCCGTGCACAACCGCAGCGCTACCGAGGCCGCCATGCCGGGCGCACGCGAACACGCGCTCTTTGTTCGGCCCATCGAAATCTTCGGCAAGCTCTGGCCGCAAGTGGCGGCCATGGGCGACGCGCGCGCGCTGCGCATTGCGGTCATCGGTGCGGGTGCTGCGGGGATTGAAATCGCCATGGCCATACGCCAGCGCTTACCCACCTCCGCGGTCACCCTTGTGTGCGGCGATACGCCGCCCGGCGCCAACTACCCCGCCGCCATGCAGGCCCGCATCAGAGCCGCCTTGCAACGCCGCAAGATCACCGTGCTGCAGGCCAACGCCACCGGCATGCGCGCGGGCGAAGTGCTGCTGCAGGGCGGCACCACGCTGGCCTGCGATGTGCCGGTGCTGGCAACCGGCGCGCAGGCACCCGACTGGCTACAAGGTAGCGGCCTGGCCCTGGATGCGCAAGGCTTTGTGGCGGTGGATGCCTGCCAGCGATCCAGCAGTCACCCGCAGGTATTTGCCGCAGGCGATGTAAGCAGCCGCAGCGACCGCGCACTGGCACGCAGCGGCGTGTATGCCGTGCGCGCTGGCCCGATGCTGGCCAAGAACCTGGCGGCCACTTTGGCGGGCCAGCCGCTGATGGAACACCAGCCCCCGGCACGCACGCTCAACCTGATTTCTTGCGGCGACCGCACGGCCATTGCCAGTTGGGGAAAGTACAGTGCACAGGGCCGCTGGGTCTGGTGGTTGAAGGACTGGATCGACCGCCGCTTTATCCAACGCTATTCGGAGGCAGGCACATGAACCCATCGACCGACCCCACAACCCAGGCAGCGCCCACGCGCCGCGTGGACCAGCTCTTGCAGCACTACGCCCAGAGCCACCAGCACCCCACCAACGAACGCATCCACTTTGTTGCCATCCCTTGCATCATGCTCAGCTTGGTGGGTTTGCTCTACGCGGCAAGCCCTCTCGTGGCGCTGGTGTTTTTAGGTGCCAGCCTGGTGTACTACTGGCGCTTGTCCACGGTGTTTCTGGTCACCATGATGGGCATCACCCTGCTTATGCTGCTGGCCATTGCGGCACTGAATGCCAAGGGCGTGTTGCTGCCGGTGTGCATCGCGGTGTTTGTGGTGGCCTGGGTGTTCCAGTTCATAGGCCACCGCATCGAGGGCAAAAAGCCCTCGTTTCTGGAAGACGTGCAATACCTCTGGGTGGGGCCGCTGTTTGTGCTGAGCAAGCTGTTTGGCAAGCTGAGGCTGCGCTGGTAAGTCCGATAACGGCTACCCCAGCTTGCTATCCGCAAACCGGCTGTCCAGCCCCTTCTCTTTCATCTTGCGCTCCAGCTCTTCGTTCTCTATCTCGCGCTTGCGCTCTGCCTGTTTGCGTTGCTCTTCCTCGCGGATGGCTTGCAGCTCTTCCGGCGTGGGTTCTTTGTCAAAGGACAGCGTGGGGCCGTCGGCACCTGGGGGTTCGCCGCGCTTGCTTTTGAGCTTCATGGCCAGGCGCAGTTCGTTGGCGGAGTCGGCGTTGCGCAGGGCTTCTTCGTAGGAGATAAAGCCGTCGTTGTAGAGCTCAAACAGCGCCCAATCGAAGGTGCGCATGCCCAACTCGCGTGAGCGTTCCATGATGGTTTTGATATCGCCAAACGCGCCCTTGAAAATGCGCTCGGCAATGGTGGGTGTGTTGAGCAAAATCTCGATGGCGGCCTTGCGGCCCTTACCGTCTTCGGTGCGCACCAAGCGCTGCGAGATGATGGAACGCAGGTTGGCCGACAAGTCCATCAGCAGCTGGTTGCGCCGCTCTTCGGGGAAGAAGTTGATGATGCGGTCAATTGCCTGGTTGGCGCTGTTGGCGTGCAGCGTGCCCAGGCACAGGTGGCCAGTTTCGGCAAAGGCGATGGCGTGCTCCATGGTCTCGGGGTCGCGGATTTCGCCGATCAAAATCACATCGGGCGCCTGGCGCAGCGTGTTCTTGAGGGCATGGTGCCAGCTGTGCGTGTCCACGCCCACCTCGCGGTGGCTTACCAGCGACTTCTTGGACACGTGCACATATTCCACCGGGTCTTCCACGGTGATGATGTGGCCAGCCGAGGTGCTATTGCGGTAGTCAATCATGGCTGCCAGCGAGGTGCTCTTGCCGGAGCCGGTGCCGCCCACCACCAGCACCAGGCCGCGCTTGTTCATGATGACTTCTTTGAGCACCGGCGGCAGCGACAGCTTTTCGAAGTTGGGGATTTCGCTAGCAATGGTGCGCACCACCATGGCCACGTTCTGCTGCTGCACATACACATTCACCCGAAAGCGCGACACGCCGGGGATGCTGATGGCGAAGTTGCACTCCAGCTCTTTGGCAAATTCGGCACGCTGCTTTTCGTTCATCAGCGACTCGGCAAACACGCGGGTCATCTCGCCGTTGAGCTTCTGGTTGGTGAGGGGCTGCATGCTGCCGTGGGCCTTCATGCTGGGCGGGAAGTCGTTGGCGATAAACAGGTCGGAGCCACCGGCCTGGCTCATGGCGGCCAGGAGTTTGTGCATGTAGGCGCGGGCCTGCTCTTCGGTGAGTGTGGTCATGGCAGTATGGAGTTGGAAGCGAACGGGTGACAGCCGCGCAAAGTATCGGCCGCAACGCAGGCCGGGTCAACCAACCCCGCCCCACCAAGCCCGGCGCGCGTGCCGCACGCGCTTTGGCTTGCTGCGTCACAATGGTGCATGCATTTGCTGTCACAAATCATGTTCATCCTGCGCTTGGAGGTGCAGTCCTTCACGCGCCACCCCAAGCTGATTGCGGCCACGCTGTTGGTGGCCTGCATTCCGGCGTTGTATTGTTTTATCTACCTCTCCAGTGTGTGGGACCCGGCATCGCGCATCAACGTGCTGCCCGTGGGTCTGGTGAATCTGGACGCGGGTGTGGAGTACCGCAGCCAGGTGTTCAACGTGGGCTGGGAGGTGGCGGCGACCTTGCGCAAAAAGCAGACCTTTGGCTTCAAGGACTTCAACACCGAAGAAGAAGCCCGCGCCCAGGTGCGCCAGGGGGCGCTGGCCTTTGCGCTGGTGATCCCCAAAGACTTCAGCTCCAACGCCCTGCCCGGCCACGAGGCCGGTGCTGGCAAGCTGGTGGTGTACACGTCTGCCGGCAACAACTACGAGAGCGCGCTGCTGGCCCGCAATTTCGCCAAGGAGCTGGGCCACGATGTGAACGAGAGCCTGAACGAGCGGCGCTGGCGGCTGGTGTTGCTCAACGCGGCAGGCTCGCAGCGCAGCGTGGACCGCTTGCGCGATGGCGTGAACCAGTTGCGCACGGGCGCACACGAACTCAGCAAAGGCATGGTGCCGCTGGCCAACGGCGCTAAGCAGGCCGCTGCGGGTTCGCAACGCGTCAATACCGGCGTGGACCAGCTCAGCATTGGCGTGAAGCAACTGGGCGCGGGCCTGCGTACTTTGGATGCCAAACGCCCCCGTGGCATGGACCTGGACCGCCTCAAAGCCGGTGCCGAACAACTGGCAGCAGGCCATGCCGAATTTGGCAAAGGCATGGCAGACCTCAAGACCGGCAGCCAGGCGTTGCGCAGCAACGTGGGCGCATTCCGCGACCAGGCACGTGACAGTGTGCTGGTGCCCGCTAAGGTCAACGACAGCCTGGACCAGCTCTACGGTGGCATGACCCAGCTGGACACCGGCATGCAAACCGCGCTGGAAGGCCAGGCCAAATTGGCCGAGGGTGCCGAGAGTCTGAGCACCGGCGTGGGCGCACTCACCACCGGTGTGCGCGCGATGAACCAAGGCGTGCGCACCATGGTCAGCAAGCTGCCGGACGACAGCCAGATTGACGAGCTGGACCGCGGCACCGACACGCTGCTGGCGGCCAACACTGCGCTGGCCGATGGCACGCAAACAGCCCGTCTGGGCTCCGAACGCCTGGCTGCTGGATTGGATCTGCTGGCCAGCTCCCTGCCCGCTACCATGGACAAACCCGATGGCAGCGCACAGGGCCTGGCCAACTCAGTCAGCCCGGCCGTGGAGGTAGAGGCACCGGTGCCCAACAGCGGCAGCGGGTTTGCACCCAACATCATTCCCGCCGCACTCTGGCTGGGCGCAGGCGTGGCGGCGTTTCTGATCCATGTGCGGCTATTGCCCAAGCATGCGCAGCACTTTGCGGCACCGGCCAAGCTGCTCGGGAAAATTACCGTGCCGCTGTTGGTAGTGGTTATGCAAGCGGCACTGCTGTGGGCCCTGGTGGTGTTTGGCCTGCATATCCAGGTGGCCCTGCCAGCGTTGTTTGCGACCACGCTGGCCTTGTCTGCCGTCACCTTCCTGTGCATCGTTATCGCACTCACACGCGCCATGGGCGATGCGGGCAAGGCGCTGGCCATGATTTTTCTGGCGGTGCAACTCTCCAGTTCAGGTGGCATCTTGCCAGTGGAACTCAGCGGCTCGCTGTTCAGCAGCATCAGCCCCTGGCTGCCGCTGACCTGGGTGGTGCGGGCCATGAAGATCAGCCTGTTTGGCGCGTATGAAGGCGCATGGCAACACCCGCTGGCCATCATCGCCAGCACGTGTGCCATCGCGCTGCTCAGCGCTTGCTGGATTGGCCGGTGGCGCTATGTCCGCCCGGCGTCCATTCGCCCCACGGTGGATTTTTAGTCTGCCTGCAAGATGCCCCTGAGGCGTTGGCAAATGGTGACAACCTGAGAAAAGACGGCAAATAAACACACTCATCCCACGACCTCGGTGCACGCTTGTGCTTCAATAAAACAAGCGCGTTGCTTGGAAACACATTGCACAGGAGGTCAGCATGACATCTCGCAGTCTCGTTCCCCAATCTCCACCGTTTCACTTGCCGGTGGCCAATATGCGCCGGGTGTTCCAGCCCGACGAAGTGGAGCGCAAGCTGTCCAAATTACAAGGCAGCGAACACGATGCCTTGCGCAATGTGTACCAGCGCATGCTGGAGCGCGGTCCGCAGCGCTTTCAGGTCAAGCCCAGCGGCGTGCCCGATATGCGCAGCCTGTATGAGACCCTGCCCAACTTCACCGACGTGCTCGACGACGTGAAGCGCCATGTGGCCCTGGCGCAAGACTGCCCTGATGGCATTGAAGTCACCCCCATCTTGCTGTTGGGCCAGCCCGGCATTGGCAAGACCCACTTTGCCAAGAAGCTGGCCGACCTGCTGGGCACAGGCATGACGCTGGTTCCCATGAGCTCCATGACTGCAGGCTGGCTGTTGTCGGGCTCGTCCTCGCAATGGAAAGGTGCCAAGCCAGGCAAGGTGTTTGAAGCCTTGGTGGACGGCGAATATGCCAACCCGGTGATCGTGGTGGACGAAATCGACAAGGCCGCGGGCGATGCGCAATACGACCCGCTGGGCGCGCTCTACAGCCTACTGGAGCACGACACCGCGCAGAGCTTTACCGACGAATACGCCGAGGTGGCGGTGGACGCCAGCCAGGTGATCTGGATCACCACCGCCAACGATGAACGCAGCATCCCCGAGCCCATTCTCAACCGCATGAATGTGTTTGAAGTGCAGCCGCC
>Ga0228698_1001415_pt1 | contig 11804 bp, 13 predicted proteins | sample McNCre117_Aug_MG_FD_178015 | JGI IMG/M metagenome (GOLD analysis project Ga0228698, IMG submission 178015) | Freshwater microbial communities from McNutts Creek, Athens, Georgia, United States - 1-17_Aug_MG | ecosystem: Environmental > Aquatic > Freshwater > Creek | place: USA: Georgia...
CATGGCGCCCGAGATCATGGCGCAGTGCGACCGGCTCGTGAAAATCCCCGGCGCGGACACCGTCGAGTCGCTCAACGTCTCGGCCGCCGCCGCGGTGCTCTGCTGGGAGTTTTTTGGCGCCCGCTAACCGCTGCGCAGGATGGCCCGGAGCGGCGAGCCGTCGCCGCCCTTGATCCGGAGCGGCAGGGCGATCAACTCGTAGACCCCGGGCGCGACGGCGCGCAGGTCGAGGTTCTCGAGGATGACGATGCCGGCCGCGTCGCACGCATGGTGAATCGGCAGGTCCTTGCTGGTGAGATGATCGACGGAAGGCACATCGAGACCGACGAGCTTGACACCGCGCGCCGCCAGCCAGGCCGGCGTGTCGGCGGACAGCAGCGGCCAGGCAGAGGGGAAGACGGCGTGGTCGGTCCAGGAATCGCTCTTGAAAAGCACGCGCGGGGTCGCCGCGAAGTCGTGGGCGGCGAGCAGTGCCGGGGTGACCTGCAGCCGGCCGCGGATGTCCACGACCCGGGCCGGGCCCACGTAGGTGCCGACCGGCACCTCGTCGATCTTCAGGCCGGCGTCGTTGTAGTGATACGGGGCGTCGGCATGGGTGCCGGTGTGCAGGCTGAGCCGCAGCCGGCCGACGTTGGCCGAGTAGCCGCCCGCCTTGGTGGCGGCGAAGGCGAACTCGGCGGGCGTGTCGCCCGGCCAGACGGGCATGCCGGTGTGGATCGGTCGGCTGATGTCGTGGAGCTTCATGTGACGAGGGCGCGCTGGGCGGGGAATTTCTCGTGGGCGGCGGTGCGCACGATGACTTGGAGCCGGGCGATGGCCGCGGCGCAGTCGGCAAAGGTGTTGAAAAGCGGGGCCGGGGCGAGCCGGATGATGTCCGGCCGGCGGAAATCCGGCACGACGCCCGCGGCCTTCAGCGCCTGGCAGATCCGCCAGGCCTCGGGGTGGGCGAGGGCCACATGGCCGCCGCGTTCATGCCCGGCGCGCGGGTTGGCGATGGTGAAGCCCAATCCGGCCAGCTCACGGTCCGCCAGTTCCATGAGAAAGGAGGTCAACGCGAGCGACTTCGCGCGCAACGCCGGCACGCCGCCGGCCTCGGCGATGATTTCCAGCGAGCCCAGCAGCGGCGCGAGGCTGAGCAGGTGCGGCGTCCCGACATACAGGGCCGAGGCATCCGGCGCCGGCTCGTGCGGCGCCGCGAGGGCAAAGCGCCGGTCGGGGCGCACGCCCCACCAGCCGGCGAGGCCGGGCGCGCGGCCGAGATGGCGGCGGTTCAGGTACAGGCCGCCGACGGCGCCCGGCCCGGCGTTGAGGTATTTGTAGTGGCACCAGAAGGCGAAATCCGCCCCGTCGCGGCCGAGGGTGTGCGGCACGGCCCCGATCGAGTGCGAGCAATCCCAGCCGATGATCACGCCGCGGGCGTGCGCCTCGCGGGTCAGGATCGCGACGTCGAGCAGCTGTCCGCTGACGAACTGGACGGCCGGCAGCACGGCCAGCTGCACGTCGGGCGTGAAAGCCGCGACGATGTCATCGGGATGCAGCGTGCGGCCGTCGCGGCTCCGGATGAGCCGCAGGTGCCGGGCCGGATCGAGCCCGCGCTGGTGCAGGTGGCTGTGCAGGGCGTGCAGGTCGGAGGAAAAGTTGAGCTCGTCGGCGATGACGACCTTCCGCGGCCCGGCGGGATCGAACAGCGTGGCGAGCAGCTGGTGCAGGTTGGCCGTGGTCGAGCCGGTGACGGCGATCTCATCCGGGGTGGCGCCGACGAGCGGCGCGACCTGCGCCGCCACGGCCTCGCTGAGCGTGATCCAGGGCGGCGCGGCGTCGGTCCAGCCGCCGATGCCGAGCGTGCGCCACTCGCCGAGGACGCGCTGCAGGTGGGCCTCGGCGCGCCGGGACAGCGGCCCGAGCGAGTTGCCGTCGAGGTAGATCTGGCCGGCCGGCAGGAAGAACTCCGCGCGGAACCGGGCCAGCGGGTCGGCTTGGTCGAGCTCGGCGGGGGAACGCATGCGGCAGCCTCGGACGAAACCACGGGGGCGTAAACGCGAAAGCAAATTGGCTGGCGGGCCCCGCGGCGGGGCGCACAATCGCGGCGTGAACCTGCCCATCTGGGAAGACCGGGACTGGCGGCCGCTGCCGCGGCTGGAGGGTCCGGTGCGGGCCGACGTGTGCGTCATCGGGCTGGGCGGCTCGGGCCTGGCGGCGATGGAGGAGCTGGGCGCGCTGGGGGTCAGCGCCGTCGGCGTGGAGGCCGGCGAGGTGGGGGCGGGCGCGGCGGGCCGCAACGGCGGTTTCGTGCTCGCGGGGCTCGCCAAGTTCTTCAACGAGACCGTCGCGCAGTTCGGCGAGGCGACGGCCAGCGCGCTCTACCGGCACACCGCCCGGGAGATCCGGCGCCAGGCCGAGGAAATGCCGGCACTCATCCGGCTCGGGGGCTCGCTCCGCCTCGCGGCGGACGCCGCCGAGCGGGCGGACTGCCAGAAGCACCTCGCGGCGCTGCGTTACTGCGGCTTCGCGGCCGAGCCCTACGCCGGCCCGGACGGCGAGGGGATCCTGCTCCCGACGGACGGGGTCATGCAACCGCTGCGCCGAGTGCGGGCCATTGCCCGGAAGCTGCGGCAGCGCGACGCCCTGCTCTACGAGGGCTCGCCGGTGCGCCGGATCGTCCCGGGTTCCGTCGTGACCGAGCGCGGCACCGTCTTTTGCGAGACGGTGATCGTCGCGGTGGACGGCCGGCTGGAAAAAATCTTCCCCGAGCTCAGCCCGCGGGTCCGCACCGCGCGGCTGCAGATGCTGGCGACGGGGCCGGCGCCGGAGGTGGATTTCCCGCGGCCGGTCTACTGGCGGCACGGCTTTGAATACTGGCAGCAGCTGCCCGACCGGAGCATCGCGCTCGGCGGTTTCCGGGATCATGGCGGCGAGGCGGAATGGACCCACGCGGCCGAGCCGACGGACCTGATCCAGGGATTGCTCGACCGGTTTCTGCGCGAGCGGCTGAAGGTGCGGGCGCCGGTGACGCACCGCTGGGCGGCGTCGGTCGCCTACACGACCGACGGCTTGCCCGTGCTGGAACAGGTGCGCGACAAGGTCTGGGCGGTGGGCGGCTATTGCGGCACGGGGAACATCGTCGGCGCGCTGAGCGCGCGGGCGGCGGCGCGGCTGGCGTGCGGACAGGCGGCGGAATGGGCCGACCTGCTCGGCGCGGCGCGGACGCACGCCGCCAAGTCATAAGCGGCTGCGGGGTTGACACCCGGGGGCGGCCCGGTCACCACTGGCGCCCGATGAATCGTTTCGCCGCCTACTTCAGCTTTACCTTTGCGGGCTACTTTAGCCCGCAGACCGCCGGCGGCTTGTCCACGCGCAAACCCTGATTCAACCCGGGACCAATTTGCAAAGGAGCCGCCCCACCGGGCGGCTTTTTGTTTTTAACCCATCGCCACCATGATCCTGCCCAAGAACAACCGTCTCTCCCCCGAGGAAGTCGCGCAGCTGACCGCCATCGTCGGCGAGTTCGGCTGCCGCATCCAGCCGATCGTCGGCGATGTCCGCACGATCTACGCCATCGTGGGCGACGAGCGCCACGAGCTGATGATCAGCCGGCTCGAGGGCCTGGCGTTCGTCGACCGCGTCGACACCATCCAGTCGCCGCACAAGCTGATGGACATCAAGTCCGACCTCGCCCGGCACCGGGTGAAGATCGGCGGGGTGACGCTCGGGGACGAGCTGCTGATCATGGCCGGCCACTGCACCATCGACCCGAAGAACCCGAACCTCTTCTACGAGACGGCGCAGGCGGTGAAGGAGGCCGGCGCGCAGGCCCTGCGCGGCGGCGTGTGGAAACCCCGCACCAACCCCTACGCCTTCCAGGGCGACCACAAGTCCCTCGACATCCTGATGGAAGGCTCGCGCCGCACCGGCCTGCCGGTGGACACCGAGGTCATGGACGAGGAGCAGTTGAAGCTCGCGCTCGCCGCCGGCGTGCAGGTGCTGCAGATCGGCGCCCGCAACGCCCTCAACTACTCGCTGCTCCGCCAGGTCGGGGCGGCCGTCGCCGGCCGGCCGACCGCCGTGCTGCTCAAGCGCGGCATGCACACCGGCACGCTCAACGAGTTCATCTCCGCCGCCGAGTACATCGTGAACTTCGGCAATCCCAACGTCATCCTCTGCCCGCGCGGCACGCAGCCGGGGCTCGACGGCTACCGCAACCATCCCGACGAGTCCATCACCCCGCTGCTGAAGGAGCGCACGTGGGCCCCCGTCGTCATCGACCCGTCGCACTCGGTGGGCAAGGCCGCCTATGTGCCGGCCTGCGCGCTTGCCGCCGTGGCCTACGGCGCCGACGGCCTGTGCATCGAGGCGCACGTCAGCCCGAACCACGGGCTGGGCGACGACCCGAAGCAGGCGGTCACGCCGGCCGTGCTTGCGGGGTTGATTACCCGGGCCAAGGCCCTCCATGCTCTCCGCCGTTCCGCCGCCGTGTCATGAAAAAGCAACTCGCCCAAATCCGCGCCGAGATCGACGCCCTCGACCAGAAGGTCGTGAAGATCCTCAACTCCCGGCTGAAGTGCGCCCGGCGGATCGGCGAGCTCAAGCGCGGCGCCAAGACCCGCATCTACGTCGCCGAGCGCGAGGCCGACGTGCTGCGCCGCGTGGCCGCGGCCAACCAGGGGCCGCTCAAGCCGGCCGCCCTCCAGGCCATCTACCGCGAGATCATGTCGGCCGCGCTCGCGCTCGAGAAGCCGCTCTGCATCGCCTACCTCGGGCCCGAGGCCACCAACACGCACGCGGCCGCGCTGCGCAAGTTCGGCTCGAGCGTGGACTACCGCCCGATGACGACCATCGCCGACATCTTCACCGCCGTGGAGAAGGGCGAGGCCGACTACGGCGTGGTGCCCGTGGAGAACTCCACCGAGGGCTCCGTGCGCGACTCGCTCGACCTGTTCGTCGAGACGCCGCTGAAGATCGTCGCCGAGCTCCACCAGGAGATCGAGCACACGCTGCTGTCGCACGAGCCGCTGGCGAAGATCAAAAAAATCTACTCAAAGGACCAGGCGCTGGCCCAGTGCCGCCGCTGGCTGCAGCGCAACCTGCCGCACGCGCAGCTGGTCGACGTCGACAGCACGGCGCTCGGCGTGCAGATCGCCGCCAAGCAGAAGGGCGCCGCCGCCATCGCCCCGCGCCTCGCCGGCGAGCGCTACGGCGTGCCCGTCGCGGCCACGCACATCCAGGACCTGAAGAACAACACGTCGCGCTTCGTCTTCCTCGGCCGCGAGGCCTCCGGCTCGGCCGGCAGCGGCCACGACAAGACGAGCCTGCTCGTCTCGCTCCACCACGAGCCCGGCGCGCTGCTGCACGCGCTGCAGCCGTTCAACCGCCGCAAGCTCAACCTCACGCGCATCGAGTCCCGGCCCAGCCGGCTGCGGCCGTGGGACTACATCTTCTTCCTCGACGTCACGGGCCACTACGAGGACCCGGCGATGCAGGCCGCCCTCAAGGAGCTGAGCAAGAAGTGCCCGCTCGTGAAGTGGCTGGGCAGCTATCCCGTGGCGAAGAAGTGACATTGATTCGTGGAGGGCCCGGCTCCAGCCGGGCCGCGAACGTGATATCACCTGCGCCCGCACGGCCCAGCCGGAGCCGGGCCCTCCATAACACCCGCGCTAATTTAGACTCGGCACGACTTGCGCCTTCCGGTTTCGTCATGCCGTGCGAGCGCTGAAAATTCTCTTCGTCAGCCCGGAAGTGGAGCCCTTTGTCAAGGTCGGCGGCCTGGCCGACATGGTGGGGGCGCTGCCCAAGGAGCTGGCCAAGCTCGGGCACGACGTGCGCGTCGTCTGCCCCGCCTACGGCTCGATCAAGCGCGCCGGCGAGTGGCGCGCGCTCGACCAGCCGCTGGGGGTCGACGTCGGCCCGGCGACCCAGTGGGCGCGCACCTGGCAGACCGTGCTGCCGGACACGGCGGTGCCGGCCTACTTCCTGGAGAACCACGATCACTTTGCGCGGCCCGAGGTCTACACCGGGCCGTGGGGCGCGCACCAGGACAACGACCTGCGCTTTGCCTTCCTCTGCCGCGGGGCGCTCGCCCTGTGCCAGCAGCTGGACTGGATCCCCGACGTGGTGCACGGCCACGACTGGACCACCGGGCTGCTGCCCGTGATGCTCAACACCACGCTGCGGGACACGCCGCTCGGCCGCACCGCGACGGTCTACACCATCCACAATCTGGAGCACCAGGGCTATTCGCCGGCGCGGGTCGTGGATTTCGCGCGACTGCCCCCCGGCGAGTTCCGGCGCGATGGCATCGAGGCGGGCGGCATGGTCAACCTGATGAAGGCGGGGCTCTATCACTCCACCAAGCTCACCACCGTCAGCCCGACCTACGCGAAGGAGATCCTGACGCCCGAGGGCGGGTTCGGCCTCGACGCGGCGCTGCGCTTCCGGGCGGGCGACCTGGTCGGCATCGTCAACGGCATCGACGACGACTCCTGGGACCCGGCGCGCGACCGCGCCCTGCCGGCGCCCTACTCGGCCGCCGACCTCCGCGGCAAGGCGCTCTGCAAGGCGGCGCTGCAGCGGCATTTCAACCTGGAGGTGAACCCCGTCGTGCCGCTCTTCGGCGTGGTGTCGCGCCTCGCGGCGCAGAAGGGCCTCGACCTGCTGGCCGAGGCGCTGCCCGTCGTCATGGAGCGGATGGAGATCCAGCTCGTGCTGCTCGGCAGCGGCGACGTGCGGCTGGAGAACACCTTCCAGTGGGCGGCGCATGCCTACCGCGGACGCTGCGGGGCGCAGGTCGGCTTCGACGGCAAGCTCGCGCGGCTCATCCAGGGCGGCAGCGACTGCTTTGTCATGCCCAGCCGCTCGGAGCCGTGCGGGCTGACGCAGATGTATGCCATGCGCTACGGGACGCTGCCCCTCGTGCGGGCGACCGGCGGGCTGGTGGACACGGTCGAGAATTTCGCGGAAGGCCAGGGGCGCGGCACGGGCTTTGTCTTCCACGCCGCCACGGCGGGGGCGCTGGCCGACACGCTCGGCTGGGCGTGCGCCACCTATTACGACCGGCCGCGGGAATTCGCCGGGCTGCAGCAGCGGGCGATGGCGCGGGATTTCTCGTGGCGGCAGAGTGCCGCGCAATACGTCGAACTCTACCGCTGGGCGGTGGAGCACCGCACGGGCGCCTACCCGGCGTGAACGGCCGCCGTCTTCGGCGTGTGGAAGAAGCGGTTGTGGGCCACGTCATCCACCGCGATCTCCTCGTCGAGTGACTCCCACTGGATGGTCCGGCCGGCGTGGTTGAGCTGGATCTTCTCCAACTCGGACTGCGAAGCGTTGGCGAGGATCGCGTATTTGCTGGCCGGAAAGCTGACCGAGCGGCGGGCGTTGATCTCGAGGTAAATGCGCCGGCCCTGGACCCAGCAGCGCAGGGCGGCGAGGGGCGGGGTGGTGGCTTGAGCGGTATCCATCCTCTGAAACTACCGCAGTTCCGGGGAATAGCAATGTATCCCGCCTAGGCCGGAAGGATGGGGTAACCCGGAGCAAATCGGCTCGTCATCCTCCGGGCCGGGCGTATGGTCGACGACACTGTTTTGTCCGCGATGGCCGCCCGTCCCGCATGACGCCTAACCTTTTACCCTTCCGCTGGTCCCGCCACCTTTTACTGGGGTGGATCTGCGCGGTTGTCTCGCCGGGATTTGCCGCCGAATGGCAGTCGCTGCTCGGCAATTCGCCCTTCGGACCCTCGGCCGGGAGCGCGACGGCCGCGGCGCCGGATGACCTCGAATTCCGCGGCGTGGTGCAGGAGGAGGGGGTTTATTTCATCAATCTCTTCAATCCCGCGACCAAGACCTCGCAATGGATCCCGGTGCAGGGCCGGGCGCCGGGCCTCGAGGTCAAGTCCTACGATGCCGGCACGGACCGGGTCCTGGTCACCCAGGGCACCCGCTCGCTGTCCCTGCCGCTCAAGCAGGCGCGGGTCACCCTGGTCCAGCCCGCCGCGCCGGCCCCGCCCGCGGCGAATGCGGACAACGCCGCCCCGGGCAACCGGGACGACCGCGGCCGCCCCGGCAACGGCCCCGAGGCCGGCGCGATGTTGCGCAACCTCCCGCCGGAGGCCCAGGCGATGATCCAGGAATTCCGCCGCCGCCGGGCCGAGCGCGGCAACCAGCAGCCCGCGCCGAACACGCGCCAGCCCTGACCCATTCCCATGCCCCGTTCCACCTCCCTCTTCCGCCGCGCCGCGCGCGCCTTCACCCTGCTCGAGATCCTGGTGGTGCTGGCCATCATCGGCCTGCTCGTCGGGCTGGTCGTGACCAACACCGACAAGATCTTCGGCCAGAGCCAGGAGGCGGTGGCGCGCATCTTCGTGCGCGACTCGCTCAAGACGCCGCTGGTGCGCTACCGCATCGACCTCGGCGACTATCCCACGACCAGCGAGGGCCTCGCCGCCCTGGTCGCCGCGCCCAACGGCGCCGCCGACAAATGGCGCGGCCCCTACATGGATGTGGCCGGCGGCAAGCTGCCCGTCGACCCCTGGGGCCAGCCGTATGAATACCGCTACCCCGGCGTAAAGAACGCCGGCGGCTACGACCTGTATTCCAAGGGCCCCGACAAGACGGCCGACACCGCCGACGACATCGGCAACTGGTAATGTCCCACCGCAGCGCCATCGGGGGCCTGCAACGTTCCGCCGGGCTCCTTGCACCGCCATCCCGCCCCGGGCGGGACCCCGCCGGGTTCACCCTCCTGGAAATCCTGGTGGTGCTCGCGTTGTTCGGGCTCATCAGCGCGCTCCTCATCGGCGGCAGCGGCGCCCTGCTGCGCGCGGTCGGCCGGGAGGACGCCGAGAACACCGCGCTCGGCGCCATCGCCGCGGCGCGCCACGGCGCCGTGCTGGCGGGCCAGACGCTGCAGCTGCGCTTCGATGAAAAGACCCGCGTGCTGGACTGGGGCGCCGGCCACGCCGACCTGGCCGGCGGGGACGGCGTGCGGCTGCTCCCGCCGGCGAAGCTCTCCGCGGTCCTGATCGGCGGCCGGGTGCAGGAGGAGGCGCTGGCCGGCGTGCGCTTCTACGCCGACGGCACCTGCGACCCCTTCCGCCTCGAGATCGTCCGCGAAAAAAACAGCCGCATCCTGGCGATCGACCCGTGGACCTGCACCGTGCTGGCCCCCGACGCCGCGGCACGCTCCCGCTGACATGCGCCCCCCCCTCACAATCTTTCGGCGCGGAGCGGGCGGCTTCACCTTCATCGAGGTGCTGGTGGCGCTGGCGATCTTCGCCTTTTCCGGCCTCGTGCTCGCCTCGGCCTACCTCAACGTCCTCTCCGCGCAGCACGCCGCGTTGCAGCGCGACGCCAGCGCGGCGGATTGCCGGCTGGTGCGCGAGGCCCTCTGCGCCGAGCCCGCGCTGGACAAGGTCACCAAGTGGAACGAGCTCGAGCTGCCGGACGAGCGCACCGCCCGGTGGCGGGCGACGGTCACACCGACCAAGCTTGCCGACCTGTTCGACGTCACCCTTGAGATCGAGCTGCCCAAGGCGGACGGCCGGAAGGAAACCACGGTCACCGAGGCCTGCCGCCTCCTGCGGCCGACCTGGTCGCAGCCCGGCGACCGCGAGACGCTGCGCGCCGACGCGCGCAGCCGGCTCGCCAAGCGCACCTACCAATGAAGGCGCCCGGCTCCCGCGGATTCACCCTCGTCGAGGTGCTGCTCGCCCTCGGGCTGCTGGCCGCGCTGCTGGCCGCGCTCAACCAGTTCGTCTTCGCCATCACCGAGGCGTGGACGAAGAACCACGACCAGTTCGTCTTTGTGCAGCACACGCGGGCGGTCACCCGGCATGTCGACGAGCTGCTGCAGGCCGCCGCCAACAACGCCCGGGCCAGCAACATCACCGCCGGGGCGCCGGCCGGGGCCGAGCAGCGCCTGCCCGGGGGTGGCACCGCCGACCTGCTGGCCTTCGACCTGCCCGTGGGCGACCGCCTCTTCGCGTGGCCGGACCGCCCGCTGCCGGAGGTCCGGTGCGCGCTTGGCTGGCGCAAGGACGAGGGCCTCGTGCTCTACTGGAAGTCGCGCCTCGAGCAGGATTTCGCCACGGCCGACCCGCGGGTGACGCTCGTCTCGCCCTTCGTGACGGCCCTCAGCTACGACTACTACGACGAGGCGAAGGCGACCTGGTCCACCGAGGAGGAGCTGCAGAAGGACGCCGCCGGGGCCTACCTCGCCCCCCGCCGCGTCCGGCTGCATTTCAAGCGGAACAAGCAGGAGTTCGAGGAAGTCATCCCCCTGTCCACCAGCCGGGAGGGCCTGCCGGCCTACTGACCATGCCGCCGCGTTTCCATGTCCGCCTTCGCCCGCGCCGCGGCTCGGTGCTCGTCGTCGTGCTTGTCACGCTGCTGTTCGCGTCCCTGCTGCTCACGCGGCTGATCGAGACCGGCAGCCCGGACCTGCTGATCGCGATGCGGCTGGCGGACCGCGACCGGCTGCGGGCCGACGCCTACGCGGCGCTTGAGACCACGCTGGCGGCGCTGATGGATTTCCGCGCGGTGGACGGCGGGCTCTACGCGCCGAGCCAGGGCTGGGCGGATCCGCTGGCCTACGCCGGCTATGTGCCGCGCGAGGGGGTGACGGCGGCCGTGACCCTGGAGGATGAAAGTGCCAAGCTCTCCCTGCCGCGCCTGAATGCCGACACGCTGAACGCGCTGCTGGTCCAGCTCGGCCTGACCGTTCCCGATGCCGCCCGCGTGGCCGACGCCCTCCTGGGGTGGATGCGCAGCGGCCACATCGCCGCGGAGTCCGCGACCAGCGCCCGGGTCTACGAGCAGGGCGACCCGCCGGCCGAGCCGCCCTACCGCTCGCTCCGCTCGTTCGACGAGCTGGCGACCATCGCCGTGGCGCGGGATTTCTTCTACGAGGCCGACGGCCGGCCGAAGCCGCTCCGGGATGCGTTCCAGCGCGCCGTGTCGCTCTACGAGTTCAACACGACCAACCTCAACTCGGCGGGGGACACGGTGCTGCTCGCCTCGGGCTGGGACGCAAGCCAGAGCACGCAGCTGCAGAAATACCTCGCCGCGCCCGTGAGCGCCACCCGGACGCGGCCCTACCTCCGCACGGTCGAGGAGGCGCGCCGGCAGGTGGGCAAGGTCAGCACCCGCAACCTCGGCGCGCAAATCCAGCTGCTGCGCATCCGCGTCACCGTGCGGCAGGGCGCCGCGCAGCTGCAGCTGTCGGCGCTCGTGACCTGGTCCGGGCAGGCCCGGCTGCCGGCCCCGCTGGCCGCCGCCCCCGCCGCGAAGTCCGCCGCCGCGCCGGCCCCCGCCGCGAATACGTTGCGCTATCCGTTCACTGTGCTAGAGTTTTCCGAGAACACCCTGCCTGATCCTCCGCCCCCGCCCGATGCGCCTGCTGCCTAATCTCACCCTGCGTTCGCCCGTCACGGCCCGGTTCGTGCCGTCCGACCGGTTCTTCCTGCGGTTCGTGCCGCTGGTGCCGGACCAGCCGGCGCTGGAGCAGGCCGGCCTGGCGCTCGAGGGGCTCGCCCCGTTCCCGCCCGCCCAGCTTTACTGGGGCTGCTGCGTCGCCCCCGACCGCGCCTCGGCGCTGGTCTACGCGGCGCACCGCCGCCGCTTCACCGCCGGGGAGACGGCGGACTGGGAGCGCACCGATCTCACCGTGCCCGACGTGGTGCCGCTGCTCGGCGCCGCGCCGGCGGGCCCGGCCCTGCTCATCCAGGCGGACGAGACCAGCCTCATCGGCGCCGCCTGGCCGGCCGGCGCCGCCTGGCCCGTCGCGGTGCACGCCCGCGCCTGCGCCGCGCCGCCCAC
>Ga0228698_1001416_pt1 | contig 11791 bp, 11 predicted proteins | sample McNCre117_Aug_MG_FD_178015 | JGI IMG/M metagenome (GOLD analysis project Ga0228698, IMG submission 178015) | Freshwater microbial communities from McNutts Creek, Athens, Georgia, United States - 1-17_Aug_MG | ecosystem: Environmental > Aquatic > Freshwater > Creek | place: USA: Georgia...
CCTCTTCATGCTGCACGGCAAGGAACTGATCGAAGTGCCACGTGCGCTGCCCGGCGACATCGTCGCGGTTGCCAAGATCGACGAGATCGCCTTCGACGCGGTGCTGCACGACGCCGCCGAGGACGATCACATCCACTTGAAACCCCTGCCCTTCCCGGTGCCGGTGCATGGGCTGGCGCTGAAACCCAAGCGCCACGGCGACGAGCAGCGTCTGGCCGAAGTGCTGACCAAGCTCGCAGCCGAGGATCCTTGCCTGAAGATCGAGCAAAGCGCCAGCACCCACGAGACCGTGGTCTACGGTCTGGGCGAGCTGCACCTGCGCGTGCTGCTGGAGCGGCTGCGCGAGACCTATCACGTCGAGGTCGACACCGCGCCGCCACGCATCGCCTACCGCGAGACCGTGACGGTCGCCGCCCAGGCGCAGTACCGCCACAAGAAGCAGTCGGGCGGAGCCGGTCAGTTCGGCGAAGTGCATCTGCAAGTCGAGCCGCTGCCGCGCGGTGCCGGCTTCGAGTTCGTCGACCGCGTCAAGGGCGGCGCCATTCCGGGCCAGTTCATCCCGGCGGTGGAAAAGGGCGTGCGCCTGGCGATGGAAGCCGGCGTAATCAGCGGCCACCCGGTGGTCGATGTGCGTGTGACGGTGCTCGACGGCAAGCACCACAGCGTCGACAGCAAGGAAATCGCTTTTGTGGCCGCCGGCAAAAAGGCCTTCATCCTGGCCCTGCGTGAAGCCACCCCGGTGGTGCTGGAGCCGATCGTCGACGTCGAGATCAGCGCCCCGGAAAGCTCCATCGGCGACATCACCGGCGACCTCTCCTCCCGCCGCGGCGAAGTGCGCGGCACCGACGCCCTCACCGGTTCGCTCGCGCTGGTCCGCGCCCGCGTCCCGCTGGCCGAACTCGCCAGCTACCAGACCCGCCTGAACTCACTCACCCGCGGCGAAGGCCGCTACACGCTGGCGCTGTCGCACCACGACCCGGTGCCGCCGAATGTGCAGGCCGAGATGGTCAGGCACTTCCAGTTGAAGGAGGAGGATTGAGGGGAGCTGGAAGGCTGCCCTGCGCGATATGCGCAGCAGCACTGCTGGGCTCAACCAGCAACTCGCCGAGAACCCGACGCTCCGTGTCTACCGCTCAGTCCAGCAGCACAGCGCACCGGGGGCCCTTGCCGCGGCAGACCTCGATGCCGGCCTCAATGCGGCAGGAGAACAGACAGCGCACCTGATCCTTGTTGGCGCCGGTGCGCACCATCAGGTCATGCAGCGATCCCATGGCGCCGCGGCAGACCACGCCGCCCGCCACCTCAGGAATGCAGATCGGTCGGTTGACCATGATCGGGCCGACCGGGGCGGGCTTTTCGGGTTCTTCCTGGGCCAGCGCACCCAGGCTGAGTACACCCAGCAGCAGGGCGGCAGCGATTTTCCGGAAGGTCATGCGGGACTCCTTGGGCCAGTGATCCTGCCAAACCCTCCGGACCGATGGTCGGAACCGATCGGATTCAGCTCAGCACGAGATTGTCGCGGTGGATCAGCTCGGGTTCGTTGGCATAGCCCAGCAGACCCTCGATCTGGGAGGAGGGTTTGCGCAGAATCAGACGAACTTCGCTGGCAGCGTAGTTGGCCAGACCGCGAGCCAGCTCCTGGCCCGTGCCAGTCGAGCGCACCGCGATGACATCACCCCGGGCGAATTCGCCCTGCACATCGGTCACGCCGATCGGCAGCAGGCTCTTGCCCTCGTCACGCAGCTTCATCGCCGCGCCATCGTCAACCAGCACCGCGCCCTTGAGCTGCAGATGGTCGGCCATCCACTGCTTGCGCGCCGCCACCTTCGCCGTCGTGGCGATCAGCAGAGTGCCGATCGACTCCCCCGCGACCAGACGCAGCAGGGCATCGGGCTCACGACCCCAGGCGATCACGGTGCTGGCCCCGCTTTTGGCCGCCCGCTTGGCCGCCAGGATCTTGGTGATCATGCCGCCCTTGCCGATGCTGGAGCCGGCGCCACCGGCCATCTGCTCCAGCTCAGGGGTACCGGCCACCGCCTCGTGGATGAAGCAGGCGTTCGGGTCCTTGCGCGGGTCGGCCGAATACAGGCCCTTCTGATCGGTCAGGATCACCAGCGCATCGGCATCGACCAGGTTGGCCACCAGCGCGCCAAGCGTGTCGTTGTCGCCGACCTTGATCTCGTCGGTGACCACGGTGTCGTTCTCGTTGATGACCGGCACGACACCCAACGTCAGCAGCGTCAGCAGCGTCGAGCGGGCATTGAGATAGCGCTCGCGGTCGGCCAGATCGGCGTGGGTCAGCAGCACCTGCGCGCTGCCCAGACCCTGCTCACGCAGGGAGGTTTCGTAGATCTGCGCCAGACCCATCTGACCAACGGCCGCAGCCGCCTGCAGCTCGTGCAGCTCCTTCGGGCGAGTCGCCCAGCCCAGACGCTTCATGCCTTCGGCAATCGCCCCGGAGGACACCATCACCACCTCACGCCCCTGCTTGACCAGGGCCGCGAGCTGCACGCACCAGGCGTTGATCGCCTCGGCGTCAAGACCGCGCCCCTCGTTGGTCACGAGGCTGGAGCCCACCTTGACGACGATACGGCGGGCCTGCTTGAGGACATCGCTCGCGCCAGCGTTCATGCGCCCTCCTCCTCGCTCGACTGGAAGCGCACATCGACCTCGGGTTGAGCCCCCGAGGCGATGGCTTCCTGCTTCTGCATCTCGGCCACATGGGTGTAGATGGCACGGATCAGCGGCTCGCAGCCCTCGCGGGTCAGGGCCGAGATCTCGAAGACCGGGATCTTCCAGCGCAGACGACGCACGAAGTCCTTGACCCGCTGTGCGCGCTCGTCGCCCGGCACCATGTCCAGCTTGTTGAGCACCAGCCAGCGCGGCTTGGCATGCAGGGCTGCGTCGTATTTTTTAAGTTCCTGGACGATGGCCCGGGCCTGTGCAACCGGGTCGACACTGTCGTCGAACGGCGCCATATCGACGAGATGCAGCAGCAGACGGGTGCGCTGCAGATGGCGCAGGAACTGATGGCCGAGGCCCGCACCTTCGGCAGCCCCTTCGATCAGCCCCGGCACATCGGCGACCACGAAGCTTTGGTTCTCGCCGACGCGCACCACGCCCAGATTCGGATGCAGGGTGGTGAAGGGATAGTCGGCGATCTTCGGACGCGCGTTGGAAATCGCCGCAATCAGCGTCGACTTGCCTGCATTGGGCATGCCCAGCAGACCGACATCGGCCAGCACGCGCAACTCCAGCATCAGCGACTTGCGATCGCCAGGCCAGCCCGACGTCTTCTGGCGTGGCGCGCGGTTGGTGCTGGTCTTGAAGTGCAGGTTGCCAAACCCCCCATCGCCCCCCTTGGCCAGCATCACCTTCTCGCCAGCGACCAGCAGTTCGGCCAGCTTCTCGCCGGTTTCGGCGTCGCGAATGATCGTGCCGACCGGCATGCGCAGCACGACATCGTCGCCCGCAGCGCCGAACTGATCCGCCCCGCGACCGGCTTCGCCATTGCGAGCCTCATGCCGACGGGTGTAGCGGTAATCGACCAGCGTGTTCAGATTCAGATCGGCCACGGCATAGACATGGCCACCGCGCCCCCCATCGCCGCCATTGGGGCCGCCGAATGGGATGAATTTCTCGCGCCGGAAGCTGGCACAGCCACTGCCGCCGTTGCCTGCGGCCACCTCGATGGTGACTTCATCGACGAATTTCATGGGAACTCCTGCGGCCCTGCCAATCAAGACCGGTGCCGTCAAAGCAAAAAGCCCCGGTGAGGCCGGGGCTTTCGGGCTTCAGTCAGCGACTGAGCAAATCACAGCGGTGTGACGAACACCGTCTGGCGATTCTGCGGGCCCTTCACGTCGAAGGACACGGTACCGTCGACCAGCGCGAACAGCGTGTGGTCACGGCCCATGCCGACGTTGGTGCCGGCATGGAAACGGGTACCGCGCTGACGCACGATGATCGAACCGGCGCTGATGGTCTCACCGCCGTATGCCTTCACGCCCAGCATCTTGGGCTTCGAGTCGCGGCCGTTCCGGGTGGAACCGCCGCCTTTTTTCTGTGCCATGACTTAACTCCTTGGGGGAATCGGAAGAAACCGGAAGAACCGCTCAGGCCACCACTGCGTTGATCTGCAGCTCGGTGTAGTTCTGGCGATGACCTTGGCGCTTCTGATAGTGCTTACGACGACGCATCTTGAAGATGCGCACCTTGTCGTGACGACCTTGCGACACCACCGTCGCCGTGACCGTTGCACCCGCCACCAAGGGAGTCCCGACCTTCAGCTCGGCGCCGCTTCCGACAGCCAGAATCTGGTCGATGACGATCTCTTGGCCAACTTCCGCAGCAATCTGTTCTACCTTGATCTTCTCGCCGGCAACAACCTTATATTGCTTGCCACCGGTTTTTATGACCGCGTACATATCAGCCCTTTCAACACTTGATTGACCCATTAGGAACAGGGTCAAGCCTTTGATTATAGCACGCCTCGACAAGGCAACCACAAACGAAAAACCCGCTGCTTTTCAGCAGCGGGTTGTGTCTGGTCGGGGTGAGAGGATTCGAACCTCCGGCCTCTACGTCCCGAACGTAGCGCTCTACCAGGCTAAGCTACACCCCGATTCGCGTTTGAACCGACTAATTCGTTCGGTCCACCGCAAGAGACGGCAATTGTAGCAAGGCTTCTTTGAATTGGGAAGGGGGTAGTGCAGAAAGTTGTTGCTGCGCCCGCAGGGCCTCGGCACGGGCCGCTTCACGGGTCGCATCCAGGGCTCCGGTACGACGCACGATCTCGATGATCTGGGGCAGGCGCTCGACCTCGCCATGCTCGATGGCATGACGGATCACCTGACGATCGACCTCGTTGCTGCGCTCCATCGCCACCAGCAGCGGCAGAGTCGGCTTGCCCTCACGCAGATCATCCCCGACGTTCTTGCCAAGCTGATCGGTCGATCCCTCGTAGTCGAGCAAGTCATCCACGAGCTGGAAGGCCGTTCCGACCGCGCGGCCGTAAGCAGCGCAGGCCTCCTCGACCTCGGACGGCACTTCGGCCAGCACCGCGCCCAGACGAGCGCTGGCCTCGAAGAGCTTGGCCGTCTTGTAGTGAATTACCCGCAGATAGCTCTCGACCGTCACATCCGGGTCGTGCATGTTGAGCAGCTGCAGCACCTCGCCTTCGGCGATCACGTTGGTCGCGTCAGCCAGCACGTCGAGTACTCGCAGCCGGTTGACCGACACCATCATCTGGAAGGCCCGGGAATACAGGAAATCCCCGACCAGCACGCTGGCCGCATTGCCGAACATCGCGTTGGCCGTGCTGCGCCCGCGACGCAGAGCGGATTCGTCGACGACATCGTCGTGCAGCAGCGTGGCGGTGTGGATGAATTCGACCGTGGCAGCCAGTTCGAAGCGCTCACTCCGATCGAAGCCCAACGCCCGGGCGCACAGCAGCACCAGCAGCGGCCGCATGCGCTTGCCGCCCGCTCCGATGATGTAGTGGGAGATCTGATTGATCAGTACCACTTCGGAGCTGAGGCGGCGGCGGATCACGGCGTCGACCTCCGCCATGTCCTCGGCCATCAGTTGCAGCGGATTGGTGGAGACGGGCGTGGCGATGTTCACGGGCAGCGTGGGATCTAGGAGAAGGGAGTCCGCATTCGACAACTTGTCGTCAAGCGCGAGCCGCGGATTATAGGAAGCCCCCTGAAATCCGCTCTGCGCGGGGGTGCGGACTTGCTGGAGCCAGACCCGACCCAGGTCACTGAACCCCCCTCATCCACGGGGTCCCCAGGGTGGAGTGCACACGGATCGTATTTCATCGCGTCGATTTGAATGGGATAATTTCCCACATCTTCTCCCCCGGTTGGCGCGACAAGTCCAGTCTGATTCGAGGTCGCGCCCGGCCCCTGGTCCACCAGGGGCCTTTTTTTTGCCGCCCTAGAATGGACGGATGACATCCACCGAGACCACCACCGAACGCTTCGACCTGGCCAGCAACCTGTTGCTGGCCCCCTTCGGACTGGATGAGGCCGCGTTGCGTCGCGCGCTGGGCGTCATCACCGCTCACAAGGTCAACGATGCCGATCTGTACTTCCAGTACACCCGCAACGAGGGCTGGAGCCTGGAAGAAGGCATCGTCAAGAGCGGTAGCTTCAGCATCGATCAGGGGGTGGGCGTACGCGCTGTCAGCGGCGAAAAGACCGCCTTTGCCTATTCGGATGACATCTCCGAAGCTGCATTGCAGGATGCCGCTCGCACGGTACGCAGCATCGCCGCGGCCGGGCAATCCCGACGCATTCGCGTCAACCCGACACGCACGATGGCACCGAGCCGGCGCCTCTACCCGGCACTCGACCCGCTGCCGACGCTCGACAGCCGCGCCAAGGTCGAGTTGCTGGAATCGGTCGAGCGACTCGCCAAGGCCCGCGACCCGCGCGTGGTGCAGGTGATGGCCGGGCTGGCCGGCGAATACGACGTCGTTCTGATCGCCCGAGCCGACGGCACACTGGCCGCCGATGTGCGCCCGCTGGTACGCCTGTCGGTGACGGTGATCGCCGAACAAAACGGGCGTCGCGAAGTCGGCTCGTCAGGGGGCGGTGGCCGGTGCGGCTTCGAACTGTTCACGCCTGAGTTGATCGGGCGTTATGTCGACGAGGCCGTCGAGGCTGCGCTGACCAATCTGGAAAGCCGCCCCGCACCGGCCGGAGAGATGCCGGTGGTGCTCGGCCCCGGCTGGCCCGGCGTGCTGCTGCACGAGGCGATCGGACACGGTCTGGAGGGTGACTTCAACCGCAAGGGCTCCAGCGCCTTCTCGGGCCGGATCGGCCAACGGGTGGCCGCCCCGGGCGTGACCGTGCTCGACGATGGCACGCTGCCGGACCGGCGCGGCTCGCTCAACATCGACGACGAGGGCGTGCCTTCGCAGCGCAACGTGCTGATCGAGGACGGCATCCTCAAGGGCTATCTGCAGGATCGGCTCAACGCCCGGCTGTCGCGCAACACACCCACCGGCAACGGACGCCGCGAGAGCTATGCCCACGTCCCGCTACCGCGGATGACCAACACCTACATGCTGGCCGGCGACCGCAGCCGCGAGGAAATCATCGCCTCGATCGATCGCGGGCTCTACGCCACCAATTTCGGCGGGGGGCAGGTCGACATCACCAGCGGCAAGTTCGTGTTCTCGGCCAGCCAGGCCTACTGGGTCGAGAAAGGCCGCATCCTCTACCCGGTCAAGGGTGCGACGATCATCGGCAACGGCCCGGATGCCCTGACCCGGGTCAGCCTGATCGGCAACGATCTGGAACTCGACAGCGGTGTGGGCACCTGCGGCAAGGACGGCCAGAGCGTGCCCGTCGGCGTCGGACAGCCGACGCTGCGCATCGATGCGCTGACGGTGGGCGGAACCGCCTGAGTGGTCCGGGCTGGCGACTGCCGCTCCACGGGCCCGTGCTACAGTCGCGCCCATGCGTCAGGTTGCCGTGTTTTTTAGCTTCTTTGGCTTCTCGTACCGCCCCGGCGGAGGAGAGGTCTAGGCGCATCACAGCGACTCAGACACCTTTCCAGACCGCCGGGTTCAGCCAGAATCCGGCGGTTTTTCTTTATGGACCATCAATCCCCTTCAGGAGACAGACCTTGAACCTCCAGGACAGCCTGATCGACAAGACCTCGCAGACCGATGACGAACGCATCAGCGACGTCACTCCGCTTCCGCCGCCCGACCACCTGATCCGCTTCTTCCCGATCCGTGGCACGTCGGTCGAGACCCTGGTCTCCCAGACTCGCTCACGCATCCGCCAGATCATGCAGCGCAGCGATGACCGCCTGCTGGTGGTGATCGGCCCTTGCTCGATCCACGATCCGGCTGCAGCCCTGGAGTACGCCCGCCGCCTGTTGCCGCTGCGCCAGAAGTACGCCAGCACGCTTGAGATCGTCATGCGCGTCTACTTCGAGAAGCCCCGCACCACCGTGGGCTGGAAAGGTCTGATCAACGACCCGTACCTCGACGAGAGCTATCGCATCGACGAAGGCCTGCGCATGGCCCGCCAGCTGCTGATCGACATCAACCGCCTGGGGGTACCGGCGGCCAGCGAGTTCCTCGACACCATCAGCCCGCAGTACATCGGCGACCTGATCAGCTGGGGTGCGATCGGCGCCCGTACCACCGAAAGCCAGGTGCACCGCGAACTCGCTTCGGGCCTGTCGGCGGCGATCGGCTTCAAGAACGGCACCGATGGCAACCTGAAGATCGCCATCGACGCGATCCAGGCCGCAGCCCGCCCGCACCACTTCCTGTCGGTGCACAAGAACGGCCAGGTTGCGATCGTCGAGACCCGCGGCAACAAGGACTGCCACGTCATCCTGCGCGGTGGCAAACAGCCCAACTACGATGCCGCCGCCGTCGCCAGTGCCCGCCAGGAACTCGAAGCTGCCAAGCTCGATCCGGTACTGATGATCGATTGCTCGCACGCCAATTCGAGCAAGCAGCACCAGCGTCAGATCGATGTAGCCAATGACCTGGGCACCCAGCTGGCCGCGGGCGAACAGGCCATCTTCGGCGTGATGGTCGAAAGCCATCTGGTTGCCGGGGCCCAGAAGTTCACCCCGGGCAAAGACGATGCAGACAAGCTGGTCTATGGCCAGAGCATCACCGACGCCTGCATCGGCTGGGACGATTCGGCCGCCGTGCTGGACACCCTCAGCCGTGCCGTCGAGGCCCGCCGCAACCGGGCCTGATCACGCGAACTGACTCAGAGGTCGGTCAGATTCCCCCGGTGCCCAGCAGCACAGCCTGAGCCCGGGGGTCGTCAGCCTCCAGCACCGGTCGGATCAGCTTGTTGAGCCGGGCTGCATCGGCCCGCAGCACTCGCTGCTTGATCGCCAGCAGCCGTGACGGGTGCATGCTGAAGCTGCGCAGCCCCATGCCCAGCAGCAGGTCGGTGAACTCGGTATCCCCGGCCATTTCCCCGCAGACACTGACGCCCTTGCCGGCATCGCGTGCGATCCGGATGGTCTGCTCGATCATCTGCAACACGGCCGGATGCCAGGGGTCGTAGAGATGCGCCACCGTCTCGTCCGCCCGGTCGATCGCCAGGGCGTACTGGATCAGGTCGTTGGTGCCGATCGAGACAAAATCGAAGTACCGCATGAACAGCGGCAGGATCAGCACGGCCGCCGGGATCTCGATCATCGCGCCGACCTCGACCTCGCCATAGGGCACCTTGGCATCGCGCAGTTGCTCGCGGCAACGCTGCAGGATGTCCAGCGTGTGGCGGATCTCGCTGGCCCGCGACAGCATCGGGATCAGTAGCTTGACCGGCCCGAAGGCCGCCGCCCGCAGGATGGCGCGCAGCTGCCGCTTGAACATCGCCGGGTCGGACAGGCTCCAGCGAATGGCCCGCAAACCCATGGCCGGATTAAGCGTGTGCTCATGGCGCAGCTCGGCCGTGGACATGCGATCCAGCGGCTTGTCCGCACCGATATCGACGGTGCGAATCGTCACCGGCAACCCGTTCATCGCAGCGACCGCCTTGCGATAGGCCTCGAACTGTTCCTCCTCGTCAGGCAACTGCCCTCCGCGGTTCATGAACAGGAATTCGCTGCGGAACAGGCCCACCCCCTCGGCACCGACCTCGAAGGCGCCGCGGGCATCGTCGGGCATCTCGATATTGGCCAGCAGATGCACGCGCTCGCCGTCCAGGGTGACGGCGGTGCGGTGCTTCAGCCGAGCCAGACGATCCCGCTCCAGCCGGCCTTGGCGCTGGCGGAAGGAATACTCCTCCAGCACGATCGGCGACGGGTCGACGATCACCAGCCCAGCGTCGCCGTCGATGATCACCCAGTCGTCCTGACGGATCAGCCGGCTGGCATCGCGGGCACCGACCACCGCCGGGATATCCAGGCTGCGGGCCACGATCGCCGTGTGCGAATTGCGCCCGCCCACATCGGTGACGAAACCGGTGAAGACGCTGCGCTTGAAGTGCAGCATATCGGCCGGGGCGATGTCATTGGCGATCAGCACCAGCGGGCCGTCCTGCCCGGCCAGGTCGGAGCGCTCCGAGCCGTTCTGCAGGGGCGAACGCGGCTGGCTGCGCGCCACCAGGGCAGACAGCACCCGCTCGGCAACTTGCTCGATATCGGCCTTGCGCTCGCGCAGGTACTCGTCCTCCATCTCCTCGAACTGCCGCACCAGTACGTCGAGTTGCGAGGTCAGCGCCCATTCGGCGTTGTAGTGCCGCTCGACGATCCAGCCGCGGATGGCTTCCTCCAGCATTTCGTCGTGCAGCAGCATCAGGTGCACGTCCATCAGTGCGGCAAGTTCCTGCGGCGCATCCTCGGGCAGGTCGCGCTTGAGGGCCAGCAGCTCCTCGCCCACCTGATTGCGGGCTGCGACCAGCCGGGCGATCTCGGAGTCAACCTCGGAAGGTTCGATGAAGTAGTGCGCCACATCGACCCGGTTCGAGCCGATCAGCACGGCGCGTCCGATCGAGATGCCCCGGGAGACGGGCAGGCCGAAGATCTGCAGGCTCATCGAGGGCCTCCTGGTTGGCGGGTGCTGGAGCGGCCTGCGGTCATTCGCCTTCGCCGAACTTGTCGTTGATCAGGGCGCGCAGCGCATCCATCGCCTCCTGCTCGCGGTCGCCGTTGGTCTCGATCTGGACTTCGGTGCCCAGGCCGGCGGCCAGCATCATCACGCCCATGATGCTCTTGGCGTTGACGCGACGTCCGTTGCGGCTGAGGCTGACCTCGCAGGGGAAGCTGGCGGCCAGCTTGGTGAGCTTGGCCGAGGCACGGGCATGCAGGCCCAGCTTATTGCTGATGGTGATACTGGTCTGGATCATGGCTGGGTTGCAGGGCCTGGTTCTGGGGACGGGTCGAAGCGATCGGCATCACGCCCTGGGCGCCTCCGATCATGGCCCGGTTGGTCAGCTCGTCGATCGGCAGCATCGCGTAGTTCAGCGCTCGCCACAGCATCGGCACGTTCACACCGGCCAGCACACGGATGCGCTGGCCATCGGAGACCCGCTGCGCCATGTTGGCCGGCGTGGCTCCGAAGACATCGGTCAGGATCAGCACTTCCTCATCAGCGGCCGCAGCGGCCACCAGGGTGCGCAGGCCGGCCTCGATCTCCTCGGCCGGCATGCGCGCGGCGACGTCGAAGGGCTGCATGCGAGAAGCCAGTTCGGGGAAGGTGTGTTGTCCCACCTCGAACAAGGCGGATGCCAGCGGGGCGTGGGCAACGATCAGGACTCGGGTCATGGGGCCGGATTATCGAGCCGAATCAGCCGGGTCGGGACAGTTCGAGTTCACGCTGTTCCCGCGATAGCGCAGCCAGGCGCCGGACTTCGGCGTAGAAACGGGAGAAATCGCGGCCGCAGCGCTCGAACAGTCGCTCGAAGGCAGGCACCTGCGCGTCATAGGCTGACAGCACCCCCATCGAGGCATTGTTGGCCCGCTCGAACCAGCGGGCATAGCCCGCCGCCTGCCTCGCACCGGTCTGGCCCGTCTGACCCCAGCGCTGCGCCATCTGCCCCGCCTCCTCTCGCATCCGGGCCAACAGGGACGCCTTGTCCTGCAGTCGCCGGGAGGCGGGCAGATCGGTCCGAGCATAGAGGGCTTCGAAACGGCGTCGGTAGTGGCCGGTCAAAGCCCGGAAATCCTCGCGGCGCTGCTCAATACGCTCCTGCTCGACCCGTGCGGCCTCATCAACCTGAGAGGTCAGCCAGCGGCGCACGCCCAGCCGCTCGACGGCCGTCGCGAAGGACTCATTGAAGGTTGTGTCCCCCGG
>Ga0228698_1001417_pt1 | contig 11781 bp, 10 predicted proteins | sample McNCre117_Aug_MG_FD_178015 | JGI IMG/M metagenome (GOLD analysis project Ga0228698, IMG submission 178015) | Freshwater microbial communities from McNutts Creek, Athens, Georgia, United States - 1-17_Aug_MG | ecosystem: Environmental > Aquatic > Freshwater > Creek | place: USA: Georgia...
GGGCGCGTCAGTCCGACCACCGCAGCACATGTGACCAGTGAATTTGGCCCCGAACTGTGCGTGATAGATGGCGGTGCTTGTGCGGTGGGTATTGAGTCGACCATCGTCGACTGCACCCGAGGCGTGCCTGTGCTGTTGCGTCCGGGCATGTTGACGCCTGAGCAGCTCACTGCCGCGTGTGGCATGTCTGTGTTGTCCGCCGATGCGGTGCGCAGTGACGCGCCTCGTGCCTCGGGTACGCTGGCCTCGCATTACGCGCCGCGCGCCTTGGTGCGGTTGATGTCTGTCGAGGCGTTGCAGGCAGCATTGCATGGCTTGTCGCCCACCGACGGGCGTGTGGCGGTGTGGAGTCGCCACTTGCCATCTGGCATGACGCCACAATTGAGCTGGTGCAACATGCCGCAGCACGCGGTGGATTGCGCGCAAGTGCTGTTTGCGCAATTGCGCGAATTTGATGCGCAAGGTGTGAGTCAGATCTGGATCGAAATGCCGCCCCTCGGACCCGACTGGGACGGGGTGCGGGATCGCCTGATTCGTGCTGCAACCCCAAACCGTTAAACTCCTAGCCGTATTGACGAAGGCCAAGATGAAAAAAGTTTTGAATTCCCGTTTCTGGGGTGTGTTGGGTGTGATGTTCTCGGTGTTGTTGACCGCTTGCGGTGGCGCCAGTTCGACGGTGAATCCGTTGGTGCCAGCGCGTGTGATTGCGTTTGGGGATGCCCTGAGCACGGTCAATGCGAGCGGACAAGGAACCTACACGGTGCAAACCGGCGAAACCGACAACACGGTCGCAGGTCGCCTGGCCTCGCGTTACAGCATCGCGCTCAACGGTACGTTGAGCCAGCCACTGGCCAGCACCGGAGGTTTCAGTTACGCCTCAGGCAGTGCCAGGGTCAGTGATGTGGTCACGCAGATCAACACTTTCCTGACACAAGTGAACAACGTGGTGGGTTCCAAAGACCTGATCGTGATCACAGTGGGCGATCTGGATATTTACGATGCGGCGCCAACGAATAACACGGCCGCCATTAGCACTGCGGTGCAAAACCTGGTGGCTGCCATTCGGCGACTGACCACAGCGGGTGCCCAGTATGTGGTGATCATGCAGCCGCTCAACATGGCGCGTACGCCTTGGGCCGTGACCAATAGTTTGACGACCAACGCGCAAGGCCTGAGCTATGACACGGGCACGGCTTGCATGTCTTTCTCTTGCCAGCTGACCGCGCAACTGAACATCCAGTACCCCGCCACATCCGGCCATCAGCCGGTGTTGCTGGCAGATCTGGCGAGCTATTTCAACTTGATCACTGGCACGACCGGGACCGGCAATGCCAACACATTTGCGTCTTATGGTGTTGCCAACCCTGACGTGGTGGCATGTACCGTCAACACGCCATCGTGTACGACATCGACCGTCACAAGCGGCACCAACAGTTGGAATGGCGTGGCGTGGGACTACACCACATCGATTTTTGCCGATAACTTGAACCTCACCCCTTTTGCCAATCGTTTGCTGGCCGATTACATCTACACGACGTCGATGTACCGCGCTGGCTGGCGTTAATTAAGGTCAGTTAAGGTTGCTGTTGCGCGGTCCAGTCGACCAGCGCATCCAGCGCAGGACGGGCTGCGTTCGCATTGGGGTGGTTGAGCACTGCCACCAGCACCCAGCGTTTGCCTCCTGCGCCATCGACAAATCCCGCGATGCCCGCCACGTCGCGCAAGCTGCCAGTTTTGAGATGCGCGACGGCTTGGGCCTTGCTGCGCTTGAGCGTGCCATCCAGGCCTGTCACCGGCAATGAGCTGATCAACTCTGGCATATAAGCGCTGTTCCACGCCAGTTGCAACAAACGCGCCAGTGCCAGGGCGCTGATACGTTCCTCGCGGCTCAGTCCTGAACCGTTTTCAAGCATGGGGGCGTCTGCGCCAAGACGGTCTTTCCACCAACGCAATACCAGTTCACGCGATGCCGCGAAGCTGCCCACGCCGTGTTGTTGCAGGCTCAAAGTCAAAAACAGCTGCTGTGCCATCACGTTGTTGCTGTATTTGTTGATGTCGCGAATCACCTCTGGCAAGGGGGCAGATTCTTGCTCGAAGACAAACTGGGCGTTGCTGGGAACAGTCCCCTCGCGTATCTGGCCGCTCAGTTGCCCACCCAGTTGCTGCCACATGCCACCAATGGCGCGAGCCGCATACTGAGTCGGCGCACTGTAGGCAATGGGCCAGATTTTCTCGCCGCAGGCTGCCGGGTAACCTCCTGCAAAACGGACACGTGTGGCATCTGACCAGTCGGCGCGCAAGCCACTGCGGTAGTCGCTGCAGTCGCCATCCAACAGGGGGACCGAAGGGGAGAGCTGCATTGACAGCATGGGCGGTTCGATGTGAACCCGTGCCACGTTGGCCGCACGATCGGGCGAGAAGTGAACCAGCAAAGACTTGAAGTTCAACAGCAAAGCATCGGGCGTGGCGTTGTATGGGCGTAGCGGTTCGCCATCGAAGCTGGAGGGGTCGTGCGCTGGCACGTTGAACGCGCTGCGGTCGAGCACGATGTCCCCCTGAATTTTTTGCACGCCCATGCCTTGCAAGCGACGCAGCATCAGCCACAGACGCTCCACGGTCAGACGCGGGTCGCCGCTGCCTTTGATGTAGACATTGCCTGACAAAACACCGTCGCGCAGCGTACCATCCCAATACACCGGCGTGCGCCAGACAAAGGCTGATCCCAGCAAGTCCAGTGCTGCTGTGGTGGTGACCAGCTTCATCAGGGAAGCCGGATTCACCGGCGCTTGTGCGCGATGCAGCAAGCGCGCGGTGCCTTTGAGTTGCACCTCGGCCACCACCACGCTGAGCGCGTCACGCGGCACTTGGGCACGCTGCAGCGCTGCTTCCACCGACACGGGCAGTTTACCAACATCGGCCACAGCGGAATAACAGACCAGTAGAGCGCTCAGGCCCCAATGCCAGGGTCGAAGCAAATGGGCAGAGGGCATTGACATGGATAGGCGCATGAAGTCATTATCTAGCCGGGATAATGGCGAGATGACGATTTTTAACTGGCTTGCACTAGAAACCAGCACCGATGTGCTGTCGCTGGCCGTCGCCCGTGGATGCCAGACTTGGCTTCACACCGGCGAAGGTGGCGCCAAGGCTTCGAACGATGGCTTGCCGGTGTTGCTGGAATTGATGAACCAGGCCCAGCTGAACTGGACAGACGTGACGGCCATTGTGTTTGGCCGTGGCCCTGGAGCATTTACGGGGCTGCGCACCGCATGCTCGATGGCGCAAGGCCTGGCGTTGGGAGCCGATCGGCGGGTGTTGCCGATCGACACCTTGTTGGCGGTCGCTGAAGAGGCTCGGCATGCACATCCAGATGCGCCTGGACGGGTGTTGGCGGTGCTCGATGCACGGATGCAACAGGTCTATGCTGCGGCCTATGAACATGGCCCCAACGGTTGGCAATGCGTGCAAGAACCTGCTTTGCACAGTCCGGGCGAATTGTGTTGGCCAGATCATTGGGCGCAGGAAGAATTCGCCGCTGCGGGCAATGCCTGGGAGTCGTATGCCGACCAGTGGCCCAGCGCGTTGACGCCATTGCGGTGGAAGGTCTTGCCGACAGCCACGGCGCTGCTGCGCCTGGCGCCCCAGGCTTGGCGTGACGGCAAGGCCGTGCCGCCGGAACTTGCGTTGCCACTGTATGTGCGCGACAAGGTGGCGCAAACCACAGACGAACGCGCGCGCCAGCAGGCCGTGTCGTCCAGGAGCGCTTGAGATGCACGCAGTGCTGTCGAATTTCGAATTTGATGTCCGGCTGGTGTCATTGACCGAGGCATGGCTTGAAACCGTGCTGTGCATTGAGCAGCAGGTCTACAGTCATCCTTGGACGCGTGGCAATTTCGTCGATGCGTGCAAGGCGGGTTATGCGGTGCAATTGCTCATGCAAGGAGATGAAGTGCTGGGCTATTTTGTTGCCATGCAAGGGGTGGACGAGGTGCATTTGCTCAACATCACCGTGGCACCCAAACATCAAGGATTGGGTTGGGGGCAGCAGATGTTAACGGTCTTGTCGACATGGGCGCGTGATCTGAATGCTCAGTGGCTGTGGCTGGAAGTGCGCATAAGCAATACTCGAGCCTTGCAACTGTATGAACGTATCGGCTATCGACGTGTGGGCTTGCGCAAGCAATACTATCCACTGGCAACAGGACAGCGCGAAGATGCGATTGTCATGTCGCTCAAACTGTGAATTTTCCGCCATGTCTTTGACCCTTGATGCACGACAACGCGCCATGCTGGCCGAGATGGGTGTGCGCGACTGGGCTCCTGAGGTGCAAATTCCCGCGCAAGCCGTGTCGGCGCCGATAGCGATCGAGTTGGCTGAACCGCCTCGTGTGGAGCCACTGGCAGTGAAGCCTGTGTTAGCCGATGCGCGACGTCCGCAAGGCGTGGCGCAAATGGACTGGGCCTTGCTGCAGTCGGCGGTGGCCGAGTGTCAAGCGTGCGATTTGTGCAAGACACGGCAACGCACGGTGTTTGGCGTCGGTGCGTCTGCGCCTGAAGGCCAGGCGCCGCAAGTCGACTGGTTGATCGTGGGTGAGGCGCCGGGCGAAAATGAAGACCGCCAGGGAGAGCCCTTCGTCGGTCAAGCTGGCAAGCTGCTTGACAACATGTTGCGGTCCTGCGGACTGTCACGCACCGCGCCTGCAACGCAAGGCGGCGGCGTCTACATTGTCAACGTGCTCAAATGCCGCCCGCCAGGAAACCGCAATCCACGTCCCGAAGAAGTGGCGCAGTGCGAGCCGTTTTTGCAACGACAGGTGCAATTGCTGCGCCCCAAGATCATCATTGCCATGGGGCGCTTTGCGGTGCAGTCTTTGTTGCAAGGCAGTGTGCCGCAAATTGAGTCGCAGCCGCTGGGCAAATTGCGGGGCAAGGTTTACCACTATCACGGCGTACCCGTGGTGGTCACCTACCACCCGGCCTATTTGTTGCGCAGCCTGGCAGAAAAGGCCAAGGCTTGGGCCGATTTGTGTCTGGCAATGGCGCAGCTCAACCGGCCTGCTTCCTGACGGAAGAGGCCTCCTCTTAAAATTGGTGCCATGACTTTTCTTGACATGCTGAGCGCGGCTGAGCGCCAAAACGCGTCCATGCTGTGCGTGGGCCTTGACCCCGAACCGACCAAGTTTCCCGCCAGCATGAAGGGCGACGCCAACAAAATTTACGATTTTTGTGCCGCCATTGTCGATGCCACGGCAGATTTGGCCATTGCCTTCAAACCGCAAATTGCATACTTTGCCGCGCATCGTGCCGAAGGCCAGCTGGAGCGCCTGATGGAGCACATGCGTCGCATGGCGCCCCAGGTGCCTGTCATTCTTGATGCCAAGCGTGGTGACATTGGCTCCACCGCCGAGCAATACGCAATAGAGGCTTTCGAGCGTTATGGTGCCGATGCGGTGACGCTCTCGCCTTTCATGGGCTTTGACTCGGTGCAGCCGTACCTCAAATACCATGGCAAAGGCGCGTTCCTGCTGTGCCGCACCTCGAACCCCGGCGGCGACGATTTGCAGAACCAGCGTTTGGCTTCGGTCGATGGTCAACCCTTGTTGTATGAGCATGTGGCCAAGCTGGCGCAAGGCCCTTGGAACCTGAACGGCCAGCTCGGTTTGGTGGTTGGTGCGACTTATCCCAAAGAGATCGAACGGGTGCGTGAGTTGGCGCCCACTGTGCCGTTGCTCATTCCTGGTGTTGGCGCACAAGGTGGCGATGCGATGGCCACGGTCAAAGCGGGGTTGCGCACGGCTGGCGGCGCAGTGACCGGTTCGATCATTGTGAACTCCTCACGTGCCATTCTCTACGCCTCAAGCGGCGAAGATTTCGCGCAGGCTGCGCGTCGTGTTGCGCAGCAAACGCGTGAGACGTTGGAAGCTGCTAAGGGCTAAGTTTTTTTGCTGTGCCCGCTCCTCATACGCACCCGCGAAATCGTTCGCGAGCACACCCCACCGTCACGCACTGCGACGAGGCACGGTTGGTATTTGTCATTGCGCACACACACTGCGTTCGCAGCCTTCGGAGAGGGGGGCCGCTGGCAACGATTTCGCGGGTGCGTATGAGGCGCCAGCGGTCCTCCTCTTCAAGGGCGAGCTCAGCAACAAGAGCGGGCACCACCCGCCGTCATGCGCGAGCTCAGCTCACTCAGTGCAAGAAGAGTCGTGAGCGCGTTTAACCCAGCAACCGCTTCAGATACCGACCAGTAAAGCTGGCCGGATTTGCCGCCAGATCTTCCGGCGTCCCCACTCCTACCACCATGCCGCCACCCGAACCACCTTCCGGCCCCATATCAATCAGCCAGTCGGCTGTTTTGATCACGTCCAGGTTGTGTTCGATGATGACGATGGTGTTGCCTGCATCGCGCAAATGCTGCAGTACCTTGAGCAGCAACGCAATGTCGGCAAAGTGCAGTCCGGTGGTTGGCTCGTCCAGGATGTATAGCGTGCGGCCGGTGTCGCGCTTGCTCAACTCCAGGGCCAGCTTCACGCGCTGTGCCTCGCCGCCGGACAACGTGGTGGCGGCTTGGCCCAGTTGCAAGTAGGACAGTCCCACGTCCATCAAGGTTTGCAGCTTGCGTGCAATGTTGGGCACGGCACTGAAAAACGCCAGCGCAGCTTCTACTGTCAAACTTAGAATTTGCGCAATGTTCTTGCCCTTGTAGAGCACTTCCAGCGTTTCGCGGTTGTAGCGCAAGCCGTGACAAACCTCGCAAGGTACATACACGTCGGGCAAAAAGTGCATTTCCACCTTGACCATGCCGTCGCCCTGACAGGCTTCGCAACGCCCGCCACCGCTACCGGCCGGCACGTTAAAGCTGAAGCGTCCTGGGCCGTAACCGCGTTCGCGAGCCATTGGCACTTCTGCCATCAGTTCGCGGATGGGCGTGAACAACCCGGTGTATGTGGCCGGGTTGCTGCGCGGCGTGCGACCAATTGGCGACTGGTCGACGTTGATGACCTTGTCGAACTGGTCCAGTCCGGTGATCTCGTCGTGCGCCGCCGGTTCCTCGTGGGCCCGGTGGATATGTTGCGCGGCAGCGGTGTACAAAGTGTCGTTGACCAGGGTTGATTTGCCAGAGCCCGACACGCCGGTGACGCAAGTGAGCAGCCCCACGGGAAAGTCGACATCGACCTGCTTGAGGTTGTTGCCGCGTGCGCCACGGATGCTCAACACCTGATGCTCTGGCGCGTCCGGTTGCAAGCGTTTCATGACGGCCAGGTCTTCTGGCGGCAGCGGCAGAAAACCGTGGCGCTGGCGCGGCACTTCAATGCGCAGCGTTTGCGCCAGATAGCGTCCGGTCAGTGAGTCAGGGTTGGCCTCGATCTCGGCGGGCGTGCCTTGCGCCGTGACTTGGCCGCCATGCACGCCCGCGCCAGGGCCCATGTCGACGCAGTAGTCGGCAGCGCGGATCATGTCTTCGTCGTGTTCCACCACCAGCACGCTGTTGCCAATGTCGCGCAAATGTTTCAGCGTGTCGATCAGTCGATCGTTGTCGCGCTGATGCAAGCCGATGCTGGGTTCGTCCAGCACATACATCACCCCAGTCAGGCCCGAGCCGATTTGCGAAGCCAGACGGATGCGTTGCGCTTCGCCGCCGGAGAGCGTGTCAGCGCTGCGGTCCAGGCTCAGGTAGTTCAAGCCGACGTTGTTGAGAAACTTCAGTCGAGCGGCGATTTCACGGACCACCTTGTCGGCAATTTCGGCCTTTGAGCCGTGCAGTTGCAAGCTGTTGAAATAAGCCCAGCATTCGCCCAGCGTGGCGTGGCTGATGTCATAAATGCCGCGTGCCTGAGCGCCTTCACCCATCCGGACATGGCGTGCTTCGCGGCGCAAGCGTGTACCTTCGCAAGACAGACAGGGCCGCGTGCCACGGTAGCGGCTCAGGTCTTCGCGCACCACGGCGGAGTCGGTTTCGTGGTAGCGGCGCTCCATATTGACCAGGATGCCTTCGAACGGGTGTTTTTTGGTGAGCTTTTTACCGGCTGTCGGTCCCGATGCCAGGCTGTAGTTGAACTTGATTTCTTCATCACCAGAGCCATGCAGCAGCACTTGCTGGACCTCGACAGACAGTTTTTCGAACGGGGTCTCAATGTCGAAGCCGTAGTGCTTGCCCACGCATTCAAGCAAGCTGAAGTAATAGGCGTTGCGTCGGTCCCAGCCTTTGATGGCGCCGCTGGCCAGGCTCAGGGATGGAAACGCCACCACGCGCGCTGGATCGAAGAAATCCTGATGTCCCAGCCCATCGCACGCCGGGCAAGCGCCTACCGGCGAGTTGAAAGAGAACAGGCGTGGCTCAAGTTCAGCGATTGAGTAATGGCACGTCGGGCAAGAAAATTTGGCGTTGAAGCTGTGCTCCACGCTGCTGTCCATTTCCAGCGCGATCACACGGCCGTCGGCCAGTCGCAACGCTGCCTCGAAACTTTCGGCCAGCCGCTGGCGCAAGCCTGGCGTTGGGGTGCCGGCGTCTTCTGGTGCAATCGCTTCAGGGCGAATTTTGACGCGGTCAATCACGACGTCAATATCGTGCTTTTCGGTCTTCTTGAGTGTGGGCAAGGCGTCGAACTCGTACACCGCGCCGTTCACGCGAAACCGCACATAGCCTTGAGCTTGCAAGTCGGTAAACACTTCGCTGAACTCGCCTTTGCGGTCGCGTGCAATGGGGGCGAGCAGCATCAGTTTGGTGTCGGGCGGCAACGCCAGCACCGCATCCACCATTTGCGCCACGCTTTGCGCTTGCAGCGGCAGTTGGTGATCCGGGCAATAGGGCGTGCCGGCACGCGCGAACAACAGACGCAAGTAATCGTGAATTTCGGTCACCGTGCCCACGGTCGAGCGCGGGTTGTGACTGGTGGCCTTTTGCTCGATGCTGATGGCGGGCGATAACCCTTCTATCAGGTCGACATCCGGCTTGTCGAGCCGACCCAGAAACTGGCGCGCATAGGCTGACAGGCTCTCCACATAACGACGCTGGCCTTCGGCATACAGCGTGTCAAAAGCCAGACTGGACTTGCCCGAGCCCGACAACCCGGTGATGACCACCAGCTGGTTGCGCGGAATGTCCAGGTCGATGTTCTTCAGGTTGTGCGTGCGTGCTCCGCGAATGCTGATGCAGCGCAGTGCAGAAGGATGGTTCAGAGCATGGCCCAAATAGGCGCCATCGGTAGATGCGTTCACGGGTGTGTCAAAAATCAAGGGCAACTCAACATGATAGTGCTTTGTCTGGCGACTTGAGCAGGACAGATGAGGCGTCCCAGGAATGCGGGACAATCTGGCTTGTGACTATCAACATGACCCCTGACTCCACTCTTGACCACAGTCCCCGCATGACACCCCTGGAGCGGCGTGCCAGCGGTTCATTGGCTTCGATTTTCGCGCTGCGCATGCTGGGCTTGTTCCTGGTGTTGCCGGTCTTTGCCCTGGAAGCTCGCCATTACGTTGGTGGCGATGACCCGGCGCGCATCGGTTTGGCAATGGGAATTTATGGCCTGACCCAGGGGGTGCTGCAGATTCCTTTTGGCATGGCGTCTGACCGCTGGGGCCGCAAGCGCGTGATCGTGACGGGCTTGCTGGTGTTCGCCGCCGGCAGTGTCCTGGCAGCCTTGGCCGATTCTCTGAACGGGTTGATATGGGGCCGCGCGCTGCAGGGCGCGGGGGCGGTGTCGGCGGCGGTGACCGCCATGCTGGCCGATCTCACGCGTGACAATGTTCGTACCAAGGCGATGGCGCTGATCGGCGCGAGCATCGGCTTGATGTTTGCGCTGTCTTTGGTGCTCTCGCCCCTGCTGACGAGCTGGATCGGACTGTCTGGTTTGTTCACCATGACGGCGCTGCTGTCGTTGGGCGGTGTGGCCGTGGTGATCTGGGGCGTGCCGCACGAACCGCAGCAGCACAAGGACGCCGGGCGTGGCGGCTTGCGTGAGGTGTTGGCGCATGCCGGTCTGATACGCCTGAATGTTGGCGTGTTCGTGTTGCACGCGGTGCAGTTGGCCATGTGGGTGGCCATTCCGGCCTTGCTGGTGCAAGCCGGTTTGCCCAAAAACGAGCATTGGCAGATTTATTTGTTGGCGGTGCTCGGCTCCTTCGTGCTGATGGGCGGGGTGTTGTTCCCGCTGGAGCGTCGCGGCTACTTGCGTGCCGTGTTTTTGGTTTCGATTGGGCTGATCGCCGTGGTGCAACTGGCCTTGCTGGGGGTGGCGTCCGGCACCGCGAGTGTGACCACCCTAGGGTGGTTGCTGTTTGCTTTTTTCTGTGGCTTCAACGTGCTCGAAGCTACCCAGCCCAGCCTGGTGTCACGTTTGGCACCCGCGCACTCGCGCGGTGCTGCCATAGGTGTGTACAACACCTTGCAGTCTTTAGGGTTGTTTGCCGGTGGCTGGTTGGGGGGTACGCTGGTCAAAAACTATGGCGTACAAGGGTTGTTTGTGACCTGCATGACCTTCATGGTGATTTGGTTGGTGGTAGCCTGGCCCATGAGCGTGCCTTCGCGCAAAACATCCACCTGATCCAGGCCCGATAATCAGCCCCCTATTGGAGGAATTTACCCATGGCATCCGTCAACAAAGTCATTCTCGTCGGCAACTGCGGCCGCGATCCCGAAGTGCGTTACCTGCCCAGCGGCCAGGCCGTGGCCAACGTCAGCGTGGCCACGTCGAGCCGCCGCAAGGACAAGAACAGTGGCGAGATGGTTGAAGACACCCAGTGGCACCGCGTCACGTTCTACGATCGTCTGGCCGAGATTGCCGGTGAATACGTCAAGAAGGGCCGCCCCATTTACGTCGAAGGTCGCCTGAAGTATGGCACCTACACCGACAAGACCACTGGCGTCGAGAAAAACACCGTCGACATCATCGCCACCGAATTGCAACTGTTGGGTGGTCGTGAAGGCATGGGCGCTCCCTCGGGTGGTGAAGAAGGCGGCTACAGCCGTCCCGCCGCCGCACCACGCCAAGCCGCTGCCCCCGCCGCGCCTGCCGCGCAACGTCCAGCAGCGCCTGCGCGCAGCAGCTTTGAGGACATGGATGACGATATTCCGTTCTGACGGGTATTTTTAGAAAAATGTAACGCTCAAGCCCGCAACCCCTCAGTTGCGGGCTTTTTGCAATTTAGTCCATTTTTCTGTATGTTTTCAACATCCTGTGTTTGAGAAATGTGACGCCTTGGATTTTTATGAGGTCCTTCATTGTGACGTCATTCCTAAATGAGTGTCCGTATGAGGTGAAAGATCATCTTCTCAAAGCGATGGTCTATTGATGGGCGTCGTGATTTGTCCACCCCAGGCTTCGACCAATTGCCTGATAAGTTGTGAAACGATTCTGCTGGCCTGAGTAAGCTGACCTTGTTTGGGATGGGCGAGTGTGACGTAGCGCTTGAGATCAGGGCCGATGATCTTGGCTGCTTGAAGTCGCCCGATGCGCAATTCCCGATCGACAGAGAACGGTCCAAGCAGGGCATACAAATGGGGATTCTCTGCGATGAGTTCCTTTTGGACCAACAAGGAGTCTGCCTCTGCAGCGGCTTGCAGGTGAAACCCTTTACTCCGGGCGGTTTCATCAAGGATGGATCGCCAGTGAGCCGCACGACGCGGCAGCACCAATGGAAGCCCCTCCAGGCGGCGGAATTCAACAGTATCCGCGTGCGTCAGGGAAAGACCTGGGCGTGAAACCAAGTAAGTGCTTGCGGTTGCGAGCAAGGTTTCGTCTGGATTATTCGGCTTGTCGTATCGAAAAAGAATGGCCA
>Ga0228698_1001418_pt1 | contig 11780 bp, 7 predicted proteins | sample McNCre117_Aug_MG_FD_178015 | JGI IMG/M metagenome (GOLD analysis project Ga0228698, IMG submission 178015) | Freshwater microbial communities from McNutts Creek, Athens, Georgia, United States - 1-17_Aug_MG | ecosystem: Environmental > Aquatic > Freshwater > Creek | place: USA: Georgia...
GCTTCCACCGATGGGCAAGTCCGTGCCGCGTTGGAAACGCCAGCTGGTGGAGAACTGCCAGGTGTTCAACATCGAGCTTTGGAACGCGAGCTTTCCGAAATGGCCGGCAGCTCGCATCGCGAAGGCGCAGCAATAAATCATGACCAGGGGAGAGAAAAATGACTGCCAACACGCTCAAGATTCGCGATGACCATCAGCCGCTGAGGTTCACGGCAGAAGGTGACGCGTTCAAGCTTGAAGACAGCTCGCAAGCCGCATGGCTTACCGGCAAGACATTCGGGCGCAAGGAGCTCCGCAACCGTATCGAGCCGTGGCTGACATCGTTGTTCCAGTCAGAGCATCTGTCGCTGCTCGCTGGTTCGGGTCTCACCCACGCAGTGCATTACTTGGCTGCCGGCAAAGGTGCCGCAGGCATGGGCGCCTTGGCGCTAAGTCACCATCAAACCGAAATCAATCAGGCTGCCGAGAAAGCGGCAGCAGCAGCCGGGCGTGAGAAGGGCAATTTAGAGGACCAGTTACGCGTTGCTAACGAGCTGCTGCGTGGTCTGGAGATCCTCCAGCAGAAAACAGAAGCCGAGGCTCTGCGCACTGAGCTTAAGACCGGCATGCGGGATTTCGCTAAGTCGATCCTGAAGAGCGAAGAAGGAATCGCCAGCGCAGCTGAGGACAAGCGCGAGGAGGCGTTCAACACCCTTGTCACCTTCCTGATGAGCTTTGCCAGTCGCACTGGGGTGCGTGACCGGCTGAACATCTTCACCACCAACTACGACCGGCTGATTGAGGCAGGTGCGGAGTTGGCTGGGCTGCATCTGCTGGATCGCTTCCTGGGCAAGCTGATGCCCATCTTCCGGTCTTCTCGCCTGGATCTGGACATGCACTACAACTCGCCCGGCATCCGTGGCGAACCGCGTTATCTGGAAGGCGTGGCCCGCTACACCAAGCTGCATGGCTCTGTGGATTGGGTGCAGACGGGCAATGACATTCGCCGTATCGGTTTGCCGTTTGGAGCCGCCAGCGTTGAACCCTATCTGCAGGCGCCGGGCCTGAGCGAAGCCTCGGCGCACGAGCTGATGATCTACCCCAACGCGGCCAAAGACAGGGAAACGGCGGACTACCCCTATGTCGAGCTGTTCCGCGACCTCGCGGCAGCGGTGTGCCGCCCGAACAGCACGCTGGTGACTTACGGCTACAGCTTTGGCGATGAGCACATCAACCGTGTCATCCGCGACATGCTCACCATCCCCTCGACGCATCTGGTGGTGATTTCGCGTGACGATCCGTTGGGCCGGATCATGCAGACCTACCAAGAGCTGGGCCGGCCCTCCCAGATCAGCTTGCTGATCGGCCCGGCCTTGGCAGACTTGACGACGCTGACCGAGCACTACCTGCCCAAGCCCGCTATCGACAAGACCACCTTCCGCATGAGCGAACTGCTCAAGCAGCGCATGGGGACGGACCCGCAACCTGCCAAAGCTGCAGCCCCAGAAGCTGGCGCTTCTGATGGGAGTGACCTTGTATGAACATGTCCCCCCTGGCTTATGCCGACTCCTTGCGCATCGGCACCATCGACTTCGTCTCACCCGACGAAATCAAGGTGCTGCTCGACATCGAGGCACCCGAAGGCGTGGCCCTCAACACCGGCACACCGCGACCCTTCCCGCGGATCAACGGCTATGTGCTGATTCCCAGCGACGACGGGCATCTGGTCGCCCAGGTCGAGTGGATCACCATAGAGCGTTCGCAATACCCCAAGCGCAAGGGCATGCAGGACTTCGGTCTGGTGGATTTGCCCTATCCCTTGCGCAAGATGAGCCTCAACCCGCTGGGGGTGCTCGCTTACGAGAGCAAAGACGCAAACGGCGATGACGTCTATCGCTTCCGGCGCGGCGTCGAAAGTTACCCCACCGTCGGCGATGCAGTGCTACTGCCCACGCAAAACCAGCTACGCGCCATCGTAGAGTCTGGCGACAACCGGCAGGTGCTGATTGGCACCAGCCCACTGGCTGCCAATGCGGAAGTCAAGATTGACCCGGACCGATTGTTTGGTCGCCATCTGGCCGTGCTGGGAAACACTGGCAGCGGCAAGTCATGCTCGGTTGCAGGCTTGATCCGTTGGTCGATGGACGAGGCCCGCAAAGCCCGAGGCGGCACAGACCCCAACGCTCGCTTCATCGTGCTCGACCCCAACGGCGAGTACGCCAACACCTTCCGCGACATGAGCAAGGTGCGGGTGTTTGCCGTTGAACCCGGCGACGGCATCGAGCAACTGCAGATCCCTCTGTGGTTCTGGAACAGTGCCGAATGGGCGGCCTTTACCCAGGCCAGCGCCAAGACCCAGCGGCCGACCTTGGTCCAGGCGCTACGGTCGGTCCGCGATGGCGTCTTTGGCGCCACCGTCACACCCAGCCATGAGATGCGCCGCTATCTGCGCACGCTCGTTTCGGCGATTCAAGTCGAAAGAATTTCGGGGAACCCGTGGAAAGGTGCTGGGCCTGCAAAAGGCTTCCGTGATCGATTGATCCGGTGGAAAGAGGGCTTGGCCGACAACGCTTCCTTCGATGAGGCGGAAAGCTCTGCGTTGAATGGTTTGATTCAACACATCACCACGCTCTTGGCCGCACATCCGGGTGATTGGCCTCCCATTTTCACCCCTCAAGAGATCGGCTCACTGTCTGGCGCGCTGAGCAGCACGCATTCCGTGTTTGGTGGCAGCGACACCGACATCCTGCCCATCGACGCCGACGTGCCACGCCCCTTCACTGGCGACCAGCTTCTGCGCAGTGTTGAAGCCACGGCCGAACTGCTCGGTGTCTCTGAGTACGTCGAGACCATGCAGATGCGCATTCGCACCCTGCTGTCGGACAGCCGTATGAAGATCGTCTCGGGCAGCGCCCAAGATCTCACGCTGGACGACTGGCTGCGCAATTACATCGGCGACAACGAGGCATCGAACGGCTCGGTCACCGTCATCGACCTCTCGCTGGTGCCTGCCGAGGTGGTGCACATCATCACGGCGGTGATCGCACGCATGACGCTGGAGGCGCTGCAGCGCTATCGCAAGCTGCAGCACGGCAAAACCCTACCTACTGTGCTGGTGATGGAAGAGGCGCACACCTTCATCAAGCGCTACCACGACGACGCGGAGAACCAGAACTCGGCCGCCATCTGCTGCCAGGTGTTCGAGAAGATCGCCCGCGAGGGTCGCAAGTTTGGGCTAGGCCTCGTGCTGTCCTCGCAGCGCCCCAGCGAGCTATCGCCCACGGTTCTGTCCCAGTGCAACAGCTACCTGCTGCACCGCATCAGCAACGACCGCGACCAGGAACTGGTCCACAAACTGTTGCCCGACAACTTGCGCGGCCTGCTTCGCGACTTGCCATCGCTGCCATCACGGCACGCCATTCTGCTCGGGTGGGCTTCGGAACTGCCGGTACTCGTGCAGATGAATGCGTTGCCTGAGCACCATCGACCGAAGTCGGACGACCCCGATTTCTGGGCTGTGTGGTCAGGCCAAGACAGCCTGGGGCTAGAGGCAGAGCGTACTGTGGACTGGAAAGGGATTGCAGACGACTGGCAGCAGATTTCCAGTGCATCAGCGGCGCTTGATTTGGACAGCCATGAATAACCCCCACATCTGCGCTCGCTTTAGGAACAGCTGGCAGCACGACCTGCTGCGGGTGAAGGGCGGCATCACCGACTACTGCGTAATCGGTGAGATCGACGTGCAGGCGCTGCGCCAGTTCCAAAGTATCCATTGCGCACCGGCCAAGCCGTTCAAGCCGGTGCCGGACGGATTTGAGATTGATTTTTGCCGCAAAGTATTGCCGGCGGGAGAGAAGAATGAGTGAGAGCCAGAACACCCGCCTTGCGCAGGGGATGGAAAGATATTTTTTTCGGGCCTCGGCAGCGGATTTTGAGAAAATCCCTGGAGCGCCAATATCCTACTGGCTAGGAAAGGGAGTATCCGGGACCTTCAACGGGGAAAATCTCTCTGCCTTGATTGAGACCGAAGGGCAAAACAAGACCGCCAACAATGAAAAATACGTCCGCCTTGCGTGGGAAGTGAGCAAATCAAAGATTGGAAAAAATTTGCGCTGGCTACCATATGCGAAAGGTGGAGACTATCGCAAGTGGTTCGGCAACATGCAGCACCTTGTTGACTGGTCAAAAGAGGCGCGGGAGCATTATCGAAAAGATAGCTCATGCCGATTGATTGCAGAGCACTTCTGGTATCGGGAGGGAATCACTTGGACGGACATTACATCTGCCGGAACAGCCTTTCGATTTCTCCCGGAGGGAGCTACGTTTGACATGTCAGGCCCCACTGCATTCTTTTCCAATCGAGAAGAGATTTTCCGCTCTGCAGCCCTCTTGAATTCCACATACACAAAATATCTTCTTCCGGTTCTGAATCCAACTCTTCATGCCCAGCTGCGAGACATTAAATCAATCCCGCAGCTTGAATTGGCAAAGAATAATCCCCGATGTGCTGAAATATCCAAGCTTTGCATCAAGGCAGCAGAAATTGACTGGAATTCATTTGAGGGGTCTATGGGTTTCTCTGCTCACCCACTATTCCTCCCTGAACACCGCCAGCCCACGCTTAAAGCTAACTACCATTCGCTCCGCACCCACTGGCGTGAGATGACGCTGGAAATGCAGCGCTTGGAGGCGGAAAACAACCGCATCTTCATCGACGCCTACGGGCTGCAGGACGAACTCGACGAAAAGGTAGACCGGAGCGAGATAACTCTTACCTGCAATCCGCATTACCGCTACGGTGGCGATAAGACTCAAGAAGAGCTGGAAGCCCTGTTGTTGGCGGACACCATGCGCGAGCTGGTGAGCTACGCCGTGGGCTGTATGTTGGGCCGCTACAGCTTGGATGAGCCGGGGCTGATCCTGGCCAACCAGGGCGAAACGCTGGCCGACTATCTGGACCAGGTGCCACAGCCCAGCTTCCCGGCGGATGACGACAACGTGATCCCGGTGCTGGATGGGGACTGGTTTGCCGACGACATCACCCTTCGCTTCCGCCAGTTCCTGCGTGTGGCGTTCGGCGAAGAGCACTACGACGAGAACCTGGCCTTCATCGAGCAGGCACTCAACGTGAAGGGCAAGCGCAACTACAGCCTGCGCGACTATTTCCTGAGCGAGTTCTATGCCGACCATGTGAAGCGCTACAAGAAGCGCCCCATCTACTGGCTGTTCAGCAGCCCCAAGGGCAGCTTCAATGCGCTGATCTACATGCACCGCTACCGCCCGGACACGGTGAGCGTGGTGCTGAAGTACCTGCGCGACTATCGCGAGAAGCTCAGCACCGAGAAGGAGCGCCAAGCCTCGGTGAGCATCAACCCCGCCACCAGCCAGGGCGACAAGACCCGCGCCTTGAAGGAAGTGGACCGCCTGGCCAAGGTGCTGGCCGAGCTGGAGGACTACGAGCGCGACGTGCTCTACCCGAAGGCCACCGAGCAAATCGCCATCGACCTCGACGACGGCGTGAAGGTGAACTACCTGAAATTCGGCGCTGCGCTCAAGAAGATCGTCGGGTTGGACGCCAAGGAAGAGGATTGAGCATGAGCCTGCCGCCCCTACCCGCTGACTATGCCCCGCTGCTGAGCGCGCTGAAAGAGCGCGTTCGTGCTGCGCAATACGCGGCGCTGAAGGCCGTCAACACCGAGCTAGTGGGTTTGTACTGGGACATCGGCCGCATGCTGGTGGAGCGGCAAGCCGGAGACACCTGGGGCAAGGGCGTGGTGCAGCAGCTGGCGACCGACCTGCAGCAGGCGTTTCCCGGCGTCGGAGGTTTTTCCGCCTCCAACCTGTGGCGGATGCGCGCGTTTTTTGAGGCGTACCAAGGCCAGGAAAAACTCGCACCACTGGTGCGAGAAGTGGGCTGGAGCCACAACCTGGTGATCTTGGAGCGCTGCAGCGATGCGCTGCAGCGCGAGTTCTACCTGCGCATGACGCGCAAGCTGGGCTGGTCCAAGAACGTGCTGATTCATCAGATCGACAACCAGAGCTACGAAAAGTCGCTGCTGGGCCAGACCAACTTTGACCAGACATTGACGCCCGAGCTGCGAGCCCAGGCCAAGCTGGCAGTGAAGGATGAATACACCTTCGATTTTCTGGAGCTGAGCGAGGAGCACAGCGAGCGCGAGCTGGAACGGGCACTGATTGGCCGCATTGAGGATTTTCTGCGCGCCATGGGCAGCATGTTTGCCTTCATGGGCAGCCAGTACCGGCTGGAGGTGGATGGGCGGGAGTTCTTCATCGACCTGCTGCTGTTCCATCGCCGCCTGCGCTGCCTGGTGGCCATTGAGCTGAAGGTGGGAGAGTTCCAGCCCGAGTTCGTTGGCAAGATGCAGTTCTATCTGGCCGCACTCGACAGGCAGGTCCGTCAGGCGGATGAGAACCCCTCGATTGGCATCATCCTGTGCAAGGAAAAGAGCCGCACCATCGTGGAATACGCCCTGCACGATGCCAACAAGCCCATCGGCGTGGCCACCTACCAGATCACCAGCACGCTGCCGCAAAACCTGGCCGGGCAACTGCCCCCGCCCGAGGCCATTGCCGCGCTGCTGGAGGGAATAGAAAAATGAGCAATGCCAAGATCCAGCAAGCGCTGGGCAATCTGTTTGACAAGCAGCGCATCGTGTTCTGGTACGACACGCGGCGCGAGTTTCGTGCCGACTTTGAGGCACTGAGCCTGCCCGGCGTAGAGAAGATCGAACTGGCCAACAATGAGTTTGGCGTGAAGTACCGTGTCCTGCGCGAGCAGCCAGAGCAGAAGTTCCTGCTGTTCAAGGACGGGCCTGAGCCGGAATACCTGGCCAACTGGCTGCTGGACGTGCAGTTGGCCAGCGGCAGCACCTTCCGCACCGACCAGGTGGCCCTGTGGCTGGCTGAACTGGAGCTGGGGCCCGACACCTACCCCCTGCTGGAGTCGCATCTGGCCTTCTTCGAGGCCGCGAAGCGCCGCGAAAAACTCAAATCGCTGTTGGAGCCCAGCGATAGCGACAGCGCCTTGCGCAAGAAGATGCTGGCCGTCTGCGTGGGCAGCGACAGCCCTCGAACAGATGCCATGCTGGAAACCTTGCTGGCTGAGCTGGCCAGCGGCGCTGATGCGAAGTGGAAACTGGTGGAGCGCAGTGGCCTGCAGTCGCACTTCTGGGAACAGATGAAGCGTGCCTACGGCTATGAAAGCGAAACGCCGGGCCTGCAGGACTTCGTGATTGAGCTGTTCAAGAGCTGCTTCCTCAGCGAGGTGGACGCTGGGTACAAGCCGCGACTGACCTCGGACGCGAAGGTCTTCATCCAACGCTGGAAAGACAGCCGCTTGAATGCGCAGGCTTTCGAGGTGCTGTCCGCTCAGTGCGCTGACATCTTGCAGATCGAGGACAAGCTTCAGGGGCTCGAATACCGCACGCTGATGTCTGTAGATGAATTCGAGGCCATCGACTGCAAGATCCTGAGCGATCTCGTGCGCGAGGTCGCAGCGCGCACGGTCAGCGCTCAAGAGGTCGAGCAATGGGTACGGCAGCGTCGACAAGGGCATTGGTTCGATAGCTATCAGCATGTCTACCAGGCCATTGAGCATGCAGCTCAATTCATGCAGACGTTGGAGCTGACGCAGCTGGAGATGGACTCGCTGGCCGACGGCGTCCACAAGTACACGCAGAGCTGGTTCCGGCTCGACCAGCGCTACCGCAAGTTCATCTTCCATGCGCGGGAGTCAGGCCAAGCCTCTCTGCTGCAAGCGCTGAGCCAGCAGGTCGAGAACCTGTACACCAACAACTTCTTGTCGCACCTGAATGTGCGCTGGCAGCAATTTGTGGATGCTTGCCAGCTGTGGGAGGCGGCACCAGTGGCCAGCCAAGCCAACTTCTTTGAGCGCTTTGTGCAGCCCACGCTGAACCGGAAGGGCAAGGTCTGCGTGCTGATCTCGGATGCCTTCCGCTACGAAGTGGGTGAGGAGCTGCAGAGCCTGATCCGGCGCGAGGACCGATTTGACGCTGAACTGAACCCAGCGCTGTCATGCCTGCCGAGCTACACCCAGCTGGGGATGGCGTCGCTGCTGCCGCACAAGACGCTGCAGATCGTGGAGGACACCAGTGGAGAGGTGGTGGCCGACGGCATCAGCGCCACGGGCACAGCCAATCGCGCCCGCATCTTGGCGCAGACGGTGGCTGCATCCACTGCCGTGCTGGCGAAAGATGTGCTGGCCATGGGCAAGGAAGACTCGCGCGCTTTGGTGCGAGACCACGATGTGGTGTACGTGTATCACAACCTGATCGACAAGACGGGCGACACACGAGATACCGAGGAGCGCGTGTTTGGCGCCGCCGAAGAAACACTGGAAGAGCTGCTGCGTGTGATCAAAAAGCTGGCCAACGCGAATGCCAGCAACATCGTGGTCACAGCGGATCACGGCTTCATCTACCAACACCACCCGCTGCAAGACAGCGACTTCCTCAGCACCGAGCCCAGCGGTGACGAGATCCTGTACACCGACCGCCGCTTTGTCTTGGGGCGCGGCCTGCGCGAACACAGCAGCTTCAAGACCTTTCAGCCCCAACAGTTGGGCTTGGCGGGCAACCTGCAAGTACAGATCCCCAAGTCAATCAATCGCTTACGCCTTAAGGGCTCAGGTAGCCGCTTCGTGCATGGCGGCGCCACCTTGCAAGAGGTGGTGATCCCCGTCATCAGCATCAACAAGAAACGCCAGAGCGACGTAGGTAAGGTCGACGTGGAATTGATCGGTGGCGGGGGTAAAACCATCACCACGGGCCAGCTGGCCGTCGTGCTGTATCAGACCGAGCCGGTGACGGACAAACGCCAACCGCGCCGTTTGCGAGTGGGATTGTGCTCGCTGGATGGAGAGCCGATCTCGGACGTTCAAGAACTGAGCTTCGACATGGCTTCAGACAACCCACGTGAACGTGAAGTTGCCGTGCGCTTCATCCTCAGCCGCAAGGCCGATAACTACAACAACCAGCAGGTCGAGCTGCGTCTGGAAGAGCCCGTGGAAGGAACGTCACACCACACGCGCTACCAATCGGTGCGGTACACGATCCGTCGCTCGTTCACCAGCGAGTTTGATTTCTGAGACATGGCGAGGGGGCACTGATGAGCCAACTGGACGACAAGATCAATCAACACTTCGCCGGGCTCGTGGTTCGCAAGGACCTGGTCAAGACGGTGAAGGGCAACGCCATCGTGCCCACTTACGTGTTGGAGTACCTGCTGGGCCAGTACTGCGCGACCAATGATGAGGCGACGATCCAGGCCGGTATCGACACGGTGCGTGAGATCCTGCGCAAGCACTATGTGCATCGCAATGAAGCCGGGCTGGTGCGCTCCACCATCAAGGAGAAGGGGCGGCACAAGGTCATTGACCGCATCAGCGTGGCGCTGAACGACAAGTCCGATGCCTACGAGGCCGAGTTTGCGAACCTCGGCATCAAGAAGGTCATCATCGATTCAGCCACGGTGAAGGCGCACCCCAAGCTGCTGGTGGGAGGCGTGTGGTGCATCGCTGACCTGGAGTACATGTTCACTGAGGACAAGAACGCCACTCCGTGGGTGCTGGCATCCATCAAGCCCATTCAGCTCTCGCACTTCGACTTCGATGCTTACCTCGCTGCGCGCAAGCAGTTCAGCACTGAGGAGTGGATCGACCTGCTCATTCAGAGCGTTGGTTTCAATCCGCAGATGTTCGGCAAGCGCAACAAGCTCAGCCAACTGGTGCGCTTGATTCCTTTCTGTGAGCGCAACTTCAACCTGATTGAGCTGGGCCCGAAAGGCACAGGCAAGTCGCACATCTTCTCGGAATTTTCACCGCACGGCATTCTGATCTCCGGCGGTGAAGTGACGGTACCCAAGCTGTTCGTCCACAACGGGACGGGCAAATTGGGCCTGGTCGGTTATTGGGATGTGGTGGCCTTCGATGAGTTCGCCGGCAAGCAAAAGCGCGTGGACAAAGCGCTGGTGGACATCATGAAGAACTACATGGCGAACAAGTCGTTCTCCCGTGGTGTGGAGACGTTGGGCGCCGAAGCCAGCATGGTGTTTGTGGGCAACACCGACCACACGGTGCCCTACATGCTGAAGCACTCCGACTTGTTCGACCCCCTGCCCGAGAAGTTCCATGACTCGGCGTTCCTGGATCGTATTCACAGCTACATCCCTGGCTGGGAAGTCGATGTGATTCGGGGGGAGATGTTCTCAAGCGGCTACGGCTTCGTCGTGGACTACCTGGCGGAGATCTTGCGCGCACTTCGCAACCACGATTTCTCCGACCGCTACAAAGCTCACTTCAAGCTGTCGGACGACATCTCGACCCGTGACCGCGATGGCATCAACAAGACCTTCTCGGGCTTGATGAAGGTGATCTATCCGCACGGTGAGGCAAGCGCAGAGGAAATCGAAGCGCTGCTGCGCGCAGCGATCGAAGGGAGAAAGCGGGTCAAGGACCAACTGCTGCGAATCGATTCCACTTACCCCGCCGTCCGGTTCACGTACACCGACCAGCAAGGCAACGAACATTCAGTAACGACACTGGAGGAGGAAGAATACCCTGCGGCCTACCACCAGCGGATCACGGCGGAAGCCCCCGCTGACCAAGTCTCGAAAGTGGTCACATCCGTGCATGTTGCGGATACCCCAACCGCTGCGTTGACGCCAGCGCCACTGATTGCTGGCTCCACAACGGCACCACTGGCCACACCAACGTTGAAAGAACAGCACTTGGTCTTCCAGGAGAACCAGCGCGGCGTGGCTTTTGACAAGCTGTTCGGACCCTACTTGGTCGGCGCCAAACGGATCATCGTGACGGACCCGTACCTGCGCATGTTCCACCAACAGCGGAATCTGATGGAACTCCTGGAGACGATCAGCAGGAACTTCAAACCCGAAGACGAAGTGGCTGTGCACGTGGTGACGGTGGAAGACGAATTCAGCGGCGACCGACAGACCGAGAACTTCGAGAAGATGGCTGCAGCGTGCACGTCTATCGGCATCCAGTTTTCCTGGGCATACGACACCTCAGGCACCAAGCATGACCGCGACATCACGACGGACCATGGCTGGAAGATCGTGCTCAGCCGTGGACTCGACGTGTTTCAGCGCTGTGAACTCAACGACGCCTTCAGTTTTGCGAACCGCATGCAGCAGCACCGGCAATGCAAGGAGTTCAACGTCACGTTCGTGAGATTGCAGTGAAGCAGTCGGTGCTCGCCCTCACTAATCGTCGAACGCGAGGAGGCCACAGCACCAGTGGTCTGTGTTGATGTCAGTACCAATCAGGCTAGGCTGGCATCGAGATCACGATAGCAAGGCAGAGCGCATACAGGGATGAAGAAGGGAGAAAAATGACAGAACAGACCAGCAACCAATCGTCCGGCACCACGTGGTTCGTCGGAGCCAGCTTCGGTCACACCGATGACCAGAGCGCCCGCTTCCTCGAAGAAGGCATCTGGGAGATCAGCAGCCCCAGCCAGAAGGAGCAGGCGCTGGTTCGCTCTATGCGGCCTGGTGAGTGCATTGCCATCAAGGCCGCGTATGTGCGCAAGCACGGTCTGCCTTTTGACAACCGTCAGCAGACGGTGTCTGTCATGGGCATCAAGGCAATCGGCGTCATCACCGAGAACCCACAGGATGGTGAGCGCGTCAAAGTGCAGTGGCAGCCCGCCGATGGCGTGCGCGAGTGGTACTTCTACACCTACCGACCCACTATCTGGCGCGTTGTGCCCGGCGAATGGAATGCGGATGCGCTGATCGAG
>Ga0228698_1001419_pt1 | contig 11775 bp, 8 predicted proteins | sample McNCre117_Aug_MG_FD_178015 | JGI IMG/M metagenome (GOLD analysis project Ga0228698, IMG submission 178015) | Freshwater microbial communities from McNutts Creek, Athens, Georgia, United States - 1-17_Aug_MG | ecosystem: Environmental > Aquatic > Freshwater > Creek | place: USA: Georgia...
GGTGCTGCCTGTGCTGGTGCCGGATCTGGCCGAGCTGCACGATCTGCCTGATTCGGACAAGCAGCGCCTCAGCCTGAGCCGATGCCGCATGCTGTTGACCGTGGCGCTACGTCAGCATGATCGGCCGCTCGGCTTGATGGGCTGTGGCAGCTTCGAGGCGACCGGTCTGCCGGTGAACGTGGCGGAACCGGGTGCCCCGGACATCGAATACTTCGCCAGCGTGGGTGAGCGGGTGTCGGTGGCGCTGGATCGGATCCGGATTCACTCCGAGCTGCGTTCTGCTTTCGAGCGCCTGCAGTCCAGCGAAGCAGTGCTGCGCCATGCCCAGAGCGTGGCCGAGGTCGGTCACTGGACCTATGACGTCGGCAGTGGGCTGTTCAGCGACTCCGGGCCGCTGGCTCAGGCCCTCGGGCTCGGACCGGAGGCCCGCTTCAGCTTCGAGCAGCTGCTGCAGGTGGTCTTTCCCGAGGATCGGCCTCGGCTGATCCAGGTCTGGCGGCCCGTGCCGGACCGTCAGCCACGCGAGTTCGAGTTCCGCTACCGGCTCGGCGCGCAGGTGCGCTGGATCCAGGTGCGGGCCGAAGCACAGTTCAACGCGGTCAACTGGATCGTGCGGGTCATCGGCGTCAGCCGTGACATCACCGCTCGGCGGCTGAGCGAGCTGGTGCAGCGCACCCGGCTGGCGGTGCTGGATCGGGTGGTGCGCGCCGACCGGCTCTCCGAAGTGCTTGATGAGGTCGCGCACAGGCTGGAGGAGGTTCACGCCGAGTGGCATGTGGCGATCGTGTTGGTCGATACCCATGACGGGCGCGCTCGCACCGTGGCCGCACCGACCCTGCCGGGCTGGTTCTGCGACCGGCTCGACCGCCTCGGCATTGCGCTGGGGGCGGGGTCCAGCGGCTCGGCACTGTATCTGGGCGATCCGGTGCTGGTGGAGGATCTGGCTCACAGCAGCTATTGGCAGGATCTGCGCCCCGAGATCGAGCGTCTGGGCGCTCGCTCGGGGTGGTCGCTGCCCTTCAAGGATGAGACGGGTCGGGTGCTGGGTTGCTTCTCGGTCTACCGGGCCGAGCCCGGCCTGCCCTGTCAGGCCGCCAGCACCCTGCTTGATGAATTCGTCGACATCGTCGCCCTGGCGGTGCAGCGTGTGCAGGCCGGTGAGGCGCTGCGTCAAGCTGCTGCCGTGTTCGAGAGCACCCACGATGGCGTGCTGATCACCGATCTGCACTCCAACATCGTCGCCGTCAACCAGGCCTACTGCCGCATCACCGGCTACCCGGAGTCGATGCTGCTCGGCCGCAATCCGCGCATGTTGCAGTCGGGTCGGCATGACGCGGCCTTCTACCTCCAGCTCTGGGAGAGCGTCAAGAAACAGGGCTACTGGCAGGGCGAGATGTGGAATCGGCGCCGAAGCGGTGAGCTGTATCCGCAGTGGGTGACGATCAGCACGGTGCGCGACGACCGCGGCGAGCCCAGCCACTACGTTGGGGTGTGCACCGACATCTCGCGCATCAAGCAGTCCGAGCAGCAGCTCGAACGCCTGGCGCACTACGATCCGCTGACCGGCCTGCCCAACCGGCTGCTGGCTCAGTCCCGCCTGGCCCACGCGCTGCAGCGAGCCCGAGATGCGCAATCGCAACTGGCGGTGTTGTTCATCGACCTCGACCGATTCAAGGGCGTCAACGACAGCCTTGGCCACGCGATGGGCGATGAGTTGCTGGCGGCTTTCGCGCAGCGGCTGCTCACGCAGATCGGGCCGACTGACACACTGGCCCGGCTCGGCGGCGACGAATTTCTGCTGATCCGTGAGCACATCGACCATCCCAGCGAGGTCGCCACCTTGGGCCAGTCGCTGATCGATGCGCTGGAGACGCCCTTCCTGATGGCTTCCGGGCAGGTGCTATTCATGACTGCGAGCATCGGGGTCAGCCTCTTTCCCGACGATGGTGGCAGTGCCGACGAACTGATCCAGCATGCCGATTCGGCGATGTACCAGTCCAAGCTCGGCGGACGCAGCACGTTGCGCTTCTACACCGAGGCCCTGACCCATGCAGCCAACGAGCGGCTGGATCTGGAGCTGCAGATTCGCCGAGCCTTGAGCAATGCCGATGAATTCCGCCTGCACTATCAGCCGGTGCTGACGGTACCGCCCGATCGCGGTTGCCGCCGCATCGGGGTCGAGGCGCTGCTGCGCTGGACCTGTCCGGGACGTGGCGCGATCGAACCCGCGCGTTTCATCAGTCTGGCCGAAGAGACCGGGCTGATCCTGCCGCTGGGCGAATGGGTGCTGGATGCTGCCTGTCGTCAGGCTCGGGGCTGGCTGGAGCAGGGGCAGGCTCTCGGGGTGGCGGTCAATCTCTCACCCCGCCAGTTCCGGCAGGCTGATCTGGTCGAAACCGTACGAGCCGCGCTCAAGGCCCATCAGCTTCCCCCTGAGCTGTTGGAGCTGGAGATCACCGAAAGCGTGCTGATGGACTGCCCGCAGACCGCAATCGACACGCTGTATGCGCTGCGGCGGCTCGGTGTACAGCTGGCGATCGACGATTTCGGCACGGGCTATTCCTCGCTGGCCTACCTGAAGCGCTTTCCGGTCCACAAGCTCAAGATCGATCAGAGCTTCGTGCGCGGGTTGGCACAGCAGAGCAGCGATCAGGCCATCGTTCAGGCCACCATCACCATGGCGCACAGCCTGGGTCTGACCACGCAGGCCGAGGGGGTGGAAACGCTGTCGCAGTTCCGCCTGCTGCGTCGTATGGGCTGCGACTTTGTTCAGGGCCACCTGTTCGGGGCCGCTCAAGCCGCCGAATCGATCAATCTGAGCAGGTCGGGCCGTCGCGGTGACAGCGTGGCCGACCCCGGGGCGCAGGCCCGACCCAGCCGTTCGTAATGCGGGTGGCCACAGCGGCCGCACACGTGCGCATCCACAGCGGTACCTTCCGGATCGGCGGCGCTGTCTACCAGGGCCTGCAGGATGCGGCGAAGGGCCTCATGTTGTTGCGAGGCGGGCTCGTGAAGGACGGAAAAGGGGGGTCCCAGGCCGATCAGTCTGGATCGCCATCCGGCAGGCAGCGGTGCTGCTACCAGCACATGGACCTCCTGCCGTGGCAGGGGCGCCAGGGCGTCGAGGTCGGTCAGGCGGATCAGGGTCAGGGGAGGGAAGGATTCGGGCGCCGCTTCGGTCAGCGGGCCGACCACGACCACCAGGGTGGGTCGGGCCACAGCCAGATCAACGCGCCGCCGTGCGGGCGTACTGCACCAGGATCTCGTCGCGGCGGACCATGCCGAGTTCGGCACGGGCCTTTTCCTCGACCATCTCCAAGCCGTTGCGCAGATCAAGCACTTCGGCAGCCAGACGGCCATTGGATTCACGCGCCGCCTGATTCTGCTGATGCAGCTCGTCGAGCTGCCGGTTGAGCTCCATCACGCGGGCCACGCCGCCCTTGCCAAACCATAGCCCGGCCTGAGTCAGGCCGAGCAGCAGCAGCAGGGTCAGCGTAACGACGCGCATGATCGGGAGGCCGCCGTGGGAAAACGAACGATCAGCGCAGGTTGTAGAACGCGGCACGACCCGGGTACACGGCCACGTCGCCCAGGTCTTCCTCGATGCGCAGCAGCTGGTTGTACTTGGCCATGCGGTCCGAGCGGCTCATCGAGCCGGTCTTGATCTGGCCAGCGTTCAGGCCGACGGCGATGTCGGCGATGGTCGAGTCTTCGGTTTCACCCGAGCGGTGCGACACCACAGCGGTGTAGCCGGCGCGCTTGGCCATCTCGATGGCGGCGAAGGTTTCCGACAGGGTGCCGATCTGGTTGATCTTGATCAGGATCGAGTTGGCGATGCCCTTCTCAATGCCTTCCTTCAGGATCTTGGTGTTGGTGACGAACAGGTCGTCGCCGACCAGCTGCACCTTCTTGCCCAGGCGCTCGGTCAGGATCTTCCAGCCGTCCCAGTCGCTTTCGTGCATACCGTCCTCGATCGAGATGATCGGGTACTTGTCGACCCAGGTGGCCAGCATGTCGGTCCATTGGGCCGAGGTCAGCTTGATGCCGCCTTCGCCTTCGAGCACGTACAGACCGTCGTGATAGAACTCGCTGGCTGCACAGTCCAGGCCCAGGGCGATCTGTTCGCCCGGGACGTAGCCAGCCTTCTCGATCGCCTGCAGGATCAGCTGGATCGCCGCTTCGTGGCTTTCAACGCTGGGGGCAAAGCCGCCTTCGTCGCCCACGGCGGTGCTCATGCCCTTGTCGTGAATGATCTTCTTGAGCGCGTGGAAGGTCTCGGCGCCCCAGCGCATCGCTTCGCGGAACGACGGGGCGCCCACGGGAATGATCATCAACTCTTGCAAGTCGAGGTTGTTGTTGGCGTGTTCGCCGCCGTTGATGACGTTCATCATCGGCACCGGCAGCTGCACGCCGCCCATGCCGCCGAAGTAGCGGTACAGCGGCAGGCCGGCTTCTTCAGCCGCAGCGCGGGCGACGGCCATCGACACGGCCAGCATGGCGTTGGCGCCCAGGCGACCCTTGTTGTCGGTGCCGTCCAGATCGATCAGGGTCTTGTCCAGGAAGGCCTGTTCGGCGGCGTCCAGGCCCAGGATCGCTTCCGAGATCTCGGTGTTGATGTTGTTGACGGCCTTGAGCACGCCCTTGCCGAGGTAGCGGCTCTTGTCGCCGTCGCGCAGTTCGATGGCTTCGCGCGAGCCGGTCGAGGCGCCCGACGGTACGGCAGCGCGGCCCATCACGCCGCTTTCCAGCAGCACATCACATTCAACGGTGGGGTTGCCGCGGCTGTCCAGCACTTCACGGCCGACGATATCGACGATGGCACTCATGCAATCACTCCAGGTTTGAAAAATCGTTTTCGAGCAGGGGCTGGGCCTTGACGACGCGGTCCAGCGCGACGAGTTGTTCCAGCAGCGCCTTCATGTGCTTCAGGGGGACGGCGTTGGGGCCGTCGCTGAAGGCCTGGGCCGGATTCGGGTGCGTTTCCATGAACAGACCGGCCACGCCGACGGCGACGCCGGCCCGGGCCAGCACCGGCACCATCTCGCGGGCACCACCGCTGGCGCTGCCCAGCCCGCCCGGCTTTTGCACCGAGTGGGTCACGTCGAACACCACCGGTGCGCCTGATTTGCGCATCTCGGCCAGGCTGGTCATGTCGGCGACGAGGTTGTTGTAGCCGAAGCTGACGCCGCGCTCGCAGGCCAGGAAGCGATCCTCCGACAGGCCCGCCTCGCGGGCTGCGGCACGGGCCTTGTCGATGACATTCTTCATGTCCCAGGGCGCGAGGAACTGACCCTTCTTGATGTTGACGGGCTTGCCCGACTTGGCCACGGCATGGATGAAGTCGGTCTGGCGGCACAGGAAAGCCGGGGTCTGCAGCACGTCGACCACGCTGGCCACCTCGGCGATCTGCGCCTCGTCATGGACATCGGTCAGAACTGGCAGCCCGGTCTGGCGGCGCACTTCGTCGAGGATCTTCAGGCCGGCATCGATGCCGACGCCGCGCCGACTGGTGCCGGAAGAGCGGTTGGCCTTGTCGAAGGAGCCCTTGTAGATCAGCGGAATGCCCAGGCCGTCACAGGCTTCCTTGAGCTGTCCAGCGACGTCGAGCGAGAGCTGCAGCCCCTCGATCGAGCAGGTCCCGGCGATCAGAAAAAAGGGCCGGTCCAGGCCGACGTCAAAACCGCACAGTTTCATCAGGCCTGCTCCGTCTCGCCTTCGACGACTTCAGTCGGGGCCGCCATCATGGCCTGGTGGTTCAGCGCTGCGCCCACGAAGCTGTTGAACAGTGGGTGGCCGTCCCAGGGGGTGGACTTGAATTCGGGGTGAAACTGCACGCCGACGTACCAGGGGTGTGCCTCGGGCGGCAGCTCGATCATCTCGGTGAGCTTCTCGCGCTGTGTGATCGCGCTGATCACCAGGCCGGCTTCGCGCAGGCGGTCGAGATACTTCTCGTTGGCCTCGTAGCGATGACGGTGACGCTCGGTGACGACATCGCCATAGATGCGATGGGCCAGGGTGCCGGCCTTGACGTCGGAGCTTTGTGCGCCCAGACGCATCGTGCCGCCGAGGTTGGAGTTGGCATCGCGCTTCTGGATCGTGCCGTCGGCGTCCTGCCACTCGTCGATCAGCGCGATCACCGGATGCGGCGTGTCGGGTTCGAACTCGGTCGAGTTGGCGCCGGCCAGGCCCGCCTTGTTGCGGGCGTACTCGATCGTGGCGACCTGCATGCCCAGGCAAATGCCCAGGTAGGGAATACCGTTTTCGCGGGCATAGCGCGCTGCGGTGATCTTGCCCTCGACACCGCGCTTGCCAAAGCCGCCCGGCACCAGGATGGCGTCGTAGCGCGAGAGCTGATCGGCCGTCTCGTCGGTCAGCGTTTCGGAGTCGAAATACTCGATGTTGACGCGGGCATGGTGGTGCAGGCCGGCGTGGCGCAGGGCCTCGTTGAGCGACTTGTAGCTGTCCGACAGGTCGGTGTACTTGCCGCACATCGCGATGGTGACTTCGCTCTTGGGATGCTCGACCTCGTAGACCAGCTTGTCCCAGCGGCGCAGGTGGGCCGGACGGGTGAGCATCTGCAGCTTCATGCAGATCAGCTCGTCCAGACCCTGCTCGTGCAGCATGCGTGGCACCTTGTAGATCGTGTCGGCATCCCACACCGAGATGACGCCTTGCGGGGCCACATTGGTGAACAGCGAGATCTTCTCTCGCTCGTCGTCGGGGATCGGGCGATCGGCGCGGCACAGCAGCGCATCGGGCTGGATGCCGATTTCGCGCATTTTCTGCACCGTGTGCTGGGTCGGCTTGGTCTTGAGTTCGCCCGCGGCGGCGATCCAGGGCACGTAAGTCAGGTGCACGAAGGCGGCGTTGGTGGGGCCGAGCTTCAGGCTGAACTGGCGCACGGCTTCGAGGAAGGGCAGCGACTCGATATCGCCGACCGTGCCGCCGACTTCGCAGATCGCGACATCGACTTCTTCATCGGTGCCGAGACCGGCGCCGCGACGGACGTATTCCTGGATCTCGTTGGTGACGTGCGGAATCACCTGTACGGTCTTGCCCAGATAGTCGCCCCGGCGCTCCTTTTCCAGCACAGTCTTGTAGATCTGGCCGCTGGTGAAGTTGTTGCTGCGCTTCATCCGCGTGGTGATGAAGCGCTCGTAGTGGCCGAGATCGAGATCGGTTTCCGCGCCATCGTCCGTGACGAAGACCTCACCGTGCTGGAACGGGCTCATCGTGCCCGGATCGACGTTGAGGTACGGATCGAGCTTGATCAGGGTGACCTTGAGGCCACGGGATTCGAGGATGGCTGCCAGGGAGGCCGCGGCGATGCCCTTGCCGAGCGAGGACACCACGCCGCCGGTGACGAAGACAAACTTGGTCATGTCATGAGACCCGTTTCTTTCAGACGCAGCAAAAGACCGGATCGCGCTTCGCACGGCCCGCGTCTCCCCTGCCCCCCGAAACGGGCCGTGGTGGTAAACCGCGATTATATCGGCCCGGTGAGGGGCCTCAGCGGTTACGGCGACGGGCCGGCTTTGGACCCCTGGGGGCTGCCCAGGGCGGCGGCGGCCTCGCGTAGCTTGTCCTTCTTGCTCTTGCGCCGGCCCTTGACGCCGCCATTCGGATCGGAATGGGGGGTGGACTGCGGCACGGGTGTGGCCTGGGTCGTGACCTCGAATCCGGTCAGCTGCTCGCGCTCGACGCGCTGGCCCTGGCGCTTTTCGATCAGGCGGAAGTGGTTCTCGCAGTCGGGAGGGACGAAGCTGATCGCCACGCCGCTTGCTCCGGCCCGACCCGTGCGGCCGATACGGTGGATGTAGTCGACCGTGGCGCGCGGCAGGTCGTAGTTGATGACGGCCGGCAAGGCTGCGATGTCGATGCCGCGGGCGGCCAGATCGGTGGCGACCAGCACCCGGAGGCGGGCGCTGCGGAAATCGGCCAGCACCTGGGTGCGAGCCCCCTGACTCAGGTCGCCGTGCAGGGCATCGGCCTCGATGCCGGTGCGATAGAGCTTGTCGGCGACATGCTCGGCGGCGTAGCGCGAACTCACGAAGACCAGCACGCGTTCCCAGCCGTGTTCGCCCAGCAGATGACGCAGCAGCGGGGTGCGGCGTGCTTCGTCGACCGCGATGGCGCGCTGTTCGATCTTCGGGGTTGTCACCGGGGTGGCCGCGACTTCGATGCGCAGCGGGTCGCACAGGAGCCGGTCGGCCAGCCCGCGCACTTCTGCCGGGAAGGTGGCCGAGAACAGCAGGTTCTGCCGCCGCTGTGGCAGCAGATGCAGGATGCGGCCGATCTCGTCGGCAAAGCCGAGGTCGAGCAGCCGATCGGCCTCGTCGAGCACCAGCATCTGCACATCACCCAGTCGCAGCGCGTTGTGCTCGATCACATCGAGTAGCCGGCCCGGGGTGGCGACCACCAGATCGGCGCCGCCGCGCAGGAACATCAGCTGCGGGTTGATCGAGACCCCGCCGTGCAGGATCGCCAGCTTGATCGGTTGCGGCAGCGGACGGGATAGCGCCCGCAGCGTCTCGCCGACCTGCACGGCCAGCTCGCGAGTCGGCACCAGCACCAGGGCACCGGCGCGGCGTGGGGTGTCGCGGCCCTGGCTGGCCAGCCGTTGCAGCAAGGGCAGGGCAAAGGCGGCGGTCTTGCCCGAGCCGGTCTGGGCCATCGCCTGGACGTCGCGGCCTTGCAGGATGGCCGGGATCGACTCGGACTGGATCGGGGTCGGGGTCTGATAGTGACGTTCGTTGGCGGCGCGCACCAGGGCGGGCGCGAGGCCCAGGGAGGCAAAAGGCATAGGGGACATGAGGAAGCTGCCCCGGGAATGGGCCTTGGAGGTCGAGGGCAGATTGTAGGTGGGGGTGGGTCGCGCTACCCTGAACCCCTCGGTCCCATGGCGGGGCCACATCGCTGAGAGCAGATGGGGGTGCGGATCATGGCCTATGACGAAGGGCTGGCGCAGCGACTGCGCGACCTGCTGGGTGAAACGGTGCCAGCGGGCACGTTGGGCGAGAAAAGGATGTTCGGCGGGCTGGCGTTCATGAGTCGAGGGCACATGGCCGTTGGCATCGTCGGCACGGCCCTGATGGCACGGGTCGGGCCGACGGCCCATGAGGCCGCGCTGGCTCGGCCCCACGTCCGACCGATGGATTTCACCGGTCGGCCGATGAACGGCTATGTTTTCGTCGACCCGCCAGGCATCGAGTCCGATGCCGAGCTGGCCGGCTGGGTGCGCAGCTGCCTGGACTTTGTTGCCACCCTGCCGCCCAAAGGCTGAGGGCCGAGGCGAAGCGGCCTTTAGCGCATTGTCTCCAGCAGCTCCAGCACCATGGCGGCGGTCTCGGCCGGGCGTTCCATCGGGAACAGGTGGGTGCCTTCCATCCAGCGCTGCCGCGGCCCGACCAGTGCCCGGGTGGCGCTGAGGCCGACCTGCAGGATCTCTCGGCTGGCCGTGCCGCCGATGAAGCCGACCGGGCAGTGCGGCGGGTGACGTCGCAGCAGCTGCGGCAGGTGGTGCGGCAGCGTGTCGTAGATGCGCGCCTCGATCTGGCGGTCGAAGGCCAGCCGGACTCCACCGCTGACGTCAGCTTGGGGGTCGGCCTCCAGCCCTGCGCCAAGGTAGTCGGCCAGCACGGCCGCATCCCAGCGGGCGAACAGCGGCTTGGCGGCGAAATGCTCGGCCGCGGCTTCGGCGGAGGGCCAGACCGGGCGGCGGCGGCGCGCGATCCGGCCGGGTGAAACCCGCCTGATCAGCCCGGTGGCCTTGGCGACCTGCACGCTGTGGGCCCGCCAGCCGGCGACGACTGGCGAGTCCAGCATCACCACGCCGCGGACACGCTCCGGCAGCCGGCAAGCCAGCATCAGCGACAGGTAGCCACCCAGCGAATGGCCCACCAGCCAGATCGGGTCGCTGCCGTCGCCCAGGCCAGCGACGAAGGAGCCGAGTTCATCGCGCAGGTGCGACCAGTTGGAGTTGACGGGAAAGCGCGGGTCATGACCGAAGCGTTGCGGGGCTTCGACCCGCCAGCCCGCAGCGCGCCAGCGCTCGAACAGCTGCGCGTAGGTGCCGGCCGGGTAGCTGTTGGCATGGGCAAAGACCAGGGTGGGATGCATCGGAGCTGACCTGCGGGCACTTCAGATGATCTTTTCCTGCGCCGTGGTGATCTTGCGCACCGGGTCGAAGCGTTCCGACTCGACCATCAGCGGGTGCTCGGCGTCGCCGCCGTCCCAGCGCGGATCGTCGATCGATTCGAAGATTTCGCGCAGTCGCTGACCCCAGGTGCCGTGAATCATCTGGAAGTAGGGGTTGTGCTCGTCGATGCAGACCACTTGCTCGGTCTGGAAGGTGCCTGCCTGGTAGACCACCAGATCGAGCGGCAGGCCGACGCCGAGGTTGGACTTGATGGTCGAGTCCATCGAGACCAGCGCACACTTGGCGGCCTCGTCCAGGGCGGTGTGCGGAGTCAATACCCGGTCGAGGATCGGCTTGCCGTACTTCGACTCACCGATCTGGAAGAAGCAGGTTTCTCGGGTGGCTTCGATGAAGTTGCCGGCCGAATAGACCAGGAACAGCCGCATGCCTTCACCCTTGATCTGTCCGCCGAAGATCATCGAGGCATTGAAGTCGACGCCGGCGGCGCGCAGCGCCGGGCCGTCCTGCTCGTAGACACGGCGCACCGCCGAGCCCAGCACGCGGGCGGCGTCAAACATGCTGGTGGCATTCCAGATCGTGATCGGCTCGTTGTCGCCGTTGTGGATCTTTTCCACCTGCAAAATCTCGCGCACCGACTGGCTGATGCTCAGGTTGCCGGCCGACAGCAGCACCATGAAGCGGTCATCGGCCTTCTCGTAGACCATCATCTTGCGGAAGGTCGAGATGGCATCGACACCGGCGTTGGTGCGCGAATCGGAGAGGAAGACGAGCCCGGCGTTGAGCCGGATGCCGACACAGTAGGTCATGGGGTACAGCGGTTGATGGGTTGAATGGGGCGCGGCGTCAGGGCAGCAGTGACCTGAGCCGGTACAGGGCGTCCAGCGCCTCGCGAGGCGTGAGCTGATCCGGGTCGATATCTGCCAGGGCATCCAGTGCCGCCTGGGCCGGGTGATCCCAAGCAACGGGTATGCCATCGGCAGGTGAAATCGGGGGGATGTCGCCGGGCAGTTCGTCCGTCAGATCATCGGTTGGGGGCAGCGCGAACAGGTCGATCTGCGCAGCACCGTCGCGAGCGCGCTGTTCGAGTTGCTGCAATGAGGCGCGGGCCTGACGCAGTACGGCCGGGGGGATCCCGGCCAGTCGGGCCACCTGCACGCCGTAGCTACGGCTGGCTGGTCCGGGCTCCAGCGCATGCAAAAAGACGATGTCGTGACCGGATTCCACCGCGGCCACGTGTACGTTGGCGGCCTGATGGTGACGGGCCGGCCATTCGGTCAGCTCGAAATAGTGCGTGGCAAACAGCGTGAAGGCGCGATTGCGGTCGTGCAGATGGCTGGCGATTGCGCCGGCCAGCGCCAGGCCGTCGAAGGTCGAGGTGCCCCGACCGATCTCGTCCATCAGTACCAGCGAGTGCTCGGTGGCGCTGTGCAGAATCGCGGCGGCCTCGGTCATCTCCAGCATGAAGGTGGACTGCGCGTTGGCCAGATCGTCGGCCGCGCCGATGCGGGTGTGGATGGCGTCGATCGGGCCGAGCACGCAGGACGCCGCCGGCACCTGCGAGCCCATCGCCGCGAGCAGCACGATCAGCGCGACCTGACGCATGAAGGTGCTTTTGC
>Ga0228698_1001420_pt1 | contig 11769 bp, 10 predicted proteins | sample McNCre117_Aug_MG_FD_178015 | JGI IMG/M metagenome (GOLD analysis project Ga0228698, IMG submission 178015) | Freshwater microbial communities from McNutts Creek, Athens, Georgia, United States - 1-17_Aug_MG | ecosystem: Environmental > Aquatic > Freshwater > Creek | place: USA: Georgia...
CTGCCCGTTGCGGGCCAGCTCCAGCAGGGCCTGCACGAGATCCCGCATCAGCTTGGGGTTGAGGTTGGATTCAGGCTCGTCCCAAAGCAGCGGGCCGCTGGTGCCAGGGTTGAGGCTGCCGTTGCTGAGCAGGCGCTGCAGCACGCCGATCTTGCGGAAGCCTTCGGCCGTCATGCCGCTGGAAAGGCGGTGTTTGCCACTGGGCACGAACTTCCATTCCGTGCTGTCCTGGTACATCTGGGCATGCTTGGCCCTGGTGCGCGATGCTGAGCTTTTCTCCTCGTAACGTCCCGGCTCAAACACGAATCGCCCGTTTTCCAGCAGGTACTGGCCTCCGATCAAGTTGGCCAGGCGGGGAACAATGCTGGCGAACTTCGGATCGAATTGAACCTTGGCGTCGAGGTCGTTGGCGCCCTCTCTGACCAACTTGCGGGCCAGATCCAGATAGCCGTCGTCGAAGATGCGCTCGATGGTGGGTAGGTCTGGCTGCTCGGCTGTCAGGCCACGTACCAACGACAGTACCTCCTTGGTCGGAATGAAGATGGCGGGTAATGCCTCGCCAACTGATGCCGACGTTACCTTGACCACCTCGGCGCTGCCGTTGAACTTGGCAGTGATGAACTGGCCGGACGCAAAGGTCGTGTTCAGCTGCGCATCGCCACGTGTACCTGCACGACGCAGTTCGCCCACTTTTCCGCTGAGCGGCTGATACAGGCGGCACAACTTGCGGGCCAGTTGTTCATCAGCCTGCTCCCCTCTGGCCTCAGGTCCGCTCATGGCCAGTACGGCCTTGAGCAGCTGGGTTTTGCCAGTGCCGTTCTCGCCAATGATGATGTTGATGCCGGGCGAGAAGTCGATGGCCAACTCGGTGAAGGCGGTGAAGTTCTTGAGCTGCAGTTGGTTAATCATGCAGCCCTGCCTTGAGCGATGGCCTTGACCATCATCTCCATCTTTTCGGCTTCCGAGTTACCGTCCACCAGGCGCAGATACGCGCCTCGGTACTCCGGCTTGTGCGTGTTCTCCAGCACAAAAGCGGTCGTGGACACCACTTCACCGCCGATGCTGTCGAAGGCCCGGGCACCCAGGTGGGCCATCGAGAGAATGGTGTGTTGGTTCAGGATGCGGCTGCGCAAAGCCTCGAAGGACGAAAGGAACATCCAGCTCTGCATGGTGATCATGGCAACCGCGCCACCCTTCACCGTCAAATCCAGATTGCGCTCGATGAACATGGCAAACAGGTCGGACTTGCTGTTGGGGTAGTTCTCCTTGGCCCATGTGCTCAGCCGCCCGTTCATCCCTTTGCCGCCCATGTAGGGGGGGTTGGCCACCACCACGGCATAGCGCGGGCCCAGGGCTTCGGCCATGCGTAGCACCTTGAGCACGCGCTGATGGGTCTCTGCCAGGAAGAGGTTGCCGGCCATGTCCTTGGCTTCGAGCGTGGCCAACACGTCGGCCACGTTGCCGACCTTGGGCACGATCAGCGAGCCGAAGTTGTCGGCCTCGCTGAACTGCTGCAAGGTTTCGCGCAGGCCGTAGGTGAACAGGTCGCGGCCAACAAAGCCCATGTACTCGTCCAGCTCTTCGCGGCTAAAACTCACCTTCTCCAACACCGTGATGTTCGGTCTGACGCGCTTGTTGAAGAAGCGCCGCTGGCGGGCGCGTGCTTTCATGGTCAGGGCGAAGGCGGCCAACTCGCCGGCCCGTTCGTCCAGCTCGATGCCGTACAGGTTGTGCGTCAGGATCTTTTCCGGGATCTCGGCCGCGTCGTAACCGTCCTCTTCATAAATGGCGTAAAGCAAGTCGAAGGCATAGGTGAGCATGTGGCCCGAACCGCAGGCTGGGTCGCAAACTTTGATGTCTTCAGGCCTGTTGATGCGCAGGAAGTCGGTCTCCGGCTTCTCGGGCGGAATGTAGTAGGCCATCTGCTCGGCCAGCTTGGAGCTGGGCCGATTGAGCAGCCACAGGCGCCCCAGCGAGTTGTCCACCAGGTAGCGCACGATCCAATGTGGGGTGAAAAGCTGGGTGGCGGCCGGGATGTTCTCGGGCGCGATCTTCTGGTTCTTCTTCAACCCTTCGAAGACGGCATCCTTTTTCTCGGAGATGTAGAACTGGTACAGCCAGCCGATGACTTCGACAACCGGCTCGCCCGTGGCCAAGTCCTTGCAAGCTGCAGGCGTCATGGCCTCGCGGGTGTAGGCCAAGATGGAGTTGCCCGAGAGCAGGTCGTCGGGCATCAGCAGCTCGGTGTAATCGTCGATACGCTCGAACAAGAAGGGCATGGCCTGATGCCAGGCGTTGCAGGCAGCCACCACGAGCAGGCGGTAGGCCTCGCCTTGCGGATCATGGCTGGGGCTTTTGCCCGCCAGCAGATCGGCCACGAGTTGCTGCGTCTTGGCAGGCACCATTTCCTCGTCGATGTGGCCCATCTTGGCTTCAAGCAGGATCTCCGGTTGGAACTGGCCTTCGGCGGGCGACACGATGCCGATGCGCGTGTAGCGGTTCACGTCCATGAAACGCAGCGCGCAGAAACGGTTGAACCAGATGTAGGCCACTCTTTCGGTGACCCACGCCTTGCCGTGGTCCTTGATGGCCTCTTCCAGCTTCTTGACAGCCGCTGGACTTTCGCGCCGAGCGGCACTTCCCTCGGACAACACCAAGGCCAGCTTGGCACCGACCTGCTCGCCCAGCGTACGACGGGCGAACTGGGCGAATTTTTTGAGTTTGCTGGTGTCCATGGCGGGGCTCAAATCTGCACGCGGTTGCCAGCCTGGATTTCCTTCAGCCAGGCCTCACGCTGTTTTTTCAGGTAGTCGTCGAGCTCGGCCTCGCTGGTCAGCCAGGCTTTGGCGTAATCGACTCGGATGGTGCGGGCTGGCACGACTTTCGGCTCCGGCGTGGCAGGCTTGGGGGCGAGCGTGGCTGCGGCTTGCCGTTCACCTGCTGCAGGAGCCCCAGCGGCTGGCTGAGCCGTTGGGGCGGGTGCTGGCTGGGCGGGCTTGCCCCATTGCTCCAGTTGCACCAGGAGCTGCGAGAACCGGGACTCTTCGAAGTGCCGCAGCTGGTCGCGAATCATGGCGATGCGCTTTTGGCCCTGCAGCGCGCGGCGAGCCTCCGCAAAGGGCTCCGTCAGCTGTGACTGCCGCGCAGTGTCGATTCGACCGAACTCGTCGGTCGCACGAAGCCGCTGCTCCAGCTCAGCCAAGCGGTGAGCCGCAGCATCCCGTTCGATGGCCAGCTGTTGTGCAATGGCGTGCTCCAGCGCATCCAGCTGAGGCTTGAGTTGCTGCAGACGGTTGCCTTGCCAGGGCTTGCTGTCAGCCAGAAGGCTGCGAACAGCATCAACTTCGGAAGCCGCCACATAGGCGAAGTTGTCTTCCTGCTCGGCCACCAACGCCCGTGCTTGCTCGAAGATCGCGCGTTGCGGGCTGTTCATGAAGCGGCGCAGCGGATCGAGGATGTTTTCCTTGGTGTCCAGCAGCGCATCTTCAGCGCGTGTCAGTTCAGTCAGGAACCAATTGGGATTCTTGCTGGCCATGTCCTTCAAGGTGGCCAGCACAGGCGTGAGCACACTCAAGAACGGCAACTGTGCCTTCTGGCCGTGCAGAGTGGCCAGCTCGATTTCAAGCTCCTTCAGCGCGTCAATCGTCTCGCGAGCGAGTGCCCGTGCCTCATTGCTGCTTGCAGGTTTGTCAAAGAAGTCCGCAAAGAAGTCCTTCAGCGCACGCACTTGCGAGGCGCTGAACTCCACTTGCGGCTCCAGCACCAAAGAAGCGTGGGCATTGGTGTTGCGCAGGCTGCGCTCCAGCGCGTCGCGCTCCAGCGAGTTGCTGTCCTGTCGCACCTCCACCTTGCCCCGGGCACACAGCAGCGCCAAGTTGCAAAGGATGGCGGCGTAGTACCAGCCATAGTTCTTGCGCTCGAAGCGCTCGATCAGGCTCTTGACCGTGGTGCGAACCCCGCCTCGTGCGTTGCCTTGAATGAAAGCCAGCAGCTCTTGCTCGGGTTCAGTCAGGCTGGTGGCGTCATTGGCGATCAGCCCGTCTTCCATCATGCGAAGGTGTTTGCCGATGTCCGCCTCGTTGAACGGCACATCGCGCAGCATGCGCAGGTTGGGATAGGTGCTCTGCAGCAGGTGCTCAAACCCCTTGAGCACTCGCGTTTGCCCGTCTTCAGAACTGACATCCACGTCCGCTGCGTTGATGATCAGCGTGGCCTTGCCCAGCAGCCCTTTGGCGCGCACTTGCAGGTCGTTCAAGCGCTCGGTGTTCTGAAAGCCCTTGGCATCCAGAATGCGCTTGACGGCCTCTTGCGGGGTGTTGCTGTTCTGGCGGATGTACTTCTCGGTGCGCTTGTACATCGTCAGGTCTTGCATGAAACGCACGTCGGCTGGCAACACGACACGCAGCTCGTCGCGCCCCATGCTCTGCATGCGCTGCAAGGTGACGTTGTCGAAGTTGTCCGACAGCGGGGTGACGATGTGGATGGCCAGCTCGTGCTCGCGACTCAGTGCACGGTCATCCATCTTGCGGGTGTAGGCGTAGTCCTGGCCGTTGCTGTGACGGATCTTGCGCTGCTTGATGACGCCGTCGAAAAGCAGCGATTCCAGCTCCTTCAGGATGTCCGTGCTTTCGACTTCCGTCCCCTTGATTTCCTCTTCGACGTCTTTTTCTTCGTCGGTCAGGTACTCATACAGGTCGCCGTTTCGCTGGATGTAGGTTTGCTGCTCCAGCTTGTTGAGTGCGGCCTCCAAACGCTTGCGCTGGGCCGGAAGGTCATCACCAAAGCGCTCCAGCATCAACACGCTCAGGTTGCGCAGCGTGGCCTTGAACTCCTTGACGTACTTGACCAGGAAGAGCGCCTTGAGCACGCGCACGGCATATTCGTCGCCCAGGTGGCGTTCGGCATTGTTGATGGCGCTTTGAATGGCGCTTTTGAGTGCGCCACGGATGCCTTCGAACATGCGGTCGAAGGTCGCCAACTGCCCGACCGGCTCATTGTCAATCGCAATGGCCACATCCCGGAAAACGCCGAGCATGGAGCGCTCGCCCACAGAGTTGGCCTTGCCCTCAAAACCGTTGTGCTGCGAGAGGCCCCGAATGGTCGCCTGGAACAGAGGGAACTGGTAGGGAACGAAGGGGTAGCAGTAGGTGAAATGCTCCGCATCGCGGAAGTTCGTGTACTGTTGGCCCCCATCAGCGAACTCGAACAGCGTCTTGAAGTTGTTGAACTGCTGCTCGTACGTGGTGGCCAGCAGCGCAGCTCCGGTTTCGTTCTTGGTGAGCAGGCGCTTCTGGATCACTTCGGCGACGTCAGCGCTGGTGAGCTTGAGGCGGTTGGCAAAGCGAGCTTGGATCTTGGAGAAGTCGTTGCTCTGCTGTTTGTTCATATCGCCCAGGACCGAGTTCATGTCCTCTTGGGCGGTCACGATGATCCAGGCGCGGCCCTGGCATTTGGTGGCCAAGCTCTCGGCGACCGTCTGCAGGTTGGTCATCAGCTTGGTGTTGTCGGCGATGTACTGGCCCACCTCGTCCACAAAGAAGTTGAGGCGGAAGTTGGCCGGCTTCTTCTCCAGCCAGGCCCTCACCTGCTCGCTGAAGTCTTCGATGGACACGCTGTACTGCGCGCGGTATTTGTCCAGGATGCCTTTGGCCAATGCAGGGTCTTCACCTGTGATTTCCGCGTAGGCGCGGGCAATGTTGCCGGACTCCAGCAAGGCCTGTTCTCGGCCTCGCTCCCAGTGCTTGTTGGCGTGCTGCTGGTAGCTGGTCTTGAAGGCCTCCAGCTGGTTCCGGCTGTCGAGATCTCGTTCGAAGTGGGCGATGTAGCCTTGCTTGCCGAAGTAGCCACACATCTCGTTGAAGACCTTCACGAACACCGAGAGCAGGGCGTCCGTCTGGCTCTTGCTGATGATGTCGGCCTTCTGGTCGATGTTGAACAGAATGCTCTTCGAAGGGATGGCCACGGCCCTTTTCAAGGAAGCGCGCAGCAGCTCGTCTTCCTTGGGAATCTTGGGCAAGAAGATGTCGAGCGCTGTGCTGCCATCAACGCTGCGGTTCTCCAAGATCAAGGCCAGCATCTTCAACAGGTGCGACTTACCCGAGCCGAAGAAGCCTGAGACCCAGACGCCGTTCGCACCGTGGTAGTCGTTGTAGGCCTCCAAGAAGAGCTCCAGCCGCTTGGCAACTTCGTCTGTCAGCACGTACTCGTTCAGCTCCACGTACAGGCTCGACTCGTCGTCGGCCTTGATGACGCCTTCTATGGGGCGACTGACGGGCTGCTTGAAAATGCGGTTCAGTTCCATGGGCTCCCTCTTCAAACTTGGGTCTCGTAGATGTTGAATGCGCGGTAGTACTTGTCGTCGTGCAACAGTCCGAACAGCTCCAGCGATGCGCCTTGCTCCAGTGAGTGCCGATACTCACCAGGGAAAAACATCACTGTGGGTTTGTCTTTCGCAGTGCTTTGCAAATTGTTAAGCACGTTATGCGATCTGATGTACGGGAAGACCTCCCCAATACCGGTCAGAAACAGCACATCGAAATCAGTCTGATTCAGACGCTCGCCGATGGCAGGGATCAGATAGTCCTCGATCCCGAGGACGTTCTGCAGGAGTTCGAGCAAGTTGTCCTTTTCAACCTCAGACTCGACTGCCAGGATTTCATCCCAAAGACGGCCGCCATCACTGCTGCCCTCACGAGCTTGCAACAACTGGATGCAGAGATCATACAAATTGATCTCCAAGACCTTGACGCCCCGCCCGCCAAGACAGGGGACCTGAAGGTTGGCCAGGGAGCTAATGAGCTGGCGCTGGGTTCGCTCCATCTCAAAGGCTTCGCTCGCTCGGAATTCGCAGATGTAGAAGGGCAGATCGTTGTTCAGCCCACGCATCTGCAAGAAGCGCTCGCCACCGATCACCTGGATCAAGTGATCGAAACGGTTGGCGAGTGGTTGGTGGCCGATCTTCGAGGTCATTGAAGCCATCTTTGAATGTCGTTGTCAGTGGCCGGGAAGACCAGAAAAACCTGTCGCCCCTGCCGGGCCAGGAGCTGTGCGAGATAGGGGCTGAGTTGCGCGGGGTGGATCTCGTACTGGTCAGACAAGAGATCCGCTTCTCGCAGCATGCGAAACAGGTTCTGGCGCAACTTCAGCTGCGTTGACTTGGCGATGTCGTCCAACTCGGCATGCCAAAGTGCCTTGGCATTGAGAAAGTGGTCGAAGTCCGCGAAAACCAGTCGGCGGCGAAGCACCAGAAAGTGCTCTCGCAGCACCTCAATCCCGAACTCTCGAATGAATGGGTATCGGCGGCAGACCGCCACCCAGAGCAGGTTGGCTTGATCTCGCAGGCTGAGGTCCAGCAGTGCCGAAAGCTCTTCTGAACTCAGTTCTTGCAGTCGTGCTGTAACTTCCTTGCTGATGCGGGTTGCCGCAGCCGATGTGCGTACCTGCAGCAAGTTCTCAACCCGGAGTTGAGTGCGCGTAGCTGTCCAGTCACCCAGCTGCAAAAAGGATGCAGTGGCGATGGCGGACTCTTGCAAGAAGAGTCCGCCAGTTGTGAAGGACAGCCGGTAGCGCTCGGTCATGTGGCGCTGCCTTTGCTGCTGGGATAGCCAGGCGCCAGCACAGCGGTCTCTACACCGTACAAGGCAAGGTGGTCCTTCAACCAGAGGCGGTACTCGGGCCCTCGCAGGCTGTGGCCCGGGGAGCAGTCCACACTCCATTTGCGGAGGGCATAGCCAGCCAATGCAGCTCGCAATTTCAGCCGCAACACGCCCTCTGGCATGTCGTAGTCCATGTGCGTGACTTCGGGATGAGGTTGGTCAGGGTGAGGCACCAGGTCCAACTCGACGATGCGTGTCCACTGAACGTCTTGCTCTGGGAGCTCATGGCGCGCTGCCTCGTCGCCCAGCTTTGGAGTTGGCTTGCCGATCCGGGTCAGAACAAAGTCTCGGAATGTCTGCGACTTGCGATCGAACGCGCGCACATGCCACCGTAGGCCTGTGTCCAGCAGCGCAAAGGGCACGATTTCACGCGACGACTGGCCGCTGCTCACCGAGTGGTAGTCGATGCTGAGCACCTGCCCCATGTGAATGGCGCGCGTGATGCAGGCCAGGGTATCCAGCCCCGGGTAGGAGAGCCTGGAGGGCATGAGGCACGGCAGCAGGGCCTCAGACGAAGGAGAGGTAGCGTCCCCCAGCTGCTCAGTCAGCCAACCCAGAACTTGGGCCGATGGCACGGCAAACAGTGGCGAGAACCCTGCCCCTAGAAGGTAGCGTTTGCCACGGCTTTCGTAGTCAACGTTCTCTGGTGCAAGCTCTTTGTACAGCGCCAGGTCTCGCGAAGCGGCCGCCGACTGGATCCCGAAGCGCTGCATCAGGTCAGGCCGTCGAACCTCGCCAAGAAAGCGCAACCGCAGCTCGATGTGCTTGAGCCGGTCCCTTTGGGATTGGGGCAGTTCAGCTGTCGGATCAGCTTGCATTGTCGGGAGATGGTGCCTAGGAAAATAGATGTTGCCATTCTATCCAAATAAATCTCATATCCGAATCAAAAAGATACGAATATCGTAGTCGGATAGCATTAGGCCTTGGGTAGCCGACCAGCGAACAGCCAATTAAAGGGGAAGCGAGCGAGTGAAAACAGGACAACGACTTTGAAAATAGGGTATCGGACGGCGAAATTACCCCAATGACGCAACGATTGCCTCATTCTTGCCTCCCGGGATTGCGCGCTGATTCAAGTTCATAGAATAGGGCCCGAGATACATCTTGTGAGGGCCTATTGACTACTCTCGTAGCCTCGACACGCAACGGCTTAAGGCTATGGGCTGCTTTCCCTTGTGATGTTGTTCCATAGATCCTCTGCGTCTTTAAAGACAGATGGCCTAACCCCCGGCTTACGGTCTCAGTGTCCCCATTCCGCTTGGCATCGGCACCCCACTGATGCCGAAAGCAGTAGGCCGTCACGGCATGCCGGTGCGCAGGCCATAAAGAGGCTGCCAGACGCCGCACCTCGGCGGAAAAATTCATACCGCTCTCTACGCGAATAATCTTCGACTTGTCGACTTCTGACTGGAGAAGGCCCAGGAACATCGATAACAAAGGATGCGGCGTATTCGTGCCGTAGGTCAAGCGGCGGAGCGGCTGCCCTTGGTTACTTTTGACCTTTGCGCCAACAACATCAAATTGAACCACCGTCTCTTGGGTTGCTGCGTCCTGCGTTTTCCACACCTTGACGCCTCTTTCGAGTTCTCCTGGGCGACACCCTGTCAGAGCTGCAACCAACATGGCATCGGCATAACGTCCCGCACGCCCACGCTCACAAAGTTGGACCCTCCAGTCAGCGGGTAGCCCACTGAGGGCGCGTCGCTTGCTGTTGCGAGGCGCTCTCTCGCCAACAAAGCCTCTATGTCGAAGCTCAATCATTGCTTGAACGCACTCTATTTGTTCCTCAAAGGCCAAAATGTGGATCTTCACCTGCTCATCTGAAATAGGCTCGACAATCCCTCGCAACAAATCCAACTGCCATTGTTGTAATGTGAACCGCAAGGCAGCCATACGCTTCTGAAACGTTGTAGGGCGTCGTGTGTTTGAAACCACTCCGATCAGCCCGCTATCCGCAAATTTGGATCGGATTAGCAGGGATTGGCCGAGCCTGAGGTAATCGTGTTCGGTGACGAGCGAACGATTGACTCTACGCAAATCCTCGCAGGCAATCTGCTTCAGTAGCTCGGTACTTTCCAGCATCCTGGCTTTTAATGATTGGATGAGGCTATGCATGTGCCCTCCCGCCTGATGGCGAACGGAAATAGTTGTGCTCGATTCATTGAGTTATTCAGAGGACAGTCGTTTACTTCCCTCAGGCCCCAACTTTCTAACGGTTGGAGCACATCCACATGAGGCATTAAGTTACTCACACGGCATCCACACTCAACGGTTTATTTTTCCAATAATTCAATTCATTCAGTACCGGATTCCGGTACAAAACTAGCGAAGTACCGAAACCTGGTACAGAACTAGCCCTGTACCGCATTCCGGTACGTTCGCTCAAAAAATATGCAATCACCTTTGTCGGTTTGCTCGCATCGCCTCAGCAACCCCCTTCAGTTTTTCTCTGGCTTCAGATGCTTTTCGTACTTTTCCAGCGATTTCCTCTGCGGTTTCAGGCACCTCATCTATGCGCATACTTGATTGGTAAGAACCGCTCTCGGCATTTAGCGTCATGCCAGGCCCAGGGAGTAGCTCCACTTGCGCCCAAACGTCTGCATCGTGAAGCCCCTCGGAAGCTGCCGCCTTCAAAGCTGCCAATTTGTCGCGCATCAAGGCAGGGATGTAGTCGATAACAACCGTGCAAATTACTCGTTTACCGATCCGGACATCCATTCGCTCCCTTGCGACATAGTGGTTGCGCCTTCCCCGCTTGCTAACCCGGAGAAGGTGAAACGCTTTCAATTTTTTGATTGCAGCTTGGGTCGGATCTGTGGACAGACCGGTCAGCTCCATTAGCCTCCTGATACCCGGCCAACACTCACCCGTTTGAAAATCAGCGTGCGATTTAATGGCATGCCAAACCGCAAACGCATTGACACCAATACTGGCCGCCAAGCCAGACGCAAACATATCTCGCTGTTGTGTTTGGTAAGTGGTGTCCAGGTCGCCTCGCAAGTCCAATTCGCCAACTGGTCTGGCTAATTCGCGATCCATACTTTTTCAATACCCGAGACGAGGTGCTGAAAAGCGCTGGTCGTTAATGGCAACCTGGCGACTCATGAGGCCACCTTGCGCGGACGTCCCCGCTTTTTTTGGGGAGCCAAAAGCACGGGCTCCCTCCGCACTAATAGCGGAGGGAGCACTTCTCTTTCGGCCAACCAAGCCAGTACCGCTGTCTTGCGCCAGCGCGGAATCACCCTACGGACCGTCCCCATGTTGGTGAACGGAGGCAACCGCTTAGGATCGACGCTGACTAGCTTGGCCACCGTGCCCGAGGACATTTTCAACAGGCTGGCCAAGCCCTGTTGATCCATAATTTCTTCTTCCAATTTTTTCCCCTGTGCATGCGCAGGCATGCCAAAGATCATGGGCTGCAACAAGATTGCAGACGCGATGAAACGATCAGGGAGTCAGACGTGGCGGCCTGAAAAGACCGCCAGAAAAATTACGCGGAGCGCGCGTTGGTGCCCAAAAAACGATTGCGTGTAACGCGCGCAGACTGAAGCAGCGAGTGCTGCAAAAACGCTTCTTTAGCTCATCCGCCAAACACGCCAGAAGCCCGCCTACTGCCAGGCCCAAACCGACCTTGGCCAAAGTGAAACTCAGAATGCTAGTCATGGCGTCGAAGACAGGAGGTTTCAGACCCCAGAATGCCAGCACCTCATTCACTAGCGTATGCCCGGCGAGCAGACAAATGACAAACAGAACCGCCATTGTCACAAGGCGAAACTGCTGCTGTTTTTGATCTGCGAAATGCGCGGCCATGCGCAAATTCTAGTCAGCAGAATTTTGTGTGCAAGGCATAACTCTGTGCCGAAACGGTGCCAGAAAAGAAAACCACAGCATTCGCGATGCGTAATCTGCAGTAATTTCGGTGCCAAAACGGTGCCACTGCCAGGAAGCAATGCATAAAAAAAGCCCAACTGTTTAAGTTGGGCTTTTTAGTCAGTCCTGTGTAACCTATTGATTACAAAGGACTTTTTCACTGGCGGAAACGGAGGGATTCGAACCCTCGATGAGGCTCTACACCCCATACTCCCTTAGCAGGGGAGCTTTCCAATCAAAAAAG
>Ga0228698_1001421_pt1 | contig 11760 bp, 9 predicted proteins | sample McNCre117_Aug_MG_FD_178015 | JGI IMG/M metagenome (GOLD analysis project Ga0228698, IMG submission 178015) | Freshwater microbial communities from McNutts Creek, Athens, Georgia, United States - 1-17_Aug_MG | ecosystem: Environmental > Aquatic > Freshwater > Creek | place: USA: Georgia...
CCGGCGCCACGACGGCCGGCACCGCAGCGCCCGCGACAGGCGCGGCTGCGGCCGGTGCCGCCAGCAGTGTGGTGGTCGGCGCACCCACGTAGCCGGGCTGGATCTCGTCGGGCAAGTCCTTGGGCTCGACGACCTGGCTGGGCGCCATGACGCTGAGCCAGTGGCAGATGTTCTCGAGCTGGCGCACATTGCCCGGGAACTCGAAGTTGCTGAGCACGGCGAGCGCGGCGTCGGAGAGGCGCTTGGGCTCCACACCGAGTTCGGTAGCGCTGCGTTGCAGGAAGTGGCGGGCCAGCGAGGGCACGTCTTCCTTGCGCTCGCGCAGCGGCGGCAGGCGCAGGCGGATGACGTTCAAGCGGTGGAACAAGTCCTCGCGGAACACGCCCTGGCGCACGCGCTCTTCCAGGTTCTGGTGGGTGGCCGCGATGACGCGCACGTTGCTGCGCATGGGGCTGTGGCCGCCGACACGGTAGAACTGGCCGTCGGACAGCACGCGCAAGAGGCGCGTCTGCAGCTCGAACGGCATGTCGCCGATTTCGTCGAGGAACAGAGTGCCGCCGTCGGCCTGCTCGAAGCGGCCGCGCCGCGAGGCCTGCGCGCCCGTGAAGGCGCCGCGCTCGTGGCCGAACAGCTCGCTCTCCAGCAGGTCCTTCGGGATGGCGGCGGTGTTGATGGCCACGAACGGCCCCTCGCCACGCGGGCTGTGCTTGTGCAGCGCGCGGGCGACCAGTTCCTTGCCCGAGCCGCTCTCACCCGTGATCATGACGGTGACGTTGCTCTGCGACAGCCGGCCGATGGCGCGGAACACGTCCTGCATGGCCGGGGCCTGGCCCAGCATCTCGGGCACCTGCGCGGCGGCTTCCTGCTCGCCGGCCTCGCGCTGGCTCTCCTCCTGCGCGCGGCGGATCAGCTCCACGGCGCGCGGCAGGTCGAAGGGCTTGGGCAGGTACTCGAAGGCGCCGCCCTGGAAGGCCGACACGGCGCTGTCCAGGTCGGAGTAGGCCGTCATGATGATGACCGGCAGCGCCGGCAAGCGCGCCTTGACCTTGGCCAGCAGTTCCAGCCCCGAGCCACCCGGCATGCGGATGTCGGAGACCAGCACCTGCGGTACATCGTCTTCCAGCGCGGCGAGCATGTCGCGCGCATTGCTGAAAGACCGCACCGGCAGGCCTTCACGGGCCAGCGCCTTCTCGAGAACGAAGCGGATCGAGTGGTCGTCGTCTACAACCCAGATGGATTTCATGAGGTTCCTCAGCCGACCCCCTCGCCTCGTGGGCTCAGGGCAGCGGCAGCGTGATTCGGAAATTCGTCAAGCCCGGCTCGCTTTCGCAATCGATCATGCCCTGGTGTTGTTGGGCGATCGTCTGCGCAAGCGTGAGGCCGAGGCCCGAGCCGCCCTCCCGCCCTGAAACCAGGGGAAAGAAGATGCGATCCCGGATCTCGGCGGGAACGCCGGGACCGTTGTCCTCGATATGCAATTCCAGTGCCAAGCGCCAGCGCTGCTTGCCCACGGTGACCTGTCGCGCCACGCGCGTGCGCAACACGATCTGGGCGTCGCCGGCCGCGATGCGGGGGCCGAGTGCCTGCGCGGCGTTCTGCACGATGTTGAGCACCATCTGGATGAGCTGCTCGCGATCACCGCGGAAGTCGGGCAGCGAGGTGTCGTAGTCGCGCTGGATGACCAGCCCGCGCGGATGCTCGATGAGCACCAGCGCGCGCACGCGCTCGCAGATCTCGTGGATGTTGACGTCGCCGACGACATGGGCCTTGCGGTGCGGCGCCAGCAGCCGGTCGACGAGGCTCTGCAGCCGGTCCACCTCATGGACGATGACCTGGGTGTACTCCATCAGCTCGGGGCTGCCCTCCTGCAGCTCCAGCGCCAGCAGTTGCGCGGCTCCGCGGATGCCCCCCAGCGGGTTCTTGATCTCGTGGGCGAGGTTGCGGGTCAGCTCCTTCGTGGCCTGCACCTGGTCGTGGTTGCGCTCGTCGCGATCCTGGCGGGTCAGCTGCGCGATCTCGATCAGCTCCACCAGCACGCGCGGCGCGCCGTCGACGCCCGCGTCCATCTGCGACACGATGACGTGGACCGGCAGGCCCTCCTCGTGGGCCCAGGCGCCCCGGCGCAGCGCGGCGTCGAAACGGCTGCTGGAGTATTGGTTGGCGGCCACGCCGCTGAGCGTGTCGACGAGGCGCTGGGCATCGTCGAACCAGTCGGGCAGCAACGCCTTCTGCACGGCGCGGCGGGACAGCCGCATGACGTTCTCGAAGGCCGTGTTGGCGAACAGGCATTCGCCGTCGGCGCCGACGACGATGACCATCGTCGCCAGCAGGTCCAGGCCGACGTATTCGGGCGGCAGTGAGTGGGTATCAGTCATGGCGCAGGGAAGCTCCCGAGGCGCCAGACGCCCTAGGAGGGAAGTTTGCCGATTTCGCGCTTGAGCGCCTGCACGTCGGCCTCGTAGCGGGCGACGTTGTCCTTGAGCTCGTTCTGGCGATCCAGGACCTTCTGGTAATTGCGTTCGTCACCACGGCGCTCGCCCTGGGCGCTCGTGAGCTCCTTCTGCGCATTGGCGAGGCGTTCCTCGGCCTGGCGCAGTTCGGTCTGCAGCACGCGGCGGCGCTCGTCGTCGCGCACGCGCTGCTGCCCGGCCTCAACGCGGCTTTCCGCGCCCCGGGAGGCTTCGGACGGCGCCGCTGAGGACGAAGCAGCCCGAGGCTTGCTCGTCTGCACGACCGTGATGGGCGTGCCCTCGATGGTGCGACAACCCTTGTCACTGGCTTCCTTGGCGGAGAGCGCGTCGGTGTAGAGCACCGGCGGGCCGGGGCAGCGATACACCGTGCCCTGGGCTTGCGCACCCAGGCTGGCAACAACAAGCAAGGGGGCCAGCAGTCGGTTCAGCATGGCTGCATTGTGGATCAGACGCGGGCATGAAAAAGGGGCCGCACCGGCGGCCCCTTTCAGCTGGGGATGACCAGGCAGCGAAAAAGCTGCCCATCGCCATCACAGCGCGTAGTACATGTCGAACTCGACCGGGTGCGTGGCCATGCGGAAGCGGGTCACTTCCTGCATCTTCAGCTCGATGTAGGCATCGATGTAGCTGTCGGTGAACACGCCACCCTTGGTCAGGAACGCACGGCCCTTGTCCAGGTAGTCCAGCGCCTGGTCCAGGCTGTGGCAGACGGTCGGGATCTTCGCGTCTTCTTCCGGCGGCAGGTGGTACAGGTCCTTCGTGGCGGCTTCGCCCGGATGGATCTTGTTTTCCACGCCGTCCAGGCCCGCCATCAGCAGGGCCGAGAAGGCCAGGTAGGGGTTGGCGGACGGGTCCGGGAAGCGCGCCTCGATGCGGCGGCCCTTCGGGTTGGCCACATAGGGGATGCGGATCGAGGCCGAGCGGTTCTTGGCCGAGTAGGCCAGCTTGACCGGGGCTTCGAAGCCGGGCACCAGGCGCTTGTAGCTGTTGGTGCCAGGGTTGGTGATGGCGTTCAGCGCACGGGCGTGCTTGATGATGCCGCCGATGTAGTACAGCGCGAACTCGCTCAGGCCGGCGTAGCCGTCACCGGCGAACAGGTTCTTGCCGTCCTTCCAGACGGACTGGTGAACGTGCATGCCGGAGCCGTTGTCGCCCACCAGGGGCTTGGGCATGAAGGTCGCCGTCTTGCCGTAGGCGTGGGCGACGTTCTGGATGATGTACTTCTGCAGTTGCAGCCAGTCGGCGCGCTGCACCAGCGAGCTGAACTTGGTGCCGATTTCCATCTGGCCGGCGTTCGCCACTTCGTGGTGGTGAACTTCGACGGGGATGCCCATCTGTTCCAGGATCAGGCACATCTCCGAGCGCATGTCCTGGCCGCTGTCGACCGGGGGCACGGGGAAGTAGCCGCCCTTGACGGTGGGACGGTAGCCGGAGTTGCCGTGCTCGTATTCCTTGGAGGAGTTCCAGGCGCCCTCTTCCGATTCGATCTTGAAGAACGAGCCGGACATTTCGTTGCCCCAGCGCACGCTGTCGAACACGAAGAACTCGGGTTCCGGGCCGAAGTAGGCGGTGTCGCCCAGGCCGGAGGACTTGAGGTAGGCCTCGGCGCGCTTGGCCAGCGAACGCGGGTCGCGCTCATAGGCCTTGCCATCGGTCGGGTCGATGACGTCGCACGACAGGATCAGCGTCGGCTCTTCGAAGAAGGGGTCGATGTTGGCCGTGTTCGGGTCCGGCATCAGCAGCATGTCGGAGGCCTCGATGCCCTTCCAGCCGGCGATCGAGGAACCGTCGAAGGCGTGACCCGACGTGAACTTGTCTTCATCGAAATGAGAAACCGGCACGGACACGTGCTGTTCCTTGCCACGGGTATCAGTGAAGCGGAAGTCGACGAACTTGACTTCGTTCTCCTTCACCAGGTTCATCACATCGGCGACGGTCTTGGCCATCAATTGCTCCTACGGGATCGAGGGGGGTGGTTTGCCGCTGCCTGCGCACACGCGCCCGCAGCCACGGGGGAAAACAAAGCAGTTTGCATGCCAACATGCACCGACATGGGTTGCAGCGTGGCAGCTCAAATCATTATCGTTGCCGGGCGCTCAGAGGAGACCCGTCATCGCACCATTTCGGAGCTGATGCTTGCACCAAATTGGATGACGCCCAGCTTGAGTGCATCGTAGGCCTCGGCGAGCCGCTCGGCATCGCCCTTGACGCCCAGCTCGATGCAGCGGCCCCATTGCGGATGGTCGACGCTCGGCAGGCTGAACACCTTGATGCCCGCAAACGCCGCCTCCACGCGCTCCATCAGCGGCGTGAGGCTGGCCTCCATGGCGCCCTGCACGATCAGCGAGCGCTCGAGCACACCCTGCTGGCGGTGCAGTTGCGGGTAGCGATCCAGCACCCAGGCCATCATCGGATGGGCCATCACCGGGAAGCCCGGCACGAAGTGGACGTGGTCCACAAAGAAGCCGGGGATCTTGTTGTACGGGTTGGGGATGATCCCGGCGCCCTGCGGAAACACGCCCATCTCGAAGCGGCGCAGGCTGTCGGGCTCGTCGGCGGTGACGACCTTGCCCTGCTCGGCGGCCATCTGCTGGATGCGCTGCCAGAGCAGCTCGCGGGCCTCGGGGTGCAGCGCGAGCGGGCGATCGAGCGCCGCGGCAGCCGACTGGCGCGTGTGGTCGTCGGGCGTGGCGCCGATGCCGCCGCAGCTGACGACGAGGTCGCCGCTGGCGAAGGCCTCGCGCAGACGCGCCGTCAGCAGTGCGCGGTCGTCGCCCAGGTACTGCGCCCAGGACAGCTGCATGCCGCGCTCGGCCAGCAGCTCGATGAAGCGGGCGAGGTGCGAGTCCTTGCGCTTGCCCGACAGGATTTCATCGCCAATGATCAACAGCCCGACTTGCATGGGTTCAGCTTCCTGCGAGAACTTCCGAAATGATGACCGGCTCGGCCGCGCGCTGGGCCTGCAGTGCCGCCAGCGCGTAATGCGTGAACCAGGCGGTGGAGAACGCGAACACCAGCGTGTAGAGCCACACCGCCACGAGCACGACGAAGGGCGCGAAGATGAGCCCGGCCACGCCGGCAATGGCCCAGATCAGCGACGGCACCGCACCGAGGTAGCCGCAGACGACGCCCATCGTCAGCATCGGGATGCGGTGCGCCTTCAGCAGCGCGCGCCGCTCGTCCACCGACGCATGCTCGGCCAGCACGTCGAAGCCGAACACGCGGTATGTCAGCCAGCCCCAGATCAGCGGCGGCAGCACCATCGCGAGCGGCGGAATCAGCCACAGCGGCATGGACAGCACGATGAGCACCAGCGCCAGCAGCGTTGCGCCCAGCGACGCCATGACGCTCTGCGCCAGCGTGCCGCCGCGCTTTCGCTCCAGCAACGGGAAGCGCCGCTCCGCGACCAGCGACACGATCGCCGGCGTCATGCACAGCGCCACGAGCAGCAGGCTCAGCAGCAGCACGACGGGCAGCACGCCCGCCAGCACAACGATGGCCGTCAGCCCGCTGCGAAACGACTGCAGCCCCAGCGAATCCAGCCAGTGCAGCAGGCTCTCCACCAGCATCCAGCTCTCCAGCGTCGCACGCACGGCCGCGTTGGCACCTTCCCAGAAGAAGAACATGAAGCCGAACACCAACACGCCGGCCAGGATGAACGGCAGCAGCGACAGCCCGATCACACGCGGATGGACGCAATAGGCGACGGCGCGCCAGAAGGAATCGACCAGACTTTGCATACCTTGCATTCACTGCCCCTGCGGCGCCCGATGCGCTACGCAGCCTTTCGGAAAGAAGCGGCCAGGCGGGTCAGCCCAAGCCATTGCTGACGCCAGAAGCCAGCACCATAGTCGCGCCCGCCCTCTTCAGGCAGCTGGTCGCGCACGCCGGTGGCCTCCAGCTGACCCTCGAACTTGGCGGTACGGAACAGCATGTCCCACCAGGGCAGCAGCACGCCGAAATTGTGGCCGCCCAGCGTGCCACGCCCGGCCGATTCGTGGCCGATGCCGATGCTGTGGTGCAGGCGGTGAAAGCGCGGGCTGATCACCAGCCGCTCGCCCCAACGCCCGAAACGCACCCGCGTGTTGGCGTGCTGCAGGCTCTCCAGCAACTGCGTGATGACGGTGATGGCGACGAACTGCCCTGGCTCCACGCCGATCAAGCGGGCCAGCAGCGCGAACGCCGTGGCCGTGATGACATCGTCCAGCAGGTGGTTGCGGTTGTCGCTCCACATCGTCATCTGGCGCTGGCTGTGATGCAGGCTGTGCAGGGCCCACCAGGCATTGAAGCTGTGCTGCCAGCGGTGCAGCCAATAGGCGACGAAATCGAACACCACCAGATACATCAGCAGGCTGACCCAGGCGATGTCGGTCACGCCGGGCCACAGGCCGTCGAGCTGCCAGGTGGGCAGGCCCGCCAGGCGCAGCTGGCCGGCTATCGCGTCCCAGGCCGGCTCGATGGTGAAGAACATCACCAGCCGCACCAGGCCCAGGCGGTGGATGAGCGTGTAGAGGATGTCAACGCGCACGGCAGCGCGGTCGGTCACCGGCTCGGCGGGCCAGCGCCGCTCCAGCAGGCGGATGCCCACCAGCAGCACCACCACTTGCAGCAGCCCCAGCAGCAGCCAGCCGGTCGCCGTGAAGGCGTCTTCCAGCAGGTTGCCAAAGCCGAGCCCGAAGACGACCGGCTGCACGATGTTCTCGTACAGCAAGAGCTGCAGGTTGTCGTAGAGGTTGGAGATCCAGTCAATCATGGCGTCAGCAGATCAGCGGGCCACCCCAGGCGGCCAGGGCAGGAGCAGCGGCTGGAGCAGGGCCAACGTCGCGGGCTCGGCACACTCGTCAGCTGCCCGCCTTGGGCTTGAACAACGGGGCATAGCGCGGATGATCGCGCAGCGGCGCGAAGCACATGCCGCGCTGTTCCAGGCCCGTCAGCAGCGGCTCCAGCACGGCGGGGGCCCAGGGGTCCTGCCGCTCCCAGATGCCCAGGTGGGCGATGAGGATGTCGCCCACGCGGATGTCGCGAAGCGCGCGCTCCAGCAGCACCGCGTTCGGGCTGGACTGGCTGGGCAGCTCGTCACCCAGGAAGCCCGCCCGGCTCCAGCCCACATGCGTGAAGCCGCAGGCCCGTGCCGCGTTCAGCAGTGCCGTGGACGTGCGGCCCGCCGGCGCGCGGAAGATGGGCGCCAACGGCTTGCCCGTCATGGCCTGAAAGCGCACCGCCACCTTCTTCAGGCTGTCGCAGTACTGCTCGGCCGTCAGCTCGCGCACGACGGGCGGGTTGATGCCGGCCTGCGTGCGGAACTTGAACCGCGTGACGCGGCCTTCGGCGTCGGGCAGGTCCTCCAGGAACACGTCGTGGTCCCAGGTGTGCGCGCCGAAGTCATGGCCCTCGGCAACACGCTCGCGCCACCACGGCGCCCACGTGTCGTCCAGCGTCGTGCCGCCGGTGCGCGTGGGCTCGCTGGCCAGGAAGAACGTGGCCTTGGCGTTGTGGCGCTGCAGCGTCTCGGCGATCAGCGGCGCCACGCCCATGTGGCCGGTGTCGAAGCTGAGGTAGACCGGCTTGTCGCAAACCGGCTGCGCCGTGGCCGTGGTGACCGCCAGCGCCAGCAACCAGGCTCTCATGGACTTCTCTTCCCGGTCTTCTCCGGCCCAGCACCGGGCCGGCAGGCATCGCGGCCTGCGCAGCAAAGCGGCATCGTCAGGCCCTGGGCGCGCAACCGTCTCTTCACAGGCGGGGCTGGTGGTCCAGCGTCCAGATGCCGTGCGGCGACTTGCCCACCTTGACCTGGCGCACGACCTTGCGCGTCGTGGTGTCGATCTCGGTCAGCTTGCCCGCCCAGCGCGACGTGACAAGCAGCGTCTTGCCGTCCGTCAGGATCTCCATGTCGTCGGGGCCGGAGGGGCCAGGGAACTGGTCGACGACGGTCAGCGTGGACGTGTCGATCTTGCTGATCGTGTTGCCGGCCCGGTTGGACACCAGCACATGCCGCTTGTCGCCCCAGGCACGGAACGAGTGGGCGCCGTTGCCCGTGGGGATGCGCCGCACCAGCTTGGGCGCCGCGCCGCTGACATCCCAGGCCTCGACGAACTTGTCGCCCGTCAGGCCCACCAGAATGAAGCGGTCGTCTGCCGTGAGGTAGATGTCGGCCGGCATCTTGCCGACGGTCGTCTTCCACTTCACCGCCTGCGTGGCCAGGTCGATGGCCATCAGCTCGTCGCTGTCTTGCAGGCTGACGTAGAGCGTGGTGCTCTTGGTGTCGATGTTGAGGTGGCTCGGCGTCTTGGGCGCCGCGATGCGCTTGACCAGCTGCAGCGGCTCGGCGGCCGTGCTGCCCTGCCAGCGGTAGATGTCCACGCGGTCCAGCCGGTTCGAGGCGGTGACGAACCACTTCATGTCTGGCGAGAAGCGCAGGTGATAGGGGTCCGAAATGCCGCGCACCACGCGCTGGACGTCGGCCGTGCGCGGGTCCAGGAAGGTCAGTGAGTCGCCCAGCGCGTTGGCCACGATGAGCGACTTCTCGTCCGGCGACAGGTAGAGGTGGTGCGGTTCCTTGCCCGTGGGGATGCGCTTGACGACGCTGAAGCTGGCGGGGTCGACGACCGAGATGTCCGCGTCCAGCGAGTTCAGCACGAAGATCGGCGGCCGCGAGGGCTGTGCCTGCACGGCCAGGGCTGTCATCAACGCCAAACCGATTGCCCAACTGCGCAACATCCGGAACTCCACAAAGAAAAGGGCGGCCCGTTGCCGCCCTGCAGAAGCCAGTTTACCTGGGGGGTCCTTCGTGAGCCTGACCCAGGTCAAACCTCACCCGGCCTCAATCGTCGTCGCCCCCCAGCAGGCCGCCCAGCAGCCCGCCGGCCGCAAAGCCGCCCAGCACCGAGCCCTCTTCCTTGTGGCCACCGTTCTGCGGCGCCGCCGCGAAGATGCGCGACGCCAGGCGCGAGAACGGCAGGCTCTGCAGCCAAACCTCGCCGGGGCCCGTCAGCTTGGCCAGGAACAGGCCCTCGCCACCGAACAGCGCCGTCTTGATCTTGCCGACGTACTGGATCTCGAAGTTCACGCTGGGCGTGTAGGCCACCACGCAGCCCGTGTCCACCAGCAGCGTCTGGCCCGGCTGCAGGCTGCGGCGCACGATGGTGCCGCCCGCATGCACGAAGGCCATGCCGTCGCCGTCGAGCTTTTCCATGATGAAGCCCTCGCCGCCGAAGAAGCCGGCCGACAGCTTCTGCTGGAACGCGATGCCGAGCGACACGCCTCGCGCCGCGCACAGGAAGGCGTCCTTCTGGCAGATGAGCGTGCCGCCGAGCTGGCGCAGGTCCATCGGGATGATCTTGCCGGGGTACGGCGCGGCGAACGCCACACGCTGCTTGCCGGTGCCGTGGTTCGTGTAGACCGTCGTGAACAGCGACTCGCCGGTCAGCAGCCGCTTGCCCGCGCCCAGCAGCTTGCCGAGAAAGCCACCCTGGCTCTGCGAGCCATCGCCGAACACGGCGTCCATGCCGATGGCCGAGTCCATGAAGAACATCGACCCCGCCTCACCGATAGCCGCCTCGCCGGGATCGAGCTCGATCTCGACGAACTGCATCTCGGAACCCTTGATCTCAAAGTCGACAACATCCATGGCCATGAGGCTCTCCCGGCTAGAAAAACGGGCCGAATGATAGGCAAAGAAGATGGCGGGGAGTGGCTTGGTTCGACCCAAGCGGGCTGGGTGACTATTAGGGATGTCTTGGCGAAGGTCCTCCTGACCCGGTGCATCGCGCCGGGATTTCGCCCCGGCGGGCGACCTTCTTTCTTGTGTCGACAAGAAAGTAGGCAAAGAAGCGACCCCCGACCGCACCGCCCGCAGCAAAGCTGCGGGTTCCCTGCGCTGCTCAGGCCTTGCGGGCCCGTACGGAACTCCCTCCGCTACGCTCCGGTCAGACAGCCGCACGGAGTCAGTTCACGAAGTGCGCTTCGCGCACGCCCTCAAGGCCTTGCGCTGCTCCGCGGTGCTAAAGGGGGCAAGCCGAATGCCTCGCAGCGAACGGCTGGCGGGTTTGGCTGTTGGCTGTTCCTTCACACCCCTTGGAGAAGCCGAGAAGCGCAGGAGCGCCGAGGCGCGGGCGAAGCTCGCTTCGCGAACTGACTCCGCGCCCCCTGATCCGCTCGATCCCTGTGGGCTCTTGACATCTACGGATTCAAGAGAAACGTTCTTTTAATCTTGCCAATCTCAGGGTTGTTAACAATTAACTCTGCACCAGGCCAAGGCTTCTCGGATACGAGCATTTCCAACATGCTTTGGCTGTATGCCGGCTGCCCATCTTCTCGGGGTACCTTCAATTCGTTGTACGCACAGCGGAACTCAACACGATGTCCGGGGCGGAAAAGGTGGTAGTCGGCAGGACTTAAGGCGTAGCAACTCTCCGCCACCATCAAACCATTCGAATATACATCCATCATTAAATCTTCCGAATCATCGCTGCCATCGGCAAAATAGACTCGATAAATAATTCCGCTGCACTTCCTTGTTTTAATTAGGCCGCCTTGTATGCTGCTCCACCATTCAGGCGTTCCATATAGCCCATGCAAACCACCCAATCCTAGCGAAGAGTTGGAATTCAAGGTCAAGCGCCGAATTCTTTCAACCTCGGTATGGTTTGAATTGTTTTGAATGGTTAATTCAAACAACAGTTTCATGGCTGGCGGCTTTTGGTGGTCGCTCATATTTATCTTGTTAATTCAAAAAATTTAATTATGGATTCATTGAATACTGGCTTTTTTGCACAAATCGTCCGACAGCGCCTCGTAGACTGAGGCCGTGACGGAAGCAAAGAGCAAGATGCGGACGAAGTACCGCACGACGAATTGGAAGGCGTACAACGAGGCGCTGAAGGCGCGAGGTTCGTTGACGATGTGGCTGGACCAGGACATGCAGTGGCTGGCCGAGCCCAACGGCAAGCGCGGGCGCAGCCCGACGTTCTCGGACGCGGCCATCCAGTTCTGCCTGAGCATCAAATGCCTGTTCGGTCAGCCCCTGCGGCAGACGCTGGGTATGGTGCACAGCCTGCTGAGGCTGGCCGGGCTGGAGTGGCCGGTGCCGGACTTCAGCACGGTCTGCCGGCGACAGAAGACGCTGCAAACCACGCTCAGCTACCAGCCCAGCACATCGCCGCTGAACCTGTTGGTGGACAGCACCGGCATCAAGTTCCTTGGTGAAGGGGAATGGAAGCGCAAGAAGCACGGTGCCGAGTACCGGCGCGAGTGGCGCAAGGTCCACCTGGGCATCGACGCTCAGACCCTG
>Ga0228698_1001422_pt1 | contig 11756 bp, 10 predicted proteins | sample McNCre117_Aug_MG_FD_178015 | JGI IMG/M metagenome (GOLD analysis project Ga0228698, IMG submission 178015) | Freshwater microbial communities from McNutts Creek, Athens, Georgia, United States - 1-17_Aug_MG | ecosystem: Environmental > Aquatic > Freshwater > Creek | place: USA: Georgia...
GTGGCCGAGGCGCTGGACTATGTGGGCGTGCTGACGCTGGAATTCTTCGCCACCGAAGACGGGCCGGTGTTCAACGAAATGGCACCCCGCGTGCATAATTCGGGCCATTGGACCATCGAAGGCGCGCTGACCAGCCAGTTTGAAAACCACATCCGCGCCATTTGCGGCCTGCCTTTGGGCCTGCCCACACTGGCGGTGAAGGGGGCTCAGATGAAAAACCTGATCGGGGATGACGCGCATGATTGGCCCGCCATCCTGTCCGATCCGGCCAACCACCTGCATCTTTATGGCAAGGCGGCGGCGCGGCCGGGTCGCAAGATGGGCCATGTCACCCGCCTGACGCTCGGCTGATGCGCCAATTGGTGATCGTGGTGGCGGTGGCGGCCAATGGCGTGATCGGCGCCGATGGCTCCATGCCATGGCATATCCCGGAGGATCTCCGCCATTTCAAGGCGATGACCATGGGCAAGCCGATGATTATGGGCCGCCGCACTTTTGAATCCCTGCCCGGCCTGTTGCCCGGTCGCCGCCATATCGTGCTGACCCGCGACACCGGCTGGAGCGCCAAGGGCGCTGAAGTCACCCGCGATTGGGACGAAGCCCTAGCGCTGGCGGGCGATGTGCCGGAAGTGGCGATTGTGGGCGGCGGGCAGATCTATGCCCAAGCCTTGCCCCATGCCCAGCGCATCGAATTAACCCGCATCGACGCCGTGCTGGAAGGCGACACATTCTTCCCCCCGCTCGGCCCCGAATGGGTGGAAAGCGCCCGCCGCAACAGTGCTTCCCATGAAGGCAAGCCCGCTCTGGCTTTCATCACCTATCACCGGCAGGTATAGGCCCAGCCCATCATGATCCGCCTCGATTCCCGCCAACCTATCCCCGCCCATCTGCAAGGCGCGATTATCGCGCTGGGCAATTTCGACGGTTTCCATCTGGGCCATCAGGCCGTGGTGGGCGAGGCGATCCGCTGGGCCAAGGCGGAAGGCCGCCCCGCGATTGTCGCCACCTTTGCCCCGCATCCGGTGGAATATTTCGCCCCCGGCTCGCCCCCCTTCCGCCTGTCCACGCTGGACCAAAGGCAGGACTGGTTTGCTCAGGCCGGAGCGGACGCCATGCTGGTTTTCGCCTTTGACGCCGCTATGGCCGCCAGCAGCGCGGGCGATTGGGTAGAAGGCGTGCTTTGCGGCCATCTGAAAGCCGCTGGCGTGGTGACGGGTGAGGATTTCACCTTTGGCAAGGGCCGTTCGGGCACGATTGCTAGCCTGCAAGAACTGGGCGCGCCGCTGGGCCTGCAAAGCCGCGCCATCGGGCCGGTGATGCTGGAGGGCGAGGTGGTTTCCTCCACCCGTATCCGCCGCGCCCTGCAAGCGGGCGACATGGCAACCGCCACAAGCCTGCTCACCCGCCCCTTTGCCATCCGCGCCGCCGTGCAGCATGGCGACAAGCTGGGCCGCACGATTGGCTTTCCCACCGCCAATCTGGCTTTGGGCGATTATCTGCGCCCCGCTTACGGCATTTATGCTGTCACCGCCCGACTATCCGATGGGCGGTTAGTGCAAGGGGCAGCCAATATTGGCGTTCGTCCGCATTTTGACCCGCCCAAGGAACTGCTGGAACCGCATTTCTTCAACTTTTCCGGCGATCTATACGGGCAGGAGGTGGAAGTTTTCTTCCACGCCTATCTGCGCGGCGAAGAGAAGTTCGCATCTCTGGACGAATTGGTGCAACAGATTGGCCGCGATTGCGACAAGGCCAAGGAAATTCTAGCCGCCATTTAACAAAACTTTGGCGAGTCGCTGCTAGGCGCGCATTTTCGCTCTCTGGATTTGCACAGAGGGCTAACGAGCGCTAAGGCACCCTACCATGACCGAAAAGCGTGATTTCCGTTCGACCGTCTTCCTGCCGAAGACCGATTTCCCGATGAAGGCAGGCCTACCCCAGAAGGAGCCGGCTATCCTGAAGGGCTGGCAGGAGCAGGATCTCTACCGCCGCCTGCGCGATGCCCGCAGCGGTCGGGAAAAGTTCATCCTTCACGATGGCCCGCCCTATGCCAATGGCAACATCCATGTGGGCCACGCGGTCAACCATATCCTGAAAGATATGGTGGTGCGCACGCAAAGCCTGCTGGGCAAGGATGCGCCCTATGTGCCCGGTTGGGATTGCCACGGCCTGCCCATCGAATGGAAGGTCGAGGAAGAATATCGCAAGAAGAAGAAGAACAAGGACGAGGTTCCCCCGAAGGAATTCCGCGCCGAATGCCGCGCCTACGCCCGCCAATGGGTGGATGCCCAGCGCGAGCAGCTCAAGCGCCTTGGCGTGAATGGCGATTGGGACAATCCTTATCTGACCATGGATTTTGCCGCCGAAGGCACGATCGTGGCCGAATTGCTGAAATTTGCGACAAGCGGCCAGCTTTATCGCGGGGCCAAGCCGGTGATGTGGTCGCCGGTGGAAAAAACCGCGCTGGCCGAGGCCGAGGTGGAATATGAGGACATCACCTCAACCCAGATCGACGTGGCGTTTGAAATCATCGAATCGCCCGAAATCCCGGAGCTGATCGGCACCAAGCTGGTGATCTGGACCACCACGCCATGGACCATCCCCACCAACCAGGCGGTGGCCTTTGGCCGCCCGATCGACTATTTGCAGATCAAGGCGGGCGAGGAAAAATACCTCATCGCCGAACCTTTGATCGCCAGCTTCCTCAAGCGCATTGACGAGGATGGCTATGATTTCCTGATGTATGTGAAGGGCCCCGCGCTGACCGGCGCAAAGGTGCGCCACCCCATGCATCACCTTGGCGGCTTTTTCGCCACGCCGCGCCCGCTGCTGGCGGGTGATTTCGTCACCACCGATTCGGGCACCGGCTTTGTGCATATGGCGCCCGACCATGGCGAAGACGACTTTGCCCTGTGCAAAGCCTATAATATCAAGCCCGTGTTCGCGGTGGAAAATGACGGGCGTTACCGCGCCGACTGGCTGTGGCTGGGCGGGGAAGGCAGCGTCATCAACCCCAAGTTCAACGCGCCCGACGGCCCGATCTGCACCGCCCTGCGCGAGGCGGGCAGTCTGGTGGCGGCCAGCGCGGATTACAAGCATTCCTATCCGCATAGCTGGCGCTCCAAGGCCAAGGTCATCTATCGCTGCACGCCGCAATGGTTCGTGTCGATGGACAAGGATCTGAAGCCCATGGGCGATGACGATGATCTGTTCGATCTCGGCTCGCTGCTCTCGCCCGATACACTGCGCGAACGCGCCAAGAAGGCGATTTCCGAGACGCGCTTCATCCCCGAAAAGGGCCGCAACCGCATTGGCGCCATGGTGGAAGGCCGCCCCGACTGGGTGCTGAGCCGTCAGCGCGCATGGGGCGTGCCGATCACGCTTTTCGTGCATCGTGAAACCGGCGTTTATCTGAACGACCCCGCCGTCAACGCCCGCATCATCGCCGCCATCAAGGCCGAAGGTGTGGACGCATGGGACGAGGAACGCGCGCAGGACTATCTCGGCGAGAATTACCGCCTTGAGGATTACGAGCGCGTCACCGACATTCTGGACGTGTGGTTCGACTCCGGCTCCACCCATGCCTTTGTGCTGGAAAGCGGCCGCTGGCCCGACCTGCTGCGCCCCGATGGCTACACCGGCCCGCATGCCGACCTCTATCTCGAAGGCTCTGACCAGCATCGTGGCTGGTTCCAGTCGAGCTTGCTGGAAGCCTGTGGCACGCGCGGCCATGCGCCCTATAAGGCGGTGTTGACCCATGGTTTCACCATGGACGCCAAGGGCATGAAAATGTCCAAGTCTTTGGGCAATACGGTCGATCCGATCAAGGTGATGGAAACCTATGGCGCGGATATCGTCCGCCTCTGGGCTCTGTCGGTGGATTACACCGAGGACCACCGCATCGGCGATGAAATCCTCAAGGGCGTAGCCGACCAGTATCGCAAGCTGCGCAACACTTTCCGCTATCTGCTGGGGGCGCTGGACGGATTCACCGATGCCGAGAAGGTGGATGTGTCGGCGATGCCGGAGCTGGAGCGCTATGTTCTAGCGCTGCTGGCCAAGCTGGATGGCACGTTGAAGGCGGCGGTGGATGCCTTTGACTTCAACACCTATGTCCGCGCGCTGACCGATTTCTGCAATGAAGACCTCTCGGCCTTCTTCTTCGATATCCGCAAGGATTGCCTCTATTGCGATGCGCCCACCGATCCCAAGCGCATGGCCTATCGCACAGTGCTGGACATTTTGTTCCACGCGCTGATCCGCTATGCCGCGCCGGTGCTGGTGTTTACCGGTGAGGAAGTGTGGAAGAGCCGCTTCCCTGAAGCGGACAGTGTGCATTTGCTGGAATGGCCGGTGGTGGATGAAACGAACGATATTCACCTTGTAATCGAGTGGGATGCTATCCGGAAGGTTCGCGGGGCGGCTCTGGAAGAGATGGAACTGCTTCGCCGGAACAAAGACATTGGTTCGAGCTTGCAAGCAGAAGTAACCTTGGCAGACTATGTGGCCGGAAAGTTCACGCCCGCGGACCTGAGCGAAATCTTCATTTCAGGGACAGTCCATTTTGGTAGCGAGCATGTGGTGACCAAAACCACCCATCACAAATGCGGCCGCTGCTGGCGCCACCTGCCGGAGGTCACCGAGGATGGTGATCTCTGTTCACGTTGCGATCAGGTAGTGTCGGGCATGGACGCCGCGTAATGAGCCAGTCTGCCGCCTCTTCTGCCCCCGCCATCCGTCGCGCCCGCACCACGGGTTTTGCGGCGGCGGCTCTGGCTTTGGTGGCAGATCAGGCGCTCAAATGGGCGATGATCGGCCTGCTCGACCTGCCCTATCGCGAACAGGTGAAGGTGATCCCCTTCTTCAATTTCACCTGGGCCGAAAATCGCGGGGTCAGCCTTGGCCTGCTCACCGCCGGTTCGGATGCGCAGCGCTGGGCGCTGGTGGGCATGACAGGCGCGATTGCGCTGGGCGTGCTGGTCTGGCTGCTGCGCGAGGCGAACCGCTTTGACACCGCCGCGCTGGGCCTCGTGCTGGGCGGCGCTTTGGGCAATATTCTCGACCGCGTGCGTCTGGGCTATGTGGTCGATTATGCCGATCTACATTTTGGCGATTGGCGCCCCTTTTACATCTTCAACCTTGCCGATGCGTTCATCACCTGCGGCGTGGTTATTCTGCTTGCCCGATCCCTGTTTTCGGGCGAGAAACAGCCCGACCCCGTAAGGGATGCGGCCCCTATCAACCCTGTTGCCGCCCCGGAGAAGTAACCGACAATGCGCAAATTTTCCGCCATCCTGCTGGCCAGCGCCACCTGCATCCTGCTGTCGGGCTGCGGCGCGGGCGGGTTGTTCAACCGCGTGCGCCCCGATGAATTCGCCGTGCAGCGTCAGGCCCCCCTGTTCGCTCCGCCAGATTTCGCGCTGACCCCGCCGCAGCCCGGCGCCCCGCGCCCCACCACGCGCAACAGCCAGGCCGAAGTGACCGAGGCCCTGTTCGGCCCCGCCCCCGCCCGCAGCGCGGTGGAACGCAGCGCCGTAGCCAAGGCTGGCGCCGCTGATCCATCGATCCGCTCCACCGTGGCCGATCCCAAGACGCAGACCGCGGACAAGGGCGATGTGACCAAGACCATCATCGCCGCGCCGCAGGGCGATGGCCGCGAAGCGCAGGCCCGCACGCCCGCGCAATAAGCCGCCTTTCAGGCATAGAAAAACCCCCGCCGGAGCCGATCCGTGCGGGGGTTTTCTTTATTCAGGCTTCCGCAGGCGGTTCGTCCCTGCTGGCCAGTAATTTGTCGATCTTGCGCCGGTCCATATCCACCACTTCCCAGCGCCAGCCCTGATCATGGAAATGGTCGCCCTCTTTGGGCAGACGCTTCAGGATCGACAGGGCATAGCCCGCCACCGTGGCATAATCGCGCGTTTCGGGCAGATCGATGCCGATGCGATCCGCCATAGCGTCCGCCGGCAAAGCGCCGGAAACCAGCAAAGAGCCATCCTCGCGCACCACCACCATCGGATGGTCGCCCTCGTCCTGATGGCTGGCAAAATTGCCCACCAGCGCCGAAAGCAGGTCCGCAGGTGTCACCACGCCTTCCAGATGGCCATATTCATCATGCACCAGCGCCATGGACAGGCCCGAATTCTGCAAAACGCGCAGGGCATCCATCGCGTCCAATTGGTCGGGCACAATCTCGGCCTTGCGGATCAGCGGCTCCAGATCCACCAAGTCGCCCCCCACCATCACCGCCAGCACTTCGCGCACTTTGATAACGCCCACAATATTGTCGGGCGACCCATCCGCCACCGGCAGCAGCGAATGCGGGCTTTCCTTGATGGCGGTGCGGATTTCAGCCTCGGTGGCGTGGCGGTCGATCCAGTCCAGCTCGGTGCGCGGGGTCATCACCTCGCGCACGGGTCGATCGGCCAGCCGCATGATGCCCGTCATGATCGCACGCTCATCCTCCTCGATCACGCCGGACCGCGTGGCCTCGGCAAAGACAAGATGGAGTTCCTCCGCCGTCACATGCTGCTCCCCCGCCGCCTTCACGCCCAGCAAATGCAGCAAGCCATCCGACGACCATTGCAGCAACCAGACCAAAGGCGCCGCCCAGCGCGCCAGCAGAGCCATCGGCGGCGATGAAATCACCGCAATCCTTTCGGCATGGCGCAAGGCAATCTGCTTGGGCACCAATTCGCCCGCGATCAGGCTGACAAAAGTGGTGAGGCCCAGCACCAGCACGCTGGCCAACCGGTCGGCATAGAGCACAGGCATGCCCAGCGCGCCCAGTCTTTCGGCCACGGGGTTGGACAGGCTGGCTTCCGAGAATGCGCCGGTCACCACCGCCACCAGCGTAATGCCGATCTGCGCGGTGGACAGCAGCTTGCCCGGATCGGCGGTTAGCGCCAGCGCGGCAATAGCCCCGCGGTTGCCGCGATCGGCCAATACCCGCAATCGCGCCGGTCGCGCCGATACAATGGCCAGCTCTGACATGGCGAAAACGCCATTGAGCACGACCAACCCGATAATGATGACAAGATCTGTCCAGGGAAAAACTGACACGCCAAGGCCTTTAGCAGCTTTGCCGCCAAAGGCGAAGGGGCGCAAAAAGATAAGAGCAGGATTTTGCGCGGCTTTGGCGCAAAAGCTTCAGGCTCAGCCCTGCGCGGCAGCCTTGCGGCGACGCGCCACCACCGCCAGCGCCGCGCCGCCAAACAGCAACAGCATCGGCGGAGCGGGCACTTCGGTGCCGCCCGTGGTGGAACCGTTCGAGCTGGTGGCGCCGCTGGTGGTCCAGCCGCCATTGGTGCTGGTGCCACCGGTCGTCGTCGTCGTGCTGGTCGCCCCGCTGGTGCTCCAACCGCCGGTGGTGGTGGTGGTGGTTGCGCCGCTGGTGGTGCTGGTCCCGCCGGTGGTCGTCGTCGTGGTGCTGCTGCCCCCCGTCGTCGTGCTGGTGCCGCCGGTGGTGGTCGTGGTCGATGTGCTGGTGCTCACTGCGCCGCTGGTGGTGCTGGTTGCCCCGCTGGTGGTGGAGGTCGAGGTGCTCGTGCTGGTCGAAATACCGCCCGTGGTGGTCGTGGTGGTGGTGCTCACCCCGCCGCCGCTGGAGGAAGACGAACTGGACGAGGAGGACGAGGAAGAAGAACCTCCGCTCGACGAACTGGAGCTGCCGCTGGAACCGCTGGTGCTGCCATTGTTGTTGACCACAACCACCGTGCTGCCGCCCGAGCCGCCGCCAAAGAAGCCGCCGATGAAACCGCCAAAGCCGCCGCCATAGCCACCGGCCAAGCGGCGCACGCGGCCCGGATCAGCAGGCGTGAAATCGGCGGCGGGCAGGCCCGGCGGGGGAGCGACCACCGCCGTAGCGATCTTGGGCGCCACCGGCAGCACGCCCTTGACCACGGGCTTGATCTTGGGCGCCACGGCCATCTTGCGCACCACCGGCTTGGGCGCGGGCTTCTTGGCCGCCACCGGAGCCTTGGCCAGCTTGATATATTTCGGATGGGTTGCCGCCTGCTTCTCGGCGAAATGCACGGCACCGCCGCCCACCAGCGCCGTGCCTGCAATCAAGGTAGCCACTTTGGCCAGGCCCAACCGAACCGACATGCTCTTGCTCTCTTTCCATCGCCCGTGCTGTTGCGACCGATCCTAGTGCTGACCCTAAAGGCGCAGCGGGAATGGTCCACGGCTTGAGAATGACTCAACACCGGACGGCTAGGCGAGGGCAAGGCGGGTGGCGGCCCCGCCCTGTCCCGAAACGGGACTCTGGCCATAAAGGCGCAGGACGCGGGCGCTTCGTATCAGATCGGAACAGGCAGGGGGGGCAAGCCTGAAGGCGATTACCCCTCGCCCGCCGAATCGAACAGGCCACCGGCAGGCGGCTGGGCCGAAGGCGGGGTCAGGCCCAGATGCTGCCACGCCCGATCATTGAGGCAGCGGCCGCGTGCCGTGCGCGCCACCATGCCCAGCTGGATCAGGTAAGGCTCGATCACCTCTTCCACCGTGTCGCGCGGTTCGGACAGGCCAGCGGCCAGAGTGTCCAGCCCCACCGGACCGCCTTTGTAAATATCGGCGATCATCATCAGATAGCGGCGATCCTGCGCGTCCAGACCGGCATTATCGACCTCCAGACGGGTCAGCGCATTATCGGCAATCGCCTGCGTCACGCGGTCGCTGCCCGCCACATGGGCAAAGTCACGCACACGGCGCAGCAGGCGGCCTGCCACACGCGGCGTGCCCCGCGCACGGCGGGCGATTTCGCGCGCGCCCTCCGGCTCGATGCTCATGCCCATCAGATTGGCGCCACGGGTGATCACCCGCTCCAATTCCTCCACGCTGTAAAATTGCAGGCGGACCGGAATGCCGAATCGGTCGCGTAGGGGCGTTTGCAGCAAGCCCTGCCGTGTGGTGGCGCCGATCAGCGTGAAAGGCGGCAGGTCGATCCGCACCGAGCGCGCCGAGGGGCCTTCACCGATCATCAGATCGAGCGCGCGGTCCTCCATCGCGGGATAGAGCACTTCCTCCACCACCGGATTGAGGCGGTGGATTTCGTCGATAAACAGCACATCGCCCTCTTCCAGATTGGTGAGCAGCGCGGCCAGATCGCCGGTTTTGGCGATCACGGGGCCGGATGTGGCCTTGAAATTCACGCCCAATTCGCGCGCGATAATCTGCGCCAGCGTGGTCTTGCCAAGGCCGGGCGGGCCAAAGAACAAAGTATGGTCCAGCGCCTCCTTCCGGCTCTTCGCGCTTTCGATGAATACGCGCAGATTATCCTTGGCGGCGGCCTGGCCGACAAATTCGCTGAGAGTTTTAGGACGCAAAGCCGCGTCCATATCCTCGATCTGGCGATGGGCGGAAAGGAGGGGGTTATCGGTCATGTAATAGCCACCAGCGCAACGAAGGCACCAGTTACAAAAAATCCAAACGATGAAATCGCCAATGCAATCGCTACATAAATAGATCGCAGCCCTTTAACCATATAAGCATTCATCGCAGCCTTTTCACTATCACCCATACCTACTTTGTAAGAAAACATACGATTTACCGAATAATTCATCAGATAATTCTGGGATAAATACGCCGCTAGATATGCAAGAATGACGCAAAAAATGCCAGATGAGAACCATGCAAAAGCCCAAAAAATCCCCCTTTTATTGAAATGAAATTTATCATTCCCAATCAACGTGAGGAGAGAGACAATCGAAAATCCATTTGACAAGAAGAGATATTTCAAACCCTCTCTTGAAAAGGTATCAGCATAATCAAGGCGCTTTTCCGCGTCGGTTGCAAAAAAATTAAATGCCGCCTCTGTTAAGTCTGAAGACTTGATCTCATTCAAATCGTACATCACCCACTCGCCTTCTTCAGCGCCACGCGGATCAGCGCGTTCAGGCCCGCCGCCTCGCCCAATTCCTCCAGCGCTTTTTCCGCCGCCATGGCCGCCACATGGGGTTTGAAGCCAAGGTTTTGCAGCGCCGACACAATATCCGCCGCCAAATTGCCCTCGGGCAAGGCGCTGGATAGCGCCACGCCAGCGGGCACCGAGCCAAAGCTCATCGCGCCCGCCTTATCCTTCAATTCATTGACGATGCGTGCAGCCAGTTTCGGCCCCACGCCATTGGCCCGCGCCACCATGGCGCTATCGCCACCAGCGCAGGCGCGCTGCAATTCCTCGGCGGTCAGCGCGGAAAGGATGGCCAGCGCCACCTTGCTGCCCACGCCCTGCACCTGCGTCAACAGGCGGAACCACGCCCGCTCCCCCGCGCTGGTAAAGCCGATCAGGCGCATGTCGGTTTCCGAAACTTGCATTTCGGTATGCGCCACCACGCGGTCGCCGCGCACACCAAAGGCGGCCAGCGTGCGGGCGGAGCAGAAGACCAGATAACCCACGCCATTGACGTCGATCACCGCCCAATCGGGGCCAAAATCATCCAGAGTGCCGGTCAGTTTCGCAATCATGGCGCCACCCTAGCGCGGGCGGAACGATTTGGGAACAGATTTGGCGCAGCGGGCGGCAAAAGAGGGAATGGGCGCTTGATCCCCAGCCCGCAAAGATTGTATAAAAGCCTATAAACTTCATAGGATTAAACCTCATGCTACCCCGCCGATCCGCATTTGGCCTTTTGGCGGTGATGGCCGGTATCACGCCTGCCAGCGCCCATGTGGTGCAGCTCCCCGCCTCGGGCGAGGGGATCGCGCAGGCCATCGCCGCCCTGCCCACGCTGCGCGACAGCCTGCCAGCGGGGGAGCCGGTGGAACTGGTGCTGCCAGCAGGGCGCATCAGGCTGACCGCACCCTTGTTGATCGATGCGGCGCATGGCGGCACGGCGGCGCATCCGCTGATCCTGCGCGGGGCGGACAAGGGGGAGACTTGGCTGAGCGGCGCCGCCCCCCTCACCACGCGCATGGCGATGCCAAGGGATGGCCAAGGGCGGCCCCTTCCCGCTGGCACGCTGGCGCTGGATTTGCGCAGCCTGCCTTTTGCCCCCTTGCTGCGCCCAAGGGGCACCTATGTCGATGCGCCCGAACAGGGGCTTTTGCTGTTTCAGGGTAACCAGCGCCTGTTCCCCACGCGCTGGCCCGCGCAAACCCGCCTCAAGGCGTCGGTGGAGGGCAGCTTGCCCCAAGGCCCCAAGCTGCATCTGCCCGCCGATATGCCCGCTGCCCTATGGCAGGAACGCGCGGCCTATGTGGGCGCCTATTGGGGCGCGGTGTGGAATTATGAATTGGCGCCGCTGCAAAGCCTGAGCGCTACCGACCATAGCGCACAGGTCGCCCCGCTGCGTAGTTCCTTCGCGGGCAAGCCAGAGGCCGATTTCGCACTGTTCAACCTTGTCTCCCAACTTGGCCAAACGGGGCGGTTCTATCTGGACCCGATAGAGCGGCGCGCCCTGCTCACCCCCACGGCCAAGGGCGGCGCGGTGGAAGTGGCCATAGCCAGCGGCCTGCTGCGCCTGCAAGGCACCGCCCATGTCACCCTGCGCCACGTCGGCTTTGAACGCGCCACCGGCGATCTGGTCAGCCTGATCGGCAGCCACGACAGCACGGTGGAAGATTGCCACTTCCGCCAGTCCGGCCGCCACGGGCTGGTGGTGCAAAGCGGGCTTCGCGTAGCCATCCACCGCGTGGTGGTGGAGCAGACCGGCGAGACGGGCATCATCCTCAATGGCGGCGACCGCGCCAGCCTGACCCGTGGCGATAATGCGATTACCGATAGTGTGGTGGCGGAATTCGGGCAGGAAAGCCCCACCTATCGC
>Ga0228698_1001423_pt1 | contig 11755 bp, 12 predicted proteins | sample McNCre117_Aug_MG_FD_178015 | JGI IMG/M metagenome (GOLD analysis project Ga0228698, IMG submission 178015) | Freshwater microbial communities from McNutts Creek, Athens, Georgia, United States - 1-17_Aug_MG | ecosystem: Environmental > Aquatic > Freshwater > Creek | place: USA: Georgia...
AGCCGCATCGACGAGCTTTTGCCGCACTGCTGGCAGCCCTCTAACACCTGATCGTCACAAGTCACACGGGACCGTAGGCGGCCGTCAACATGGGATCGCCGTGCGCTTACGCTTCATGTCTCTCCTTGATTGATTTCATTGATTCAATGGCCCATGCCATGAATTGAGCGAGCGAACCTGCACACCGCCTCAACCAGTGCATCTGGCTGTTCAGGTATCAGCGCATGTCCTGCGTTTTCTATCCACTCTTCGGTCACGCGGTCTCCCAGGTAAGCCTTCATGATTCGAGGGATGACAACGGCATCAAATCGCGCCTGCAAGTCGAGGATCGGAACCTTGTCGCCTGCAGAGAAATAGTCATCGATTGGGGTGTGGATACGCGCATGGCTTTGCGCGTGATGCGCCACCTGGCTCCAGCCATCCAGCCAAACCGAAGGGTCATGCCCTTGCGCGAAAAACGCCTTGCGCAGGCACTCCAAACGTTGCTCCACAGGCAGCGTCTCATCACCTGATCCATCGATTTCTGCACGCAAACGGCTGTAGGGCATTTCTTCGGACCCTGGCAGCATCTTTCCTGCAGATGCTGCAGCCATAACAACAGCGATCACAAGATCAGGGCGATCCGCTGCAAGCATTCGGGCCGGCTGGCTGCCCCAAGCATGACCGACTACGACGACAGGCCCTGTCTGTTCATGATCAAGCACTGACGCAACATCTTGGGCAAAGTCGTGAAGCGTCAAGGCATCCATTGGGCCTTGGCTTCCATGGATTCCGCGAGGCTCCGGCAGGATCACGCGAAAACCTTGCGCAGCAATCAAGGGCGCAACGTCAAAGAAGTCACGTCCAGATCGCGCCAGCGATGGCAGCATCACGATCACTGGTCCCTGCCCAATGTCGGTGTATTCGATGGTCACGCTTTGGTCCGTGTCGACAGCTCGATAGATGACCGTTTTCATGCACCCATTCATTTTTTGTCTCCTGTCATGCTTGAATACCTTCGCCATTTCGGCTGACCGTAGGGCGCGACATTCGTTCGCATCAGTCCGGCTTGATGTTTCCAGCAGTCACGACCTTTCGCCAACGATTGACCTCCTCACGCATAAAGGACGCCATTTCCGAAGGGGAGTTGACGGTGACCGAAAGACCTTCTCGTGTAAGGTTCTCTGCATAACCAGGTGCAGCCACAGCCTTGCGCAGTGCCTGGTTCAAGCGTTCGAGAATGGACATGGGAGTCCCTTTTGGTGCGAACACGCCGTACCAGACCTCGGCGCTGTAGCCGGGGACAATTTCCGCCACGGCAGGTACGTCGCGATACGCGTTGACGCGGGTAGCAGAAGTCACAGCCAAAACCCGCATACGCCCGCTCTGCACGAATTTGTGTGTTCCGCCAGCCGTGCCCACCAGCAAATCCACCTGGCCACCGAGCAAGTCGGTGTAGGCCGGTCCGGCGCCACGGTATGGAATGTGCAGGATGCGCGTGCCAGTCATCGACTTGAAGTGCTCTGCAGCCAAATGAACTGCAGAACCATTGCCAGACGATGCATAGCTCAGTTTTCCAGGATGCTCTTTTGCGTATGCAATCAGATCGCGCAAAGACTTAAACGGACTGTCGGCCCGCACCACGATCACATTCGGCCCCTGACAGATCCGCCCCACCGGTGGTAGGTCTGCCAAAGTATCGAAAGGTAGCTGCGACAGCAAGGCAGCATTAATCGCAATCGAAGATGTCGTCATCAAAAGGGTATGCCCGTCTGGTGCCGACTTAGCGACGATGTCCGATCCGATGACCGTGCCACCGCCTGGCTTGTTGTCGATGAACAGTGAATGCCCAAGATCCTGACCCATTGTCGCCAAGAGGGGACGCCCAATGACATCTGTTCCACCACCGGGCGCAAATGGGATCACCACCCGAATAGGGCGAGTTGCAAAGCTTTGAGCCTGCCCCTGCGATTGCCCAGACCAGAATAGGCCACTGCCGAGCATGGCGGCAGTGAAGTCGCGACGATTTATAGAAAAGTGCTGCATTTCTGAAAGGTGCAAGGCTCAGGCTGAAGCGTTCACTTGGAAGCGATACAAGGCTTGCGGGTTGCGCACCAGAAGTTGCTCCCTGGCCTGACTGGAAGGTGCGATCAGCGCGAGCGCGTTCACCAGCTCGCCGTCGTCGGGGATATGGGTGTGGTTCGGGTGTGGCCAGTCCGACCCCCACAAACAGCGCTCAGGAAAGCGCTCGACCAGAAGTCTTGCCAGCGCCACACCGCAGGGGTAACCATCACCTGCGCGGCACCCAGAGTCGATGCGGTCGATGCCACTGACCTTCACATGGAAATTTGGATCTTCAAGCAACTGCACCAGGCCTTGGAAGTCCGGATGCTCTGCACCAAGGGGTGCATCAACTCGCCCCATATGGTCGATGACTACCGGCACCTGACTGGATTTCAAGGCCTGCCCCACGGTGTGCACCAACACACTTTCAAAGTGCACTTGCAGATGCATGCCCACCATGGCCAGGCGTGGAGTCATGGCCAATACATCCTGAACATCAACACCACCCGACAGGTGCCGCATGAAATTGAAACGGACGCCCCGGAAACCGGATTGCGCCAGTCGTTCAAGTTCAGCATCCGCGACATCCAGAGGCACCCGTGCAACGCCCAGGTAATTGCCACCACCCGCCTGAATGGCATCCTCAACCACTCGGTTGTCATAGCCATGGGTCACAGACTGCACGATGACGCAGCGTTGGATGCCCAAGTGTCGGTGCAATGCGAACAACTTCTCCTTCGGAGCTGGTGCTGGTGCTGGTGCAGCACCACTGTGTGGGCTGTAGGGGAATCTATTGACGGGACCAAAGACGTGGACGTGGCTGTCGCATGCCAACTCGGGAAGCTGGAGCGAAGGCTGGCGTGGCGTGTCCATGTAAGTCTGGACAAATTCTTGGGTACCGGAGGAATTCATTGCGTTTGAAAAGAGGGGGGAGCGTCAGCCTCAGACCGAAATTGGCAGTCCAATCAGGTGCTGAAGTTCGTCCATGCCCAGACCGTCGACGGCGTTAATGAGGTGCAGTCCCTGTGGGGTGCAGGCCAAGGTGGCCAGGTCTGTGTAAATGCGTTTGACACATGCAATGCCAGTGAGCGGATAGGTGCATCGCTCGACGATCTTGCTTTCACCATGCTTGGTCAGTAGATCCATCATGACCCACGTCTGTCGGGCTCCTGTGGCCAGATCCATGGCACCACCCACTGCAGGGATCGCTCCAGATTCTCCAGTGCTCCAGTTGGCAAGATCTCCAGTCGCGGACACTTGAAAGGCCCCTAGGACGCAGATGTCGATGTGTCCGCCGCGCATCATGGCGAAGCTGTCCGCATGATGAAAATAGGCCCCGCCCGGGCGCAGCGTGACTGGCTGCTTGCCAGCATTGATCAGGTCATAGTCCTCATGGCCGGCTGCAGGTGCCTGACCCATGCCCAGGATGCCGTTCTCGCTGTGCAGGATGACGTCCAATTCAGTTGGAATATGGTTCGCCACCAGCGTGGGTTGACCGATGCCAAGGTTCACGTAAGCGCCATCATGGATGTCAGCAGCAACACAGCGTGCCAGTTCGTCCTTGGTTCTCCTGTTGTATTGACTCATGCCTTGAAACCTCCGGCCTGCGTGGCCACGCGAACCACTTGAATCACCTGGCTCACGAAGATGCCAGGCGTCACTATCTCTTCGGGTTTCAAGTCACCGAGTTCGACCAACTCATGGACTGTGGCAATGGTGCGTCGGGCCGCTGTAGCCATTACTGGTCCAAAGTTTCGGGCTGCTTTGCGGTAGGTGAGGTTGCCCCAGCGATCACCCCGTTCTGCCTTGATCAGGGCAATGTCGCCATGGATCGGGTATTCGAGGACGAAATGTTTACCGTTGATTTCGCGCGTCTCTTTGCCTTGAGCCATTTCGGTGCCGTAACCGGTTGGACAGAAGAAAGCGCCTATGCCTGCTCCTGCTGCTCGGATCCGCTCCGCCAGGTTGCCCTGTGGCACCAACTCAAGTTCGATCTTTCCGCTGCGGTAAAAGCCGTCGAATACGTGGCTGTCGGCCTGTCGAGGAAAGCTGCAAATGATCTTGCGAACTCGTCCCGTCTTGAGAAGAGCCGCCAGGCCACTGTCCCCATTGCCGGCGTTGTTGTTGACGACCGTGAGATCGCGGGAACCTTGTTCGATCAATCCGTCGATCAACTCATTGGGAATACCGGCCGTTCCAAAGCCACCAATGAGTACTGTGGCACCGTCGGCGATGCCCTTCAAGGCTTGTGCGACGGATTCTGAAATCTTATTGATCATGAAGTGTGAAGGTGAGCTCGGATGTACATGGTGCGGACCGTGTCGCAAAACATGGGGCGCACGCGGTCGCTCCATGGGGTATGCCTAACGGCCAACCACTCGGGATGCTCCAGAGTCAATGGGGTAGTGAGGTCGTAACAGGCGATGAAGCGCGGCGTACCTTCCTGGCGCTTGAAGCGGCGTGCACGCACGGTTCCTGGCACACGGGCCAAACCGGGCATGTGCTCGGTGTCGTACCAGGCCGTGAATTCCTCCAAGTTGTGCGCGGAGATGTCGGTTTCGACTACATAGTGGTGGGTCGCCACCTCTCCTCGACTAGACCCTTGCAAGTCGAGCAATGGCGCCAGCCCAATCCAGGCGGCCTTGTCACTTGGCGGGGTGTTGCTGTAGCTATAGGCACGCCAAGAAGCACCATTGACGGCCCGCCACAGATCGACAGAAGAAACATCCCTGTTGTTGACATCAGGGATGTTTTCCTTTCCGGATGCCAGCCATACAGACTTGTATTCCATGGGCAGACTCAATGTGCAACGTTGAGCGCCACCAGGAACCGCGAGACCATGTTGTAAGCGGCCACAGTAGCGACAAGATCCACTAACTCGCCGGGTCCGTATTGCGACTGGAGTTGCTGCATGATGGCGTCCGGAACCACGATGCTGCGAGTCATGGCATCGGTTAGCTCCAGAACCAGGCGCTCCGCAGGCGTAAAGACCTCGGTCAGAACTTGCTCACGCACCGAATGGATCTTGCTTTCGGAAACACCTGCCTTCTGAGCATGTGGAACATGCGCGTCGAACTCGAAGCTGGCTCCGTTGAGAACGGCCACGCGCAAGATCATCAACTCGCGCAGGTCTGCTGGTACCGACGAACGATTGCGCACTGCAGTGAGCATCGCCTCCCAGCCTTGAGCGATTGGAGCACTGTTGAGCAGCACCTGGTACAGCAGGGAAATACGCCCCCGTTCACGCAGGATGCTAGCCTCAATGTCGGCCAAATCAGGCCGGGTCCCCAGAACGATCAGGGGCACGCGAATGTCTGAATGGCTCATTGGTCTGCTGTGATGTTGCGGGCTTTGATCAGGCGGGCCCATTTCTCTGTGTCTGACTTGAGCAAGCCGGCGAGTTCCTGGGACGTTGAAGACCTGGGCTCAGCACCGGCCTGCAGCAGTCGTGCACTCGCTGCGGGATCGGCGACGGCCTTCTGGACGGCTTTACTCAGAGCGTCCACGACTGCAGGAGGCGTTTTCGCGGAGGCAAACAACGCATACCAGTTGTTGGTGTCCATGCCGCGGATACCCTGCTCCTCGAAGGTCTTGACTTCAGGCAAACCTGGGTGTCTCTTGGGTGCAGCTACACCCAAAGCTTTCAGACGGCCCGCCTTTATTTGTGCCATGACCGCCGCCACATCAGCGAATGCGCCGGACACTTGACCCCCTAGGAGGTCGTTCAAGGCCGGCGCCATCCCGTTGTACGGCACATGCAGGAAATCCACGGACGTCGCCAGCTCCAGTTGCGCCAGTGCCAAGTGCGGAATGCTCCCTCGGCCAGAGGAAGCAATTGCTTGCCCCCCCTTACTGGATTTAGCGGTAGCTACGAATTCCGGGACGTCGCGGGCAGTTTCTTTTACCCCAGTCACGAAGACTTCAACGTTGTTGGTAACCAAGGACACCGGCACGAAATCACGTTGCGGGTTGTAGGCCAGCTTGTCGTAAAGCGCCGGGTTGATTGCAGCCGCTCCAACACTGGTGATCCAGAGTGTGGAACCATCGGCTTCGGCACGCAAAACTTCTGCTGCACCGATCGCACCGTTTGCTCCTGGTTTGTTTTCGATGATCACAGTACGTCCGAGTGCACGACCCAGAGGCTCAGCAATCGTTCGCGCGGTGAAGTCGACCGGCCCCCCAGGAGCGAACGACACGACAATACGAACTGGCTTATTGTTGGGCTGAGCTTGAAGCGATGCCGTCATCAACAGAGCAGCACTGATAGCGATCCAATTTCTTCTCTTCATGGAAATGCCTCCAGTTTTTATTCGGTGCGATGTCAGTCGCAACGCGCCGTCATACCGCCGTCAACGACGATCTCGGTGCCAGTGACGAAGCGTGCATCGTCGCTAGCCAAGAACAGCGCTGCACTGGCTGTGTCACGGCCGTCTCCCATGAAGCCAAGTGGAATGCGCGACAAACGCTGTGCCAGCAGGGCATCAACATCCCCGCCCGTGCGCTGCCCGGCAAGCCTGACCTCAACCATGGGTGTGTGTAGCTGCCCGGGAATCACTGTGTTCACGCGCACGCCATCTGGGGCATGCTGAACAGCCACCACTCGTGACATGTGGATAACCCCGGCCTTGGTGGCGGCATAAGCCACCTGGGCGCTGCCTGTCCAACGCAGGCCGGAGGTCGAAGCGACATTCACGATCGCCCCTGACTTTTTGGAAATCAAGGTGGGCAGGACATGCTTGCAGGTCAGGAATACGCTCTTGAGGTTGAAATCCACCTGGCTGTCCCAGACCTCTTCGCTCATTTCAACTGGGCCCCCCTTGGCTGAGCCGCCGACGTTATTGATGAGAATGTCGATGGTCCCGAAGACCTCAAGACATTTGTTGACCATGGCCTCAACGCTTGAGGAACTGGTGACATCACACTCGCAGGTGACGATGGAATTGGTTGCACTTCCTGCTCTATCCAGAGTCTCTGCCAGCCGCGCTGGATCGCGGTCTACAGCCAGAACCTTGGCTCCCTCTTGCGCAAGGCGCACAGCCATGGCCCGTCCATTTCCCCAACCAGTGCCTACGCAGCCAGCCCCAGTCACGATTGCGACCTTTGACTCGAAACGATTCATGAATCAATCCATCCTTTTTGCTGAACTGACGCAAGTTTGTTGGAATGCGAGATTTGTATAAACTGAATGATTCCTATACCAGATATTCAATTTTCAAATGGATTTGAAGCAGCTTGAGCATTTCGTAGCGGTGGCTGAAAAAGGTGGCGTGAGTCGATCGGCTGTGGCCATGAATGTTTCGCAGCCGACCATCAGTCGTCATGTGGGACTCCTTGAGCAGGAATTGGGGCAGCGCTTACTGGAACGCAATGGGCGGGGCGTGAAGTTGACCGATGCGGGTCATGCATTGCTGGTGCATGCCAAGGTAATGCTTGCTGCCGCAGCTCAGGCCAGATTCGAAATCAAGGAAATGAAGAGCGATCCCACTGGCAAAGTGATCATTGGACTGCCACACCGAGTTGCGATGGGCCTGTGCGTTCCATTGGTTCAGCGATTCCGGCAAGAGTTTCCCAATGCCATGGTGTCTGTCATCGAAGGGTTAAGTCTGGCCCTGCGTGAAGATTTGATTGGTGGCCGTATAGACCTCGCCTTGCTGTTCGACCCCGCACCAACGCCGCTCCTGAAGTACGAGCCCTTGTTGCGTGAACGGTTGATCCTCATATCACCGCCTGGAACGCGTTTGCCAGCACAGGTGAGCGTTCAAGACCTCAAAAACTATCCAATGGTTTTGCCCTCGAGTCCAAACCCGATTCGCAACTTGGTGGATGCCGTTCTGTTGCCCAGAAAAGTGAGTCTTAACCTCATTGCTGAGGTCGGGGCTGTTCACTCGGCACTGGCTCTGGTCGAACGCGGCGTTGCCTGCTCAATCCTCCCCGAAAGTGCTGTCACGAACAGCCCATCAAGTGGTCGGGTGGTGCAATCACTAATTGGCCCCCCGGCGATGTGGAATCAACTTGTGCTTGCATTACCAACAGCACGGCCCATCAACCGACTGACACAACAAGCAGTCAAACTGCTAAGGGAGTTGGATTTCAGGAGTGCTTCTTGGCGATGAATGCCAATTCGCTCATCGTGATTCAGGCAATTACAAGTTGCCCTGTTCCAAACCAAATAAACGTGAAAGCAAGATAGAAAATCTGGCTTCGGCTGCATAGCTGACTATCGGATTGCTTCCCGTTGAACGTCCGGTTTTTGTTGGTGAAACAAAATTGACCATGAACCGCGAATGTCTCAATTCAGCCTTGAAGCGACATCGGCAACTGGAAGACAGGTGTGCAGCGTGAGCGGCCGGTCAATCCTGAACGATCGCGCCGCAGCATGGCCGCAGCGTTGGAAGCCGCGCAGCGGTCATTCGAGAGCGTCGGCGATCGACCCATTGCGGTCATCCAGATTTCAATCTCATCGTCGGAGAGCAGTCTGCCGTTCAAATCGGGCCAAGCTCGCCAGCATCCGTTCAACGCAGGCTTGCTTCCGTCGCCGTTACAGTTGCCTCAAAAACACCAAAAGGGGAGCTATGACAAAGAGCGGAGGTCCGGTCCGGATCCTTACGGAGCCAAGTGCTGCTACGGCGCTCTTGGGCGAGGTCGTGCAGGCAGCAGACAGCGACCGAGATGCGCTAGGATTTTTCTCGCGCAGCGTCTATGCAGACTTCTGTCGCAAAGGGCAGTTGTTTGTGGCCGTCGAGAGTGACGGTCGTGACGAGACGTATGCGGGTCATCTGTTGTTTGACCTCCGCTTCCCCAAAGCGCACGTGCGGCAGATCTATGTTCCTAAGGCCAATCGCAGTCGAAACATCGGTCGGACGCTGCTCGATGCTTTGAAGAGCATGTTGACGGAGGCGCAGTTCATTTCGATTCATGCCCGGGTCGCTGAAGACCTCAAAGACGCCAACGTGTTCTGGGAAGCGCAGGGATTCTACGCCCAACGCGTGGAACCAGGAGGGGCTAGTCGCAATCGCATGATCGTGGTTCGCGCCCATGAACTCGACACCCCTCAGCTCTTTGCGCCCAGCGGGATCAGCGCTGTCGACCCACTCGGCCTGGATGCCTTGGAGGGTGGGGGTAAACCGCTCTATCTTCTGGACTTGAACGTGCTTTTCGACCTCGGGCCTCGCCGGCCTCGGCACGAACTAGCCATGAGCGTCTTCAGGGCCGAGCGGATGCGGGCATGTTCGCTGGCGATCAGCAGCGAGATTGAGACGGAGCTGCGCCGCACCGCCCACGACGGAAAGACGGATCCGATGCTCTCGTTCGCTGGAACTCTTGCGAAGTTCTCGACTCCACCCGACGACGAGTGGGGGCGTCTTTCGCCAAGGCTTGCCGAAATCGTGTTTCCCCAGCGCCATGCGTCGGGCTCGCTGTCTGAGAACGACAGGTCTGACCTGCTACACCTCGCAACGGCTATTCACCACGGCCTGCCAGGTCTCATCACCAGCGACGGGCGAATTCTTGAGCGGGCACCTGAGCTCAGAAGGCAGTTTGGAGTGGACGCAATTTCGCCTGAGCTGTTTCAGGTCGAGCCCGACCACACTGCGAGTCCTGTAGTGCACAAGGCCCATAGTACGGACATCATCGAAGTGCAACCTGCATCGGCAAGCGATGCAACGGCCGTTCGGAGTCTGTTGACGAACCTTGGCCTCGACACTGCGACCCAGGTCAACGAATGGGCCGCGACTGAGGCCGGCAGTTCGGCATGCTTGCGCCATGTGGCGCGATGCAATGGCATCGTCGCAGGCTATCTAGTAATACCGACGAGCGTTCGAGGACAGGAAATCCGGGCTTTTGCGGCGGCCGCCGAGAACCAGAGAGACGCACACGAGATTGCCCAGACCTTGCTCCGACACGTTCTGAGCATCGTGAAGCCAGGGGATGTCGGCCGGGTACGGTTGAGTTGTCCTCCGCGTCAAGCCACGCTTCGCGAAGTCGCGGCAACCTTCGGCTATGTGGCGTCCTCATCGACGTCGGATGACCTTCAAAAAATCGTCGCCAAAGGGCATCTGACGGAACGGAACTGGGATATCAGACGCGAATCGTTGGCGGCAGTGAGCAAACTACGTTTGCCCGACACGCCTCCACTGTTCCGACACGTCGATCAGCAAATTTCAGTGATTCGACCGGACGGCCAGAAAGTCTTGGTCCCGCTTTTCAAGCTGGAGTCCCTGCTGGCGCCGATGCTCATGTGCTTGCCAGGTAGAGAGGGTGTGATGGTCCCCCTGAGAAAGCAATTTGAGGAGCATCTCTTGGCGGACTCACCGCAGGACTCCTTCCTACCCCAAGGAAAGGCCCAGCTTGCACCGTTGCGCCACTACCTGAGCGACAAGAAGACGCTGAAGAACTACTCGCGCGGTGATTTGATGTTCTTCTACGAGCCCGTGAGGAACGGAGGTGCCGGCGCCGTCATTGCGGTTGGTCGTGTACTACGTGCCTACCTTCGCGATGAGTCTGCCATGCAGGCCGACGATTTGGCCCCCTCAGTGCTGGATAGCAGCCAACTCTCCAACATCGGGGTCGCGAAGACCAAGACTATCACGGTGTTCGACAATGTGTTGCGCCTGCCCAGGCCTGTCCCGCTGCATGAGCTCAGGGCTTTGAACTGCGGCGAGGCCCACCAACTGATTACTTGCCAACGACTGTCTTCCGAGCAGGTTCAGGCGATCCTAGAAAAAGGCCTTTGATGCAACCGAACCAGCATGTGCTCATATCACTTGACGAGCGCCATGCAAACAACATCCTCGCTGGTACAAAGCAAGTGGAGCTAAGGCGCAGAACCATGCACGTTGAGCCAGGCTCGACGGTTTGGTTCTACGTGAAAAAACCTGTAGGTGCAGTCGTTGGCTTTGCGACCGTGGGCACGACCTACTCGGCCGCGCCGAGCACCGTCTGGCGCAAATACAGCTCCGTCTCAGGCCTCAGTAAGTCCGAGTTCATGAGCTACTTTGACGGGGTGGCTGTGGCGTCGGCGATGGGGCTGTCTGGCGCCAAAAAATTGAAGAAACCCGTCACGCTTGAAGCCCTTCGGACAGCCATGCCGGGTTTCCATCCACCGCAGTTCTACTGTCGACTTGAGGCCAATTCACCGGTCAGGCGGCGCCTTTTAGCAGTGACCGTCTAGGTGTCACTTTGCGGCATAAAAGAGCCAGTGATTTTCGGCACATAGAGGCCAGCCGTAGGGTGTCAGACGGACATCACTCGGGTGTGGATTTTGCTGTTATTTGAAGTCCTTTTGTTGGGCTGAATGCTTTGATTTTGTCGGCATGGAGCTCGGCATCTGACGAGGTGTGCGATACGACTGGCCATCAAGCACCAGGCAGTAGGCATTGTGGCGAAGCCGGTCCAGCGTTGCAGATGCCAATAGCGGGTTGGCGGGAAAAGCCTGGTCCCACTCGGTAAAGTCCAGATTGCTGGTCACGATGGTGGCGGTGCGCTCATAGCGCTCGGCAATCAGTTCATGCAGGTCTTCGTCTGCCGGCGCACGCAAAGGCTTGAGCCCGAAGTCGTCAATGATCAAGACTGGAATGCGACTCAGGGTTGTAAGCGCACGGCGATCCCATGTTGACGGCCGCCTACGGTCCCGTGTGACTTGTGACGATCAGGTGTTAGAGGGCTGCCAGCAGTGCGGCAAAAGCTCGTCGATGCGGCTGGCCTTGTGTGTGGG
>Ga0228698_1001424_pt1 | contig 11750 bp, 6 predicted proteins | sample McNCre117_Aug_MG_FD_178015 | JGI IMG/M metagenome (GOLD analysis project Ga0228698, IMG submission 178015) | Freshwater microbial communities from McNutts Creek, Athens, Georgia, United States - 1-17_Aug_MG | ecosystem: Environmental > Aquatic > Freshwater > Creek | place: USA: Georgia...
CGACTGGGTGCTGGAACGCCTGACCGAGAGCCACACGCTGCCCGACGGCCGCGAGCTGGGCGCCCTGCTGCTGCAGCCGCTGCCGCGCCAGTACGAATTCGCCCGGCTGAACCTCACCTACGTCATCACCAGCAAGCGCAAACTCAAGCAGCTGGTCGACGAGGGCGTCGTCAGCGGCTGGGACGACCCGCGCATGCCCACCATCGTCGGCCTGCGCCGGCGCGGCTACACGCCCGAGGCCATCCAGCTCTTTGCCGAGCGCATCGGCGTGTCCAAGGCCGACAGCTGGATCGACTACAGCACGCTGGACATCGCCCTGCGCGACGACCTGGAGGGCAAGGCCCACCGCGGCATGGCGGTGCTCGACCCGGTCAAACTCGTGCTGACCAACTGGGACGACGTCATGGGCACAGGCCACCTGGAGCCCTGCAGCCTGCCGGCGCTGCCACACGTCGCCGAAGGCCAGCAGCCACCCCCGGCGCGCCAGTTCACCATCGGCCGCGAGGTCTGGATCGAGCGCGAGGACTTCGAGGAAGTGCCGCCCAAGGGCTACAAGCGCCTCTTCCCCGGCAACAAGGTGCGCCTGAAGGGCGGCTACGTCATCGAGTGCAGCGGCTGCGAGAAGGACGCCGACGGCCGCGTCACGAACGTGCTGGCCACCGTGGTGCCCGACACCAAGAGCGGCACGCCAGGCGCCGACAGCGTCAAGGTCAAGGCCGCGATCACCTGGGTGGGCGTGGCCGACGGCGTGGCCGCCGAGGTGCGCCTGTTCGACCGCCTCTTCACCGAGGCCCAGCCGGATGCGGGCGGGCGCGACTTCAAGGCCAGCCTGAACCCGGCCAGCAAGCGCGTCATCACCGCCTACGTCGAACCCAGCCTGGCCGCGGCGCAGCCGGACCAGAAGTTCCAGTTCGAGCGCTTCGGCTACTTCGTGGCCGACCGCCACGACCACGCGGCGGGCCGGCCGGTGTTCAACCGCATCACGGGGCTGAAGGACGGCTGGGCCAAGTGAGTTCGCCTGGCCACGCCGTCACCGCGGGGCGACGGCGCCGCGCGCTGGGCGGTGGCCTGCTGACCCTGTCCGCGCTGGCTTGCGCTTGCCTGGTCGCGCTCTGGGCCGCGGTGGACGACGCGCCCACCGTTCAGCGCGAGGCCACCCCATCGGCGGGGCCGGCGGGTCGGCTGCGTGACCTGCTGCAGCAGGCCACCCAGAGCGGGCCGGCACCGGAGCAGCCGCGTCAGTTGCTGCTGAGCCGCGCCGACCTCGACCCGCTGATCAACGACGGCCTGCACCGCGCGGTTCAGGGCGCCGCCCGGCTCGAACTGGCCAATGGCCATGCCACGTTGCGGGCCAGCCTGCCACTGCGCAGCGGGCCACTGTCGCGGCGCGATTCGCTGCGCGGGTTGGCTTGGTTTGGCGCCTGGCTGAACATCGAGGCCCGCATGCGCAGCACCGCTGAGGGCCAACCCGAATGGCAAAGCCTGCGCATCGGCCACCTGCCGCTGCCGGGCCTGCTGGCCAGCTGGCTGACCCGGCGCGTGGCGGGGCAGTTCGGCGTCGATGAGCAGCTGACGCTGGCGCTCGGGCTGGTGGACCGGCTCAGCATCGCGCCCGATGTGGTGCAGCTGACCTACCACTGGCGCCCCGATACCCGCGAGCGCCTGCGCAGCGCACTGCTGCCCCCCGCCGATCAACTGCGCCTGCGCGCCTGCACCGAGCGGCTGACCGAGCTGGTGGCGCCCAGCGCGAGCCGGCCGGCCTCGGCCCCCGTGCCGTTGGCCGAGCTGCTGCCCCCGCTGCTGCGCCTGGCCGACGAGCGGGCGCTGGCGCAGGCGGCCTTCAGTGGCCACGACGAGCTGGCCCAGGAGCACCGCGCGGTGCTGATCACGCTGGCGATGTACGCCTCCGGCCAGCCGATGACCCATCTCGTGGCTGCCGCGCGCGAGTGGCCACAGCCCCTGCCGCGCACCGTGACGCTGCTGGGACGGGACGACTTTCCCCAGCACTTCCTCGTCTCGGCGGTGATCGCGGCCGAGGGCGGTGGGCGGCTGTCCGACCTGATCGGCGTCTACAAGGAGCTGGCCGACACCCGCGGCGGCAGTGGCTTCAGCTTCAACGACATCGCCGCGGACCGCGCTGGCACCCGCTTCGGCCAGCGGGCGGTGAACCAGCCTCGCGCGCTGCAGGAGCGCATCACCGAGCCGCTGAAGGAGAGTGACTTCATGCCGACGGTGGACGACCTGCCCGAGTTCCTGACGCTGGCTCAGTTCCACCAGCGCTATGGCGACGTGGGCGCGCCGGCCTACCGGGCGATGCTGGCTGGCATCGAGGCGCGCATTGCCGCGCTGCCTGTGCTGCGCTGACTGTTGGGGCCAGCAGCAGCACACCGCGGCACAGAGCGTGCCGCCACAGCCCGCCCTCGCTCGATCAATTCAAGTTGAGGTTCAGGCTCTCGGCCTTCTTGCGCAGCTGGCGGCGTTCCAGGCGCAGGTTTTCCTGCAGGTCCGACAGGTTCAGGCACAGCTGCTGCAGACGGCGCTCGTCGAGCTGGCGCTCGGCCGGCGTCTGCAGCGTCGCGGGCATGGTTTCCAGGTAGGCGCCCTGCTGCGTCACCAAACCCTGCAGGTCGCCCAGGCGGCCTTCGAGCTGGCGGGCGTTGGTCGACAGCAGCTCTTCGAGCTGGCTCAGGCGCAGCTCCAGGCGCGCCGGGCCGTGCGCCGACAGCAGCACCTCGATCTGCGTCAGCCGCGTGGCCAGGCGGTCCACGCCGGCGTGGCCAAGCTGATCCTCCAGCCGGCCCACCTGAGCCTCCAGGGCATCGAGGGCCGACAAGCGGCGCTCCAGCGCCAGCAGCATCGCCTCGTCGCGTTCGGAGGGTCGAGCCTGCTGGGCCTGGTGCATCTGCTCGGCCAGCGCCTCGGTGCGGGCCTGCACCTGCTGGCTGCTCTCCACCAGCACCTGCTGCTGCGTCTGCAGCCGCTGCGAGGCCTCGTGCAGCGCGGCCAGCCGCAGGCCCTGAGTCTGGGCGTGCGCGTCCTGTGCGTCTTGCGCAGCGTGCAGCCGATGCTCCAACTGCGCGACCAGCGCCTGGACCTGCTCGGTCTGCTGCGTCTGCCGATCCGCTTGCTCACGCGCCCAGGCCTCGCGCTGGCGGTCAACGCGCTCGCCCAGCTGCGCCAGCGCCGCCTGCAGCGCCTCGATGCGCCCCGCCACCTCGGCCTGTTGTGCCGCCAGCGCCTGCTCCGCGGCCTCCTGGGCCTGTTGCCGGCCAATCTGCAGGGCGACCTCAGCGGCGTCCATGGCCGCCGCGGCCTGACGGGCCGCCTGCTCCGACGCCTGCTGAGCCACCTGTTGGACCGCTTCTTGGACCACCTGCTGAGCGGCGTGGGTCTGGGCCTGCAGATCAGCCAGACGTCGGGCCTCGCTCGCCGCCTCGCTCGCTGCCGCGCGCTCGGCGGCTTGGCGGGCGGTTTGCTCGGCCAGCGCCTGCGCGGCGGCCAGCGCCTGATGCACCTGAGCGGCCAGTGTCTGCCAGTCGCCCTGCCACTGCGCCTGGCGGCGCTCCAGGCCCTCCTGCGCGGCGCCGTGCTGCTGCTCGACCTGTGCGGCCAGCGCCTGCACCTGCGCCTGCAGTTGAGCGACGCCCTCGGCCGCCGCGCGGGCCTGCGGCGCGGCATCGGCCGCGCCGTCTCGGGCGGCCTGCATCTGGATCTGTTGGGCCTCCAGCTGGGCCCCCAATTGGGCATCCAGCGCGCCCAAGCGCGCCTGCAGCGCCTCGGCGTGGGCCTGCGCGTCAAGGCGGCGCTGGCGGTCCTGTTCGTCGCCGTCCTTCTGCAGACGCTGCCCCCAGCCGGCCAGCGCATCGCCCAGCGCATGGGCCTGCGTCTGCAGCGCCGCCAGAGCCTGCTGATGTTCGGCGGCCTGCTCGGTCCAGCGCGACCACATGCGCTCACCGGCCCGATCCAACAGCGGTGACACGCGCAGCTCGACGCTCTGCGCCAGCGGCTCGGCCACAGCCTGGGCGACGCTCTGCACCGCCGCCTCGGCGGCCGCCTGAGCGGCTTCGTTCGCCGCCTGCCGCACCGCCGCCTGGGCGGCCTCGGCCGTCGCGGCGGCGTGGTGAGCCGCCTGGCTGGCGGCCAGGCTGGCGGCATCCGCCACCGCCACCCGCAGGCCTTCGCCTTGCACGTGCAGCGACTGCACCGCCGCCAGCAGATCGGCACTGCGAACCGCGGCCTCATCGGCCACCGCCGCCGCCAGCGCGCGGTGCGCGTCGCGCTGGCTCTGCCGGTTGAATTCGCGCTCGCTCTCGCGCTGGACCTCGCGCGCGATGGCCGCGGCTTCGGCCTGGGCCAGCGCAGACTGGATCTGCGCCAGCGACACCTGCCACTTCGTGCCGTCGCTGGTGATGCGCTCGATGTGCAGCGACTGCGCCAGCTCGCGCAACTGATCGACGCGCACCGCCAGGTCGGCCACCGCCTGAGCCTGGGCCTCTTGCACGGCTTGGCGCGCCTGCACCGCAGCCTGGGCCTGACGGCGGGCTTCACTGCCGGCGTCGCGTTGAAGCTGCAAGGTCTGCGCGAGTTGATCGTGCAGCGCCTGCACGGCCGTCTGCAGCGCCTGCAGGGTCTGCTCGTCGCGCCGGCTCGGTGCCAGTTCGGACGATTCGGACGATTCGGCCGGCCCGGAAGGCAGCCACTGGGTCGCCTGTTCGGCCAACAGGCCCACCACCCGCTCACCGATGTGTTGCGCCAGCGCATCGCCGTCCAGCCGCTGCTGGGCCTGGGCATCGGCCAGGCTGAGCGTCAGCCCCTCGATCGAACAGTCGATCTGCTGCGCCAGCGCCGAGCCCAGCCGCTCGGACTGTTCCTGCACCGCCACATCCTGGCGCGCCAAGGCCACATCCAGGCGGGTTTCCACCTGCGCGGCCAGCACCTGCACGGCGTTGTGAATCGAGACGAAGCGCTGATCCTGGTCGCCGCGCTGCTGCACGTCGTTGGCCGATCGTTCCGCCTGAATTTGCTGCATCAGGTCATCGGTCAGCGCATGCATCGACTCATGCAGCTGCTCGTTGAACTGCTGGGCCTGACTGGAGGCCGCGGCCATCGCCCCCTCCAGGCGCGTGGCCACCGCACGCAGCGTTTCAGTCTGGTGGGCCATCGAGGTGTCGACGACGCTCAGCTGATCCTGCACGGCGTCAAAGCGGACCTTGAGCAGGCTGGGGGCCCCGCTGACTTGCTGACCCAGAGGGCCCAGCTCGCTGTCGAGCTCTCGGCGGTGGCGCTCGATCTCCTGAGCGAATACTTTGAACTGCTGGTCCAGCGCGTCGCGATGTGCCCCCAGCAGGTCGCCCGCAGGCACCGACAGGCTGTTTTGCAACGCCCGACGCGAGCGCACGATGTAGATCGCCCAGCCTGCGACCACCAGCGCCAGCCACGCCCCTGCAGCGATCAGGAACTCGCGCGCTTGCAGCAGGTTGGGCGCGTCGTTGAACTCGGTGGGCAGCGCATAGGTCGGCCGCGCGCTGCGCATCAGGCTGAGGCGGGCCATGTCCTCATTGAGGAAACTCAGCACCCGATCCACGCCGAGGGCCGCCGGCACCAGCCAGCCCACCGACAGCACCGCTGCCACCACGGTGCGCATCCACACCCACTTCGACCGCTTCAGGGAGTCACTTCCGAGCACAACTTCTCTCCACGCACGCAACATCGGCGGGCGCCGGCCAGCGCCCGGACGGCGAGCCGCAAACCGCGGCACATCGTAAAGGGCCAGGGGCCCGCGGCCGGCCATACCCTTTCCCCGCAAGCGGGGGATCGACGCCGGACCGCCCGGCATCCTGCGTCAAGACACCCGCGCCACCACGCCCTCCCCCCGCCGCGGCGCGGCCGATCGCGCAATTGCGCACGCAGTTCACTGGCGCCCGGCAGGGACCGGGGAACTTCTCGGCCTTCATGGAAGCGCCGCACCGCCGATCGCGCGCGCGTTCGGGAGGACAATCACCCGGCTCATGGATCACAGCTTCGCCTCCGCCCTCGTCCTGCTGCTGCTCGTGCTGGACCCCTTCGGCAGCCTGCCGATCTTCATCTCGGTGCTCGGCGGGGTCGACCCCGCCCGGCGCACCCGCGTGGCGCTGCGCGAGGTGGCCCTCGCCTTCGCGGTGCTGCTGGCCTTCATGGTTGCGGGCCAGAGCTTCCTGCAGCTGATGCGGCTGTCCGAGCGCTCGCTGGAAGTGGCCGGCGGCGTCATCTTGCTGATCATCGCGATGCGCATGATCTTCGTCGGCGGCGACTCGCTCTATCCCACCGACGGCGAGCGCGAGCCCTTCATCTTCCCGCTCGCGGTGCCGCTGCTGGCGGGCCCCTCGGCGATGGCCACCGTGCTGCTGCTGGCCTCGCACCAGCCCGAGCGGATGCTCGAATGGGTCGGCGCGCTCACCGCCGCGATGGCGGTCTGCGGCGTGGTGCTGCTGGCGGCCGACCGGCTGCGGCGGCTGCTGGGCGCCTCGATGGTCGCGGCCATCGAGAAGCTCATGGGCCTGGTGCTGACCGCGATCGCCACCGAGATGATCCTCGCCGGACTGAAGCGGTACTTCTTCGGCGGCTGACCGGGCGGCTCAGACCGGCCCGCTCAGGCGCCGGGTACGGGGGCTGCGGCTGCTTCAGCCGGACTGGCCGCAGCCTCGCCGCGCTGGGTCCAGTTCACGCCCAGCTGGTCGAGCATCGCAAAGCGGCGGCGGTACATCGCGCGCTTCTTCGACGGCGCGTCGGCCAGGTCGCGCCGCGCGCCCACCAGCGGCAGGTGCCAGTTGCCGTCGGGGCCCACCGCGCCGCCGCCCTCGGTCCAGAACTCGGCGTAGTCGAACTTCAGCCGCTTGCCGCGGTGGTTCCAGGCGCCCTTGACGTGGTGGCGTGGGTCGATGCCGACCAGCTCGGTGGCCCCGGCGGCCAGCGCCACGGCGCGAATCGCTTCGAGCAGCAGGTGCGGTGGGCGCAGCCCCTCGCAGAGCTTGGTCATGTCGCGCACGATGTCCTTCGGGTCGTGCCCCGGCCACTCGTGGCCGCGCGGGCCCTGGATGCCGGCGATCAGCACGCGCCGGTCGGGCTGGAAGGCGAAGCCCGCGTGGTACGCCCGCCCACCGTCGCGGTGGCGCAGGCAGACCGACCAGAAGCCCTCGTGGTAGCTCACCGCGTTGACTTCGAGCACCAGCGCCCACTCGGCGTCCAGCTGCAGCCAGACCCAGGGCTGCCGCTCGGCCAGGCGCGCGCAGATCGCCTCGCCGTAGACGCGGTAGGCGGTCGCCAGGTCGTGGCGAAACATCGATGAGCGCTGTGCCAGCCCCAGCCGGCGGTCCACCGCGCGGGTCACCAGCGGGTAGTACAGCCGCGGCTCGCTGTCGAACAGGCGCAGCCAGGCCGGCGTGGCCAGCACGTCGGCGCGCAGCGCGTCCAGGTGCGGGCGAGCGCGCAGCAGCCGCAGCGCGTACTTGAAGCGGCGGAACTGGCGCGACAGCCCCTTGCCAGGAAACAGCTGATGCCCGCCCGGCCAGGGCGCGGCCTCGCGCGGCGCGGCGCTGGCGCCCGGCTCGCTCCCCAACGTGGGCGGCGTCTCGTGTGTCGAAGTCATACCGAGATTGTGAAGAAAAGCGGATTCTCGTTCACCCGGGAAGCCGCCCCGCCTGCGCCCGCCGATCCCAGTCGCAGTCCGGGGCCATGCCGAGCCCGCCGGGCTGCGTCGCCACCGGGCAGGATGGCTCGTCCGGCAGCGTGCAGCCGCCGCAGCGACGGTGCACCACGACCTGATTCTTGCCGGCGCCCTTGGCGGCGTACATCGCCTGGTCGGCGTGGGCGACCAGCGCCGCCGCGTCCAGCCGGCCGTCGGCAACGACCAGCCCGACGCTGCCGCCCAGCCCGCGGCCCAGCGCCTGCACGCCGCGCACGATGCGCCAGGCCACCGCCTGGGCGCTGTCGGCCACGTGCTCGGCCGGCGCAACCACCGCGACGACGAACTCGTCGCCGCCCAGGCGGGCGGGGACGTCGCCGGCGCGCACGCAGTGGCTCAGCACCGCCGCCACGTCGCGCAGCGCCTGGTCGCCGGCCTCGTGACCCAGCCGGTCGTTGACCTGCTTGAAGCCGTCCAGATCGATGAAGAGCACCGCCAGCCCAGCCTCGTCGGCGCGGCCCTCGCGGCGGGCCGTCTGCGTGGCCGCCAGCCGCTGCTCCAGCTCCTGCATGAACAGGCTGCGCTGCGGCAGGCCGGTCAGCGCGTCGTGGCGTGCGCCGTGCAGCGCCTGGTGAGCCTCCTGCGCCTGAGCGCGTGCGCGATGCAGCTGATCGACCAGCGCACCAAACTCCACCACGACGGCCGCACCGGGGCGTGGGTCGGGCCGACCTTTTGGCCGTCCGGACGGTTCGAGCGCTGGCGGCGCCGGCTGCGGCTCGGCCAGCGTGCCGCTGAGCACCGCGCGGCCCAGCCGGTGGGCCAGCCAGACCGAGGCGGCCGCCCCGGCCAGCACGCACAGCAGGCCCACGCCCAGCAGCGGGCCGAGCTGACCCCACATCACCGCATTGAGCCGCTGTACCGGCGCACCCACTGAGACGACCCAGTCCTGCCCGGGCACCGCAGCCACCGCGTAGCGCAGCAGCTGGCCGTCCAGCGAACGCGCGTCGAAGACCGCCACGGGCCGGCCCGCGCGCAGCGCCTGGCGCAGGTCGGCGGGCCCGGGGCGGCCCACGTAGGTTTCGGCTGCGTGCGAGCGGGCCACGACGCTCAGGCGCTGGTCGAGCACCGTGGCGGTCCACTGCGCCGGCCAGGCCTGTTCGGCCAGCACGCTGGCGATGGACTCGATCGGCAGGTCCACGCAGCCCAGCATCACCCGCGCGGAGGTGACCTGCGCCCGCAGCGGCAGCAGCGCCACCGGCGCCACCCAGTGCGGCGCCGGCCCGCCTCGCTCGATCGGAAAGGCCTGCGCCTCCAGCACAGGCACCGGCTCGGCCGGGATCGGCGGCGCGACGCTGGACGCCTTAGCCCCGCCCCCCGCCTCGGTGGGCGGCAAGTCGTCGAGCGAGACCTGCGCCGCGCCTGCGCGCACCAGCACCGCCGCCGGATCGGCCAGCGCTGGCCAGGGCAGGCAGCCCTGCTCGTCGCTGGCCATGCGCGTGCCGTCCGGCAGCAGCCCGCTGGCGTTGACGCGGCGCAGCACCTGCGCCGGCTCCTGCAGCAGCCGCCCCACCGAGGCCGCCGCCGCCTGCGCGCGCTCGACCAGCTCGCGGTCGGCGTCGCGCTGGTGGTCGTTCACCAGCCGCGCCGTCGCGCCCACCGCGAACAGCAGCAGCGGCAGCGTGGACAGCAGGCTGGCGAGCAGCATCCAGGTCGTCAGCGACAGCCGCCAACGCGTCAAAAATCGACCGCTGAACATCCTGTTGGTCCCCCGTTGGTGGTCACCTGAAGCCCCGTGCAACGGGCCTACTCGTCGTCGTGCAGGCCGATCAGCCCCTCGCGGATGGCCCAGCGCACCACGGCCGGCACGTCGGCCAGGCCCAGCTTGTTCATCAGCCGACTGCGGTAGGTGTCCACCGTCTTGGGCGACAGGTGCAGCGACTCGCCGATCTCGGCGCTGCTGCGCCCGCGCGCCACCAGCGTCAGCACCTGGCGCTCGCGGGCGGACAGGTCGCCATAGGAAGCCGGTTCGTCCTCGGCGCTGGGGCCCATCTCGCCGCTGGGCGCCAGGCTGCGCGCCACCGCGTCCACCGCGGCCAGCAGCTCGCGGCTGGGCGAGCCCTTGCGCACGTAGGCCATCACGCCCAGGCGGCGCGCCTCGCTGACGTGGCGAGGCTGGTCGGACATCGTCAGCACGATCACCTTGACGGGCGCGCCGCGCTCGCGCAGCTGTTCGAGCAGCTCGAAGCCCGAGCGCCCGCCCAGGTGCAGGTCGAGCACCGCCACCTCGGGCTGCTCGCGCAGGATGCCGGCCAGCGCCGCAGTGGGCTCGTCGGCCTCACCGCAGACGCGGTGGCCGGCGGCTTCAAGGACGGCGCGCATGCCCTCGCGCACCATTTCGTGGTCTTCGACCAGGTAGAGCTTGGTCACCGTGGGGGTTCCTTTTTGTTGTGATCCATCAATCGTTGTGCATCGGCCAGCTCAGCTCCACCGTGGTGCCGTGGCCGGCCCCAGGCGCGGGCACGCTCAGCAGCACCAGGCGGGCCCCAATGGCCTGGGCCCGCTCGTGCATGCCCACCAGACCGAGGTGGCCGGGCTTGCCGCCCACGGCCCCGTCAGCGCCCTCGGGCAGGCCGACGCCGTCGTCGCGCACCGTCAGCACCAGGTGCTGCGCGTCGCCTTCGAGCCGAACCTGCACCTCCTGGGCCGAGGCGTGGCGCACGGCGTTGAACAGCGCCTCGCGGGCCACCATGAAGGCGGCGTACTCGACGTCCGCTGGCCAGCGTTGCAGCTCCAACGCGGGCTCGGCCTGCAGGCGCAGCGCCAGCGCGGGGTCGGCCGCCGGCACGCCGCGCTGCAGCTCGTTGTCCAGCGCCGCCCACAGGCCGCGCTCGTCGATCAGCGGTGGGCGCAGCTCGGTGAGGGCGCCGCGCACCTGCTGGTTGGCCAGGTCGATGAGCTGATCGACGCGCTGCAGGTGCCGCGAGGCCGGCGCCTCGGCACAGGGCCCGCCGTCCACGCCGCCGCTGATCAGGCAGCGGTTCAGGCGCGGCAGCATCAGGTCGGCGTTCAGCCGCAGCGCCGCCAGCGTCTGGCCCAGCTCGTCGTGCAGCGCCTGCGCCAGGCGGCGGGTGGTCTCCTTCTCCTGCCCCAGCAGGCGCTGGGCCAGGGCCTGCAGCGCCGCGCGCTGCTCGGCCAGGCGCAGGTCGGCGGCGTGCACCGCGGAGAGGTCGCGCGTGATCATCGCGATCGCCGCGGGCGCGGCCTGCGCCGGCAGGCGGTAGAGGAAGCCGCGGCACCAGAAGCGGCTGCCGTCGGCGCGCACGTGCCAGCCCTCCATCGAGGCGCGGCCGCTGCGGCGTGCCTGCTCCAGCAGGCGTTCGGGCAGGCCCTTGGCGACGTCCTCGGGGGGGAAGAACGTGGCCAGCGGCAGCTGCATGGCCTGCGCCGCGGTGTAGCCCTTGAGCTGGCGGGCGCCCTCGCTCCAGTCGACCACGCGGCCGTCGGCGTCGAGCATCACCATCGCCACGTCCTGCACCGCGTCGGCGTAGAGCTTGAGGCGGTGGCCCTCGGCGGCGGCTTCGCGCAATGCGCGCAGCTCGGCCGTCAGGTCGCTGACCACGCTCAGAAAGCCCACCACCGCGCCGCTGGCGCTGCGCAGCGGACGGATCTGCCAACTCAGGTCGAAGCGGCTGCCGTCGGCCGCCACCGGGCTGCTGCGGCGCTGGGTCGAGGCCGGCTGCCGCTCCAGCGCGTAGAGCAGCTCAAGGTGCTCCGGGCGCCCGCTGGCGGGCACCAGCGGCAGGTTCAACGGCGTGCCGCGCAGCGCCTCGGCCGACTCGCCGGTCTGCGCCTGATAGGCCTGGTTGGCATAGAGCACGCGCATCTGCGGATCGGCCAGCGCCAGGCCCACCGGCAGCTGATCGACCACCTGCTTGAGCTGCCAGGCGTCGCGCGCCAGGATCTCGAAGGCCTGCTCGGGCAGCCGCGCCTGGCCGTCGGCCGCCGCCAGCGGCTGGTCGGCCAGCGCGGCGCTCAGTGGCGCACTCGCCGCAGCGGCGCCCAGCCCGTCCACCAGGCTGCCCCAGGGCCG
>Ga0228698_1001427_pt1 | contig 11746 bp, 9 predicted proteins | sample McNCre117_Aug_MG_FD_178015 | JGI IMG/M metagenome (GOLD analysis project Ga0228698, IMG submission 178015) | Freshwater microbial communities from McNutts Creek, Athens, Georgia, United States - 1-17_Aug_MG | ecosystem: Environmental > Aquatic > Freshwater > Creek | place: USA: Georgia...
AGGAGAGTCCGGGCTTCGCGGGTCGAGCCGGGATTGCTTCACAATCCCATGCCATGCGCATTCTTTTGGTCGAAGACGATGCCGTGCTGCGCGAGGTGATGCAGCGGAGCTTGCTGGATGCGGGTCACCGTGTCGATACGGCATCGCATATCGAAGACGCCCGGCACTATTGGCGGGTGCAGCCCTATGACGCGGTCCTGCTGGACCTGAACCTGCCGCTGCACGGCCGGCCTGATTCCACGATGGGAACCGGCCTGGAACTGCTGCGCGAGGCGCGCGCGCGCGGCGACCAGACGCCGGTGCTGGTGCTGACCGCGCGCAACCGGACCGAGGAGCGGATCGCAGGCCTGGACGTGGGAGCCGACGATTACCTCGGCAAGCCCTTCGATCTGTCCGAGGTCGAGGCGCGGCTGCGCGCGCTGGTGCGCCGCAGCCAGGGCGCGGCCGAGATCACCCGGGTCGGGCAGCTGGAGCTGCAGCGCAAGCTGCGCCGCTTCGCGGTCGGCGCCACGCCGCTGCAGCTGCCGGCGCGCGAGTTCGACGTGCTCTGGGAGCTGATGAGCCCGCCCGGGCGCGCGGTCAACAAGCGCGCGCTGTCGGACAAGCTGTCGGATTTCGAGGACGCGCTCGGTGACAATGCCCTCGAAGCCTTCATCTCGCGGCTGCGCAAGAAGCTGCAGGGCAGCGGTGCGACGATACGCACGCTGCGCGGCATCGGCTACCTGATCGAGGAGGAGTCTTGAGCGCTGGCGCGATGCCGCCGCCCGAGCGCCGCCGTCCCCATCTGCGCGACAAGCTGGTGCTGCATGTGCTGTGGCCGCTGGCGATGCTGTGGCTGATCGGCAATCTGGTGTCGGCCGGGATCGCGAACCACTTTGCCGGACGCGCCTTCGACCGCTCGCTGCTCGACGATGCCTACGCGCTGTCGGCCCATGTGCGCCTGGTCGGGGTGGCGCCGCTGCGGCTCGACATCGACCTGACCGCCAACGAGATCGGCACGCTGCTGTTCGACAAGAACGAATCCAACTTCTTCGCCATCTACCGCGCCGACGGCAGCCTGATCGCGGGCCAGGCCGGCCTGCCGGGTTCCACCCATCTGCTGGCCGGGGAGCCGGGGTCGGAGTTCGAGAACATCAGCTTCCAGGGCAGCAATCTGCGCAAGGTGGTGCTGCAGCAGACCGCGCCGGTGTTCTACAAGGTGGTGGTGGCGCAGACCATCAACAGCCGCAGCCGGATGTTCCGCCAGCTGTTGTTCTATTCGGTGCTGCCGGGCATTTTTCTGTTCGTCCTGCTCGCGATCTGGCTCTACAAGGTGATCCGCGCCGACCTGCAGCCCTTGCACGACCTGGAGCGCGCGGTGCAGCAGCGCGACGAGTCGGCGCTGACGCCCTTGCCGCTGCAGGCCGGTACCCAGGATATCGTGAACCTGGGCGGCGCGATCAACGCGCTGCTCGAACGCATTCGCCTGAGCCTGGGCGCGCAGCGCGAGTTCGTCGGCAATGTCGCGCACGAGCTGCGCACGCCGCTGGCTGGCATCCGCGCCCTGGCCGAGTATGGCTTGCGCCACCCCGAGCCCCAGGTCTGGGCGTCGCAGCTCCGGCAGGTGCACGAGGTCAGCCTGCGTTCCAGCCATCTGATCGATCAGCTGCTGGCGCTGGCGCTGGCCGACGAGGCGCGCGTGAGCCGGGTGCGCGAGGCGGTGCGGCTCGACGAGCTGGTCACGGCCACCGTCATCCGTGCCAGCGTGCAGGCGCGCGCCGAGGGCGTGGACCTGGGCGCCGACGGGGTGGACGGGCCGGTCACGGTGCTCGGCAGCGCGGCGCTGGTCGAGGGCATGCTGAACAACCTGATCGACAATGCGCTGCGCTACGGCCACCCCAGCGACGGCAGCCTGCCCGAGATCACGGTCGGGCTGCGGCAGCAGGATGGGGGGGTCGAGCTGAGCGTGACCGACAACGGTCCCGGCCTGAGCGAGCAGGAATGCGAGCAGCTGCTCGAGCGCGGCGTGCAGGGCTATGCGGGCCACAGTCATGGTCGCGGCCTGGGGCTGGGGCTGTCGATCGTGACGCGCTACGCCCAGCTGCTCGGCGCCGAGTTCCGCCTGCGGCGCGCGCCCGGCGGCTCGGGCCTGCAGGCGCTGGTGCTGTTCGGTGCCCCGTCCGAGCCGGCGAACTGAGCCGGCTGCCGTGCGGGTCCGGCCGGTCGGGCGATCGCGCACAATCGGGCGATGGACCTGAGTCTCTGTTTGCCCGGCGCCGAGCGGGTGGAAACGCATATCTCCGTCGTCTGGCTCGCGGGCGATTACGCCTACAAGCTCAAGAAGGCGGTCCGGCTGCCGTTCCTGGATTTCTCGACGCTGGAGCGGCGCCGGCATTTCCTGGCCGAGGAGCTGCGCCTGAACCGGCGCACCGCGTCCGAACTCTACCTCGACCTGCTGCCGGTGACCGGCAGCGCCAGCGCGCCAATGCTCGGTGGCAGCGGCGCGGCAATCGAATGGGTGCTGCGCATGCGGCGCTTTCCGGCCGGTGCCTTGCTGTCGGAGCTAGCCCGGCAGGGGCGGCTGCTGCCGACACACATCGATGCGCTGGCGGCCCATGTCGCGGCCTTTCACCAGGCGCTGGCGCCGTTGCCGGCGTCGGCGGCTCCGATCCAGGATGTGGTCGCCTGGACCATCGAGAGCCTGGACGAGGTGGCGCTGAACCCGGTCCGGCCGGTGGCGGTCGATGCGGGGCGCGTGCGCGCGTTGCGCGAGCGTCTGCTTGGCTTGCTGGAGCAACAGGCCGGCTGGCGCGCGCAGCGCATCGAACACGGCTGGCTGCGCGAGTGCCACGGCGATCTCCACCTCGGCAATCTGGTGTTGTGGCGGGGCGGGGTGGTGGCATTCGACGCGATCGAGTTCGAGCCGGCGCTGCGCTGCATCGACCTGGCCTGCGACATCGCCTTCACCTTCATGGACCTGCTCGTGCGCGGCTGGCCGGCACTGGCCTGGCGCTTCGTCAACGGCTATGTCGAGCGCACGGGCGACTTCGACGGTCTGGTCGGCTTGCGCGCCTATGCGGCGTACCGGGCGCTGGTGCGGGCCAAGGTCGCTCTGCTGTCGGGCCAGCCCGAAGGTTTTGCCCGCTACTGGGCCTGTGCCGAGGCGCTGGCCGCGCCGCCGCCCATGCCCTGTCTGGTGCTGACCATGGGGCTGAGCGGGGCCGGCAAATCGACGCTGGCGGCCTGTGTCGCCGAAACGCTAGGTGCGCTGCGGCTGCGCTCGGATGTCGAGCGCAAGCGCCTGCACGGGCTGGCGCCGACCGAGCGGCCGGGTCCGGAACTCGATCTGTACGGGGCGGATGCGACCCGACGCACCTACGCGCACCTGTCCGAACTGGCGGCGGGGCTGCTCGCGGCCGGCCATTCGGTCGTGGTCGATGCCGCCCTGCTGCGCCAGCACGAGCGCGCGGCGCTGCGCCAACTCGCGCGCCGGCTCGGCGTGCCGTTCCTGCTGCTCGAATGCGTGGCCGATCCGGCGCTGATGGAGGCCCGCCTGCTGGCCCGCACGGCGGCCGCCGACGACGCCTCCGATGCCGGGGTCGAGGTGATGCAGCGCCAGCGCGCGTTCGCCGAGCCGGTGCCGCCCGATTGGGCCGATGAGCACCGCGTGGTGGTCAACGACGGCGGCCTGGAACAGCTGCAAGCCAGCGCGGCAGCGCTGCTGGCTGGTTGGAGGCGCTGATGGAGACGCTCTGGGTCACGCTGGCGGCCGGGTTCGCGGGTTTCATCGATGCCATCGTCGGCGGCGGCGGGCTGATCCTGGCGCCGGCCCTGTTCGCGGCCTTTCCGGGGGCCGCACCGGCGACGCTGTTCGGCACCAACAAGAGTGCTTCGGTCTGGGGCACCTCGTTCGCGACGCTGCAGTACGCGCGCCGGGTCGAGCTGCGCTGGCGCCGCCTGCTGCCGGCGGTCGGGCTGACCTTCTGTGGCGCGCTGGCCGGTGCCTGGGCCTTGACGCGGATCGATCCGGGCTTCCTGCGTCGCGCCCTGCCGCTGATCCTGCTCGGCGTGCTGCTCTACACGCTGGCGCGCAAGGACCTCGGGCGCGAGCACGCGCCGCGCTACTCGGGCCACGGCGAAGCCCTGGCCGCCGGCGCGCTCGGGCTCGGGATCGGTTTCTACGACGGTTTCTTCGGGCCCGGGACCGGCAGCTTCTTCGTCTTTGCGCTGGTGCGCTGGCTGGGCTACGACTTCCTGCATGCCAGCGCGGCGGCCAAGCTGCTCAACGTCACCTCCAATGTCGCGGCGATCGGGCTGTTCGCGACCAAGGGCCATGTCTGGTGGGCGCTCGGCCTGCAGCTGGCGGTGGCCAACGTGATCGGCAGCCTGCTCGGCACGCGGCTGGCGCTGCGCCACGGTGCCGGCTTCGTGCGCGGGATCTTCCTGCTGGTGGTCGGCGCGCTGATCTGCAAGACCGGCTGGGACGCCTATGGCTGGCGCTGAGGGGCGTCGGCCCCGTGCGGGCAGCGCGTCACTGCGCCGTCGCCGGTGGCCAGGCGACTTCGCTGGCCTGGCGTGACGGTCCGATCGGGGCCGAGGAATGGCCGGTGCGGGTCAGGCGGATGTCTTCCTCGCTTGGGTAGCGGCCTAGCAGCAGGTAGTCGAACACGCGGCGCGCGATCGGCGCGGCGCTCGCGGCGCCAAAGCCGGCGTTCTCGACGATCACCGCCAGCGCCACCTGCGGGTCCTGTGCTGGCGCGAAGGCCGAATACAAGGCATGGTCGCGCTGGCGTTCGGCCAGGCGGGCCGCGTTGTATTTGTCGTTCTGGCCGATGGTGACGGCCTGCGCGGTGCCGGTCTTGCCGCCCGAGCGGTAGGGCGCGCCCGCGAACGCCTTGCTGCCGGTGCCCTCGGTCACCACGCCCTCCATGGCGTTGAGCACCACCGCGACATGCTCGGGCTTGTAGCCGAGCGCGATGCCCGGGCCGACCTGGGCCGGCGTCTCGGCGCGGCTGACCACATCCTGCGTGCCCTGCAGCACATGGGGCTTGTACTTGATGCCGCCGTTGGCCAGTGTCGCGGTGGCGTGCGCGAGCTGCAGCATCGTGAAGTTGTTGTAGCCCTGGCCGATGCCGAGCGAGATCGTCTCGCCCGCATACCACTTGCGCTGCTCGGGCCGCTTGTAGGTGTTGCGCTTCCAGGCCTGGCTCGGCAGCACGCCGCGCACTTCGCCGCGCAGGTCGATGCCGGTGATCTGGCCGAAGCCCAGCGGCTGCATGAAGTCGTGGATCGTGTCCACGCCCATGTCGTTGGCCAGCATGTAGTAATAGACGTTGCTCGATACCACGATGCTGCGCCGCATGTTGACCGATCCCAGTCCGCCCGCGTCATGGCTGCGGAAGCGGTGGCCGCCGAACTCCCAGTAGCCGGGGTCGTAGATCGTGGTTTCGGGCTTGCGCACGCCCAGCGTCAGGGCGCCGAGTGCCATGAAGGGCTTGTAGGTCGAGCCCGGCGGATAGGTGCCGCGCAGCGCGCGGTTCAGCAGCGGTTTGTCGAGCGACTCGTTGAGCGCCTTCCAGTTCTCTGCGTCTATGCCCTCGACGAACAGGTTGGGATCGAAGGTCGGCTTGCTGACGAAGGCCAGCACTTCGCCGTTCTTGGGGTTGATCGCGACCAGTGCGCCGCGCCGGTCGCCGAACAGGTCCTCGACCATCTTCTGCAGCTTGATGTCTATCGTCAGCTTGACCGTGTTACCCGGTGTCGCCGGCGAACTGGCGAGCTGGCGCACCGCGCGCCCGCCGGCCGAGGTCTCGACCCGCTCGAAGCCCGTGATGCCGTGCAGCACCGGTTCGTAGCTCTGCTCGACGCCGAGCTTGCCGATGTATTCGGTGCCACGGTAGTTGGCGATGGCCTCGTCATCCCAGTCCTCCATCTGCGCCTTCTCGCGCGCGCTGATGCGGCCGATGTAGCCGATCACGTGGCTGGCGGTCTCGCCCAGCGGATAGTGGCGGAACAGCCGGGCCTGGATCTCGACGCCGGGGAAGCGGTAGCGCTGGGCCGCGAAGCGCGCGATTTCCTCGTCGGTGAGGCGGGTGCGGATCGGCAGCGAGTCGAAGCGCTTGGATTCCTCGGCCAGCTTCCTGAAGCGGCGGATGTCGCGCGGCGTGATCTCGACCACTTCGCCCAGGCCCGCGATCACCTCGTCGAGCTTGCCGGCCTTGGATGGCGTGATCTCCAGCGTGTAGGCCGAGTAGTTGTTGGCCAGCACGATGCCGTTGCGGTCCGTGATCAGGCCCCGGTGCGGCACGATAGGCAGCACCGCGATCCGGTTCGATTCAGCCTGTTCGAGCAGATCCTCGTGCCGCACCACCTGCAGGTAGAACATGCGCGCCAGCACCAGGCCGAAGCAGAAGGCTGCGAACAGGCCCGCGACCCAGACCCGGGTGCGGAAATGCGCCAGCTGCCGCTCGAGATTGCGCAACTCCATCGGGGGTCAGAGCGGACGGTTTTCGTCGGGCTCGTGCGGACGGCGCTGCGGCGCCAGCAGCAGCCAGTCCGCCAGCGGCCACAGCAGGGCTTCGAGCAGCGGCGCGAGCAGCGCGCTCCAGTGCGGCCAGCCGGCGCCGGCCAGCAGGCGCACCAGCCACTGCAGCGCATGAGCGGCCAGCAGCAGCGGCAGGGCCTGCAGGGCCTGGGTCGGCAGCGCAAACCAGAGCAGCCGGCGGTGTACGCGCGTGCCCAGATAGCCGAGCACGGTGAAGGCGAGCGCGTGCTGGCCGAGCAGCGCGCCCTGGTGCACATCGAGTCCGAGTCCGAACAGGAAGGCGATGCCGATGTTGACGCGCAGCGGCTCATGCACGATCCAGAACAGCAGCGCGAGCGCGAGCAGCTCGGGCAGCCAGGCGGTCCGGCCGCCCAGGCCCATTTCGAGCGTCATCTCGAGCAGCAGGGCCAGCAGCAGGCTGATCCAGATGAACCAGGGTCTGACGGGCAGCAACAGCTGCTGCTGGCCGGCGGGCATGATCATCGCGGGCTCTCCTGTCCGGCGCGGCCCGGCTTCGGGCCCTGACCGCTGCCGGGCCTGGCCTGGGTGACCGGCTTGACATTCTCGTCGGGCAGGCCGTTGGCCAGCGGTTCCAGCACCAGTACCTGCAGCGCGTGCTCCATGTGGGCCAGCGGCTGGCACAGGACGCGCGCGAAGCCGCCTTCGCCCTGCTGCGTGATGCTGGCGACCCGGGCCACCGGCAGGCCGGCGGGGTAGACGCCATCGACACCACTGGTGGTCAGCAGGTCGCCGACCTGGACATCGGCGCTGGCCGCGACGAAGCGCAGTTCCAGCTGGCCCAGCCTGGGCTGGCCGTAGGCGACGCTGCGCTGTCCGGTGCGGGTGTTGAGCAGCGGGATTGCCTGGTCGCGGTCGGTCAGCAGCGTGATCTCGGACACCAGCGGATAGACGCGCGTGACCTGGCCCAGCACGCCGTAGCCATCCATCACGGGGGCGCCGGGCTCCACGCCCTGGGCCTGGCCCTTGTCCACGACGAGCTTGCGCGTGTAGGGATCGGCTGCGTCATAGAGGATCTCGGCGCCCTGCGCCTTGACCGGCAGCTTGCTGCGCATCGCGAGCAGGGCGCGCAGCTCGTGGTTTTCCTGTGTCAGGTGCTCGACCTGGGCCGCGCGCTGGGCCTGACGGATCAGCTCGGTGCGGGCGGTGGCCGCTTCCTGCTGCGCCGACTGCAGGCTGCCGAAATAACCGCTGCCAGTCTGCAGCGCGCGCACCGGCGCCAGTGCCAGCCACTGCAGCGGCGTCAGCGCGGTGGCCACGGCGGCGCGCACCGGCTGGCCGATGCGCAGCCGCGTGTCCACCACCATCAGCAGCACCGCCAGCGCGCTCAGGACCATGAGCTTGGACAGGGCCGAGTGCCCTTGCTTGAACAGTGAGGGCGGCGTGCGATCGACGGTATCCAGCGGCATGGCCGGCGCGGTGTCCTCTTATTCGTTCGACAGCACGCTGCCGCCGAGGCGGTCGATGCGTTCGAGCGCCATGCCGCAGCCGCGCACCACGCAGGTCAGCGGTTCCTCGGCCACCAGCACCGGCAGGCCGGTTTCCTCGGCCAGCAGGCGGTCGAGGTCGCGCAGCAGCGCGCCGCCGCCGGTCAGCATCATGCCGCGCTCGGCGATGTCGGCGCCCAGTTCGGGCGGGGTCTGTTCCAGCGCGATCTTGACCGCCGAGACGATCTGGTTCAGCGGATCGGTCAGCGCTTCGAGCACCTCGTTGCTGCTGATCGTGAAGCTGCGCGGCACGCCTTCGGACAGGTTGCGGCCCTTGACCTCCATCTCCTTGACCTCGGAGCCGGGGAAGGCCGAGCCGATCTGCTTCTTGATCGCCTCGGCGGTCTGCTCGCCGATCAGCATGCCGTAGTTGCGACGGATGTAGTTGATGATGGCCTCGTCGAACTTGTCACCGCCGACGCGCACGCTGCCCTTGTAGACCATGCCGCCGAGGCTGATCACGCCGACCTCGGTCGTGCCGCCGCCGATGTCGATCACCATCGAGCCGCTGGCCTCCGACACCGGCAGGCCGGCGCCGATCGCGGCGGCCATCGGCTCCTCGATCAGGTAGACCGCGCTGGCGCCGGCGGCCTCGGCTGCGTCCTTGATCGCACGGCGCTCGACCTGGGTCGAGCCGCACGGCACGCAGATGATGATGCGCGGGCTTGGGCTGAGCAGGCTGCGCGGATGCACGATCTTGATGAACTGCTTGATCATCTGCTCGGTGACGACGAAGTCGGCGATCACGCCGTCCTTCATCGGGCGGATGGCCTCGATGTTGCCGGGCACCTTGCCGAGCATGGCCTTGGCCTCGCGGCCGACCGCCTGGATGGTCTTCTTGCCGCTCGGGCCGCCTTCGTGCCGGATCGAGACCACCGAGGGCTCGTCGAGCACGATGCCCTTGTTGCGCATGTAGATCAGCGTGTTGGCGGTGCCGAGGTCAATAGCCAGGTCGGAAGAGAAATGCCGACGGAAAACTTCAAACATGTCTGAATGTCCTGTGCGGCCTGCCGTCAGCGGTTGGCGCGGCAGCGCCTGGTGTGGATGTGTGAGCGAATTCGTGGCGCGGCCCGGGTGTATCAAGGCGCGAGAAGGCGCGCGTCTGCAGCAGCGGTCGCCAAACGCGGGATAATACCGCATGGCCTTGTCTAAAGCCTTTTGGCGCCAAGGTTTTTTGTAACCAAGTGCCAGCCGCCTCGGCGGGCGCTGTTCTTCCCCCCATTGGACCACCCATGTCCCTGACCCTGCAAGATATCGGGCGCATTGCCCATCTCGCGCGGCTTGAGCTTGATGAGGCGCAGGCCGAGCGCATGCTGACCCGGCTCAACGGCTTCTTCGATATCGTCGAGCAGATGAAGGCGGTCGATACCGCCGGTGTCGAGCCGCTCGCGCACCCGACCGCCGTGATCGGTCAGGTCGCGCTGCGTCTGCGTGACGACATCGTGAGCGAGCCGAACCGGCGCGAAGCCAACCAACAGAGCGCCCCGGCCGTCGAGAACGGTCTGTTCCTGGTCCCGAAGGTCATCGAATGAGCGAACTTTATCAACTGGACGTGAGCGCGCTGGCCGCCAAGCTGGCTGGGCGCGAGGTCTCCAGCGTCGAAGTGACGCAAGCCCTGCTGGCGCGCGCCCGTGCGCACGCCGACCTCGGCGCCTACCTGGCGCTCGACGAGGAGGCCAGCCTGGCGCAGGCGCGCGCCGCTGATGCCCGCCTGGCGGCGGGCGAGCGCACGCCGCTGCTCGGCGTGCCGGTCGCGCACAAGGACATCTTCGTCACCCAGGATTTCCCGACCACCGCCGGCTCCAGGATGCTGGCGGGCTACCGCAGCCCGTTCGACGCGACCGTGGTGGCCAACCTGGCTGCCGCTGGCGCCGTCACTTTAGGCAAGCTCAACTGCGACGAGTTCGCGATGGGCTCGGGCAACGACAATTCGGCCTACGGCCCCGCGCACAACCCGTGGGACACCAGCCGCGTGCCGGGCGGCTCCTCGGGCGGCTCGGCGGTCGCGGTCGCCGCGCGTCTGGCGCCGGCCGTGACCGGCACCGACACCGGCGGCTCGATCCGCCAGCCGGCCAGCTTCACCGGCATCACCGGCATCAAGCCGACCTACGGCCGCTGCTCGCGCTATGGCATGGTCGCCTATGCGTCGAGCCTGGACCAGGCCGGCCCGATGGCGCGCAGCGCCAAGGATTGCGCGATCCTGCTGTCGGCCATGGCCGGCCCGGATCTCGACCGCGATTCCACCAGCCTCGACCGCCCGGCCGAGGACTACGCCGCCGCGCTCGGCCAGCCGCTGTCGGCTGACGCCACGGCGGCCCAGCCCTTGAAGGGCCTGCGCATCGGCCTGCCGACCGAGTTCTTCGGTGCCGGCTGTTCGGCCGACGTGCTCGACACCGTGCGCGCCGCGCTGGCCGAATACGAGAAGCTCGGCGCGACCCTGGTCGAGATCAGCCTGCCGCGCACCGAGCTGTCGATTCCGGCCTACTACATCATCGCGCCGGCCGAGGCCAGCTCCAACCTGAGCCGCTTCGACGGCGTCAAGTTCGGCCACCGCGCCCAGGACTACGCCGACCTGAGCGACATGTACAAGAAGTCGCGCAGCGAGGGCTTCGGCGAGGAAGTGCAGCGTCGCATCCTGACCGGCGCCTATGTGCTGTCCCACGGCTACTACGACGCCTATTACCTCAAGGCGCAGCAGATCCGGCGCCTGATCGCGCAGGACTTCCAGAGCGCGTTCGCGCAGTGCGACCTGATCGCCGGTCCGGTCGCGCCGACCGTGGCCTGGAAGATCGGCGCCAAGTCCGACGATCCGGTCGCGGCCTACCTGGCCGACATCTACACGCTGCCGGCCTCGTTGTCGGGCCTGCCGGGCATGAGCGTGCCGGCCGGCTTCGGCGCCGATGGCATGCCGGTCGGCCTGCAGCTGATTGGTAACTACTTTGACGAGGCGCGCCTGCTCGGCGCGGCCCACCATTTCCAGTGCGCCACCGACTGGCACACCCGCGCGCCCAAGGATTACGCATGAGCAAGCAGCAAGCCTCCCTGCTGGTGCAGGGCTACGAGGTCGTGATCGGCTTCGAGACCCACGCCCAGCTCTCGACCCAGAGCAAGATCTTCAGCCGCGCTTCGGTCGCCTTTGGCGCCGAGCCCAACACCCAGGCCTGCGCGGTGGACATGGCGCTGCCCGGCACGCTGCCGGTCATGAACCGGGGCGCGGTCGAGCGCGCGATCCGCTTCGGCCTCGCGGTCGGCTCGCACATCGCCGAGCGCAGCATCTTCGCGCGCAAGAACTACTTCTACCCGGATCTGCCCAAGGGCTACCAGATCAGCCAGTTCGAGATCCCGGTGGTGCAGGGCGGCGAGGTCTCGTTCTTCCTCGGCGACGAGAAGAAGACCGTGCGCCTGGTGCGCGCTCACCTGGAGGAAGACGCCGGCAAGTCGCTGCACGAGGACTTCCACGGCCTGTCGGGCATCGACCTGAACCGCGCCGGCACGCCGCTGCTCGAAATCGTGACCGAGCCCGACATCCGCTCCAGCGCCGAGGCCGTGGCCTACGCCAAGGAACTGCACAAGATCGTGACCTGGATCGGCATCTGCGACGGCAACATGCAGGAAGGGTCGTTCCGCTGCGATGCCAACGTCTCGGTGCGCAAGCCGGGCCAGCCGCTCGGCACCCGGCGCGAGATCAAGAACCTGAACTCGTTCAAGTTCATGCAGC
>Ga0228698_1001428_pt1 | contig 11745 bp, 10 predicted proteins | sample McNCre117_Aug_MG_FD_178015 | JGI IMG/M metagenome (GOLD analysis project Ga0228698, IMG submission 178015) | Freshwater microbial communities from McNutts Creek, Athens, Georgia, United States - 1-17_Aug_MG | ecosystem: Environmental > Aquatic > Freshwater > Creek | place: USA: Georgia...
CCAGGCGCCAGTGCAGCCAGGGCCCGAGGCGGTGCGCGCGCACCAGAGCCATCGCCTGGGCCAGGTCCTCGTCCGACCAATCGGCCAGCAGGTCCGCCGGCAGCGGCTCGCGGGCCAGCAGCACCCTCAGCAGGGTGTCGATCAGGTCGTCTCGGGTCAGCATGGGGCGGCAGAGGATGACTGGGCCTGCCATTCTGCCCAAGTCCCGCAGAACGCCGCCCGGCCCTGGTTCATCACCAGCACCTGGTCGGCATGCTCCAGCGTGGCCAGCCGGTGGCCGATCAGCAGCACCGTGACTCGGCCATGCAGGGCCTGCAACGCCTGGCCGATGCGGGCCTCGCTCTCGACGTCCAGCGCGCTGGTGGCCTCGTCCAGGATCAGCAGGGCCGGGTCGCGCAGCAGCGCCCGCGCCAGGGTCAGGCGCTGACGCTCGCCACCCGAGATCATCATGCCGCGGTCGCCGATCACCGTGTCCAGGCCCTGGGGCAGGCGGGCAACGAAGTCGGCCGCCGCCAGCGCCAGCACGCGCTCCAGCGCTGCGTCGTCCACGGCGGCGGCCACCGGGTCCGGCAGACCCCACAGCAGGTTGCGGCGCACGCTGTCGTGCACCAGGAACGACTCTTGGGTGACGTAGGCCACCCCTTGGCGCCACTGCCGCAGCCGCGCACCGGCCAGCGGCTGGCCATCCAGGCGCAGCGTGCCGGCATCGGGCTCCACCAGGCCGGCGAGCACATCGGCCAGCGTGGTCTTGCCGGCACCCGAGGGCCCGATCACCGCCGTGGTGGTGTGCGGCCAAAGGCACAGGTCCACGCCCTGCAGGGCCGGCGCATCGCGCCCCGCGTGGCGCACGGTCACGCCCTCGAGCCGCAGTGACTCCCGCAGCGGCTGCCGCTCCGCGGTCGGGGCCGAGTTGGTACCCGTACCCGTAGCCGTACCCGTGTCGGCCGCCGGCTCGGCCATGGCCTGGCTGGCCGCCAGCAGGCGGTCCACGTCCTGCAGCGCCGGCCAGGCGTTGAGCCATTGGTGGGCCTGCTGCTGCAGGGCCGAGAACATCGGCACCATGCGCGCCAGCAGCAGGGTCAGCACCAGCAACTGGGACAGCGGCACGTGCAGCCAGGCCAGCCCGCCCAGGATGAACATCGACAGCATCAGGGCCGCGCCCACCTGGGTGAACCAGCGGGCACGCCCCTGGCTGCGCTGGAACGCGATCTGCTGGTCGCGCAAGGCTTCGGTGGCCGCGTTGAACTGCCGCTGCAGCGCGTGCTCGGCACCCTGCAACTTGGCCAGCTTGACGCCTTGCAGCGCGTCGGACAGCTGCGCCGCCAGTGCCCGGCTGGCCAGGCCCGTGGACTCGCCGATGCGCAGGGATTCGCGCCGCTGCCCGGCCATCAGCGCCCAGGCCACGCCGGCCAGCAGCACCGCCGCCAGGCTCAGCAGCGGCGAGATCACCAGGGCCGCGGCCAGGTAGGCCAGCAGGGTGAACAAGCCGGTGATCAGGGACAGGCCCGCATTGAGGCCCACACCCACCCGGGCCACGTCCCCCAGCAGCAGGCTGCCCAGTTCGGCCATGGGTTGGCGGACCAGCCAGGCGTAGCGCGCCTCGACCAGGGCGCCGAACGCGCGGCCACGCAACTGGTCGACCGCCTGCTGCTGCAGCTTGGCCCCTTCGACCAGGCGCGCGTACTGCAGCCAGCCGGCCAGGGCCACCAGGCTCACGAACATCGACAGCAGCAGGCCGGGGGTCAGGGGCACATGCGCGCGGGCCAGCACCGCGGCCAGGCGCGCGACCCAGGCGGGTGAGGACGCCCCGGCCGCTCCGGAGGCGGCGCCGGGCGACAACTGCAGCAATTCGAGCAGGGGCAGCAGCAGCAGCACGCTGATGCCCTCGGTCAGCCCCGCCCCCAGCATCAGCAGGGACAGGCGCCACACGCGGGCCCCGGCACACAGCCGGCGCAGCATCTGCAGGCCGTCGGCCCAGCGGCGCACGGCAGGCGGCCGGCGGCGGGTCAAGGTCCGGTGGGGTGCGGGCCTCAGGCCGCGCACTCCAGCACCATGCCCTTGGCGATCATCTGGTCCAGGAAGCCCTGGATGTCGCGCCGGCAGGTGGCGTCGTCGATCTCGTATTCGCGGGTGACCACGGCCACCAGGTCGTCGACCGAGCCGGGCTGCTCCAGCAGGGCCCACAAGCGCGGGCCGATGCCCTTGAGGCCGACGTATTCACCGCGTTCGATGTTCATCATCACGAGGTCGCCGTCCATGTCGGTGGCGAGGATGGTGGGGGAGCGTTGGAATGTCAGCGCCATGAGATCGAACCGGTGGCAGGCAAAAACGGGATCGTCCGGCTGCGCGGACGGCTGGGACAAGTATGCAACGACGGCACGCGATGCGACCGCCGAAAACGAAAAGGCCCGCCATGTGCGGGCCTTGCCTGAGGTCAGCGGCCCGTCAGGACCGCCGCACCGGATCAGGACGTGGTCAAAGACGCTCCGAGTTCCGGCGCACTGGCCGGCTTCGCCTGGGTTGCGGCCAGGGACAGGTCTTCCACCACGGGGGCGACGTAGGCTTGGCGAACGGGCGCTTGGGACTGAGGCATCAGGAATCTCCGAGAAAGATGACGGGTTGCCGGGCAGCGCCAGCCGCCCGAACAGAAACATACTAGCAACTTTGCAGGGACGGTAAAAGCCCGAAAAGCAAGTGTGGCGCGCCTGCCCGTCCGGCCGGATCCAGGGGACGCGACCGGGCCTTGAACCCGTTGCCCGGCCGAGCGCATGCGCCCGGGGAACTGCTTGCGGACGTTGCATACTGTACTCGTTCGCGTACTCCAGCCCTTCATGCTTCGCCACTCAGATCCCTCTCGTGCAGCCTTCACCGGCTGGATCGGACACCGCGGTGCCCATGCCGGGCCGGCGCCTCGGAATGGCTTGTCGGCCCCCGAGGAAGGTGCGCATGCCCCCCGCGTCTGGGCCCACGGGCAACTCAGCCCGGCCGCGGCCGGATGCCCGGCCTTGCCTTGGCACCCGCTGGCCGCCTCCACGCCATCGGCCGATCATCGGGTACTCGCGTTCTGGGGCCGCCTGGACAACCGGCCAAGTCTTCTCCGCGCCCTTGACGCCCCGGCGGACCTGTCGGTTCCCGATCTGCTGCTCATCGCCTGGCGCCGCTTCGGCGAGGCGATGTTCACGCACCTTGAAGGGGACTGGGCGATGCTGTTGCACGACGACAGCACGCAAACCACCCTGCTCGCACGCGATCCCGTGGGCACCAAGCCCTTGTGCTGGGCCGAAGAGGACGGTCGCCTGCTGTTCGGGCCCAATCCTTCCACCGTGCGGGCGTGGCAGCTGCGCCCCGCCACGCCGGACCCGGACATGATCGTGGCCGGGCTGGCGTCGCTGATGCCGGACACCCACCAGACCGCCTGGCTCGGCATCCACCGGCTCCCACCCGGCCATTGGCTACGGATGCAACAAGGGCGCATCGAGGTGCGGCGTTGGCACTGGTTCGGGCCTGAGGATCACATCGGCCCGCGCGCAGCGGCCGTCGTGGCAGGCTCGAGCGGGCCGGGGGACGGCACCGATTGGGTCGAGGCCTACCGCGAGCAACTGATCCGTTCGGTCCGTGACCGGATGCCGTCGCAGGGCATGATGGGCGTCGAGGTCACGGGCGGGGTCGACTCCTCGTCCATCCTGGCCGTGCTGGCGAAACACTGCGGCTCGCCGCCACTTCGACTGCTGTCCCTGTCGATGGCCAACCTGCCCGAAGAAGCCCCGTCGGCCCTGATGCTGAGCAAGCAGTTCGGCCTCTTTCACCATTACGTCAACACCAATGCCGCCCCCGAAGAGTCCGGACATGACAGCGGCCCCGTGCTGCGGGCACTCGGTCAGCCGGATTTCCACGGCATGGCGCAGTTCACTTCCAGCTTCCACGACGAGTGCGGCCGGCATGGCGCCGTGACGATTTTCTCCGGCTTCGGCGGCGACGAGTGTGCGAGTTCACAGGTCAAGACCGCCCACCGCCAACTGGTCGACGCCGGTCAGATGGACGCGCTGGCACGGCTGCTGCCGGGCAATTCGGTGACGCGCCGGCTGCGGGCCTGGCGTACCCTGCGCAGCGGCGCCCCCTGCGGCGCGGAACTGCCGGCGGCCCGCCTGCAACTCCGGCGGCGTCTGGACGCCTTGTGGCTTCGGCCTGGCCTCGTCGATGACGAGACCTTGATGCAGCGCCTGATCAGGCAGAACGTTCCCCGGATGCATCACCGGGACATCAATGCCGCTGCCGTCGACATGCTGCGGCAACCGTATGTCAGCGCCCGCCTGGAAGCCTGCACGCTCGCCGCCTTGCGGCACGACCTGGACATGAGTTGGCCTCTGCTGGACCGCCGGCTGATCGAGCAGGTGCTGGCCACGCCGGTGTCCGAACGTGCCGGCCCGGGCTACGTGGGGCGCTATCTCCACCGGCGCGCGATCGCCCCCTGGATCCCGACATCGGTGGCCTGGCGCGCGACCAAGGACATGGGCGTGGACCAGTACATGCGTCAGATGATGCGGCAACATGTGCTGAGTGCGGCGGCCTCGGGCAAGACCGAACTGGACCGGCTGCACCCGTTGCTGGCGTCCATGCTCGACACGGTCGCGATGAGCGCGGCCACCGAGCGCGCCATCCAGGGGCAGATGTCTGCCGAAGACGGTGCGGCTTTCAAGCAAGGGGTCCGGCAGGTCAAGGAGCTCAACCAATGGCTGTGGCTGGATCTGCCGCGGTGAACCCAGCTGCCGACAGGCCATGAGCATCGCTTGGCAAGCCACGCTTCGCGCGCTGCGGCGTGATTGGCTGAACCGGCGGCTGCCTCACGGGCTGGTCCACCCCGGCTACCTGCTGCCCCGTCCTCCGGCCGCCATGGCCTGGCGCCGCACGCTGTGGTGGCGGGCGCTCGGACGGATTCCGGGGCCGTTCGTGCTGCTGCGCGAACTCACGATCCTGCTGCGCTGGTGGCTGTTCCTGGCGCCGGCGGATTGCCGCCGCGTCGCCGAGGGGTTGGCCCGGTCCCGATCCGATCTGACCCGGGACGACATCTCAGCGATCGACCAGGAGTTGCTGCGGCTGGCCCGCCGCTGGTGCATCCCGCCGGCCTTGGCCGTCGAGTTCGGTCTGACGCCGCGGGCGCGCGGCCCGGCGGCGGACCTGACGCGGCACGCCCTTTGCCACCTCTATCCCAGCGAAACCCTCAGCTGGCATCAGCAGCGCCGGGAACTGGACGCGCACCCCGAGGCTGCGCACGGCCTGCTCCTGCTGCAGGACAAGGCCGTCTGGGCCGACCGGGCCCGGGCCCTGGGCATCGCTTCACCGCAGACCCTGGCCCGGGTGCCCGCCGGCGACGCGCCACGCCTGGACACCTGGTGGACTCCTGCGCGCGCGCTGTTCTGCAAGCCGGCCAAGGGCAGCCGCGGCATCGACGCGTTCGCGGTGGAGCCGCTGCCCGCTCAGCCGGAGGCCGCCGTGGCCCGGGGCGTCGATGGCCGGACCACCCTGGGGCGCAGCGCCATCGAAGAACGTTGGCGCCGGGCGGTGGCGGCCCAGGACATGCTGGTGCAGGATCTCGTGCAGGAATGTGCCGCGTTGACGCCGCTGGCGGGGCGTCCGGGCTCGATCACCGTCAGGGTCATCACTCGGCGGCCGACCGGTCAGGACGGCTGGACGCAGGCTCCGGCCGTCCATTCGGCAACGCTCGAGATCCCCCATGTGCAGCCGGGGCGGTTCTGGCTGCTGCAGATCGATCCCCGCGATGGCCGCAGCACCGCTCGAGTGACCCCTGCGGGCGCGGATGCACCCCGGCTGCCCACGGACTGGGCGCTGCCCCACTGGGACCGCGTGCTGCGGCAATCGGTACTCGCCCATGAGGCCGTGCGCGGCCTGCCGGACGTGGCCTGGGATTGGATCGTGGGCGACCAGGCGGCGTGGCTGCTCGAAGGCAATGCCAGTTTCGGCTGGGTGGCCGATCAGACCCTGTCCGGGCCGATGTTCAAGACGCCCCCAGTCGCTCAGACGGGCTGACCGAGCGCGTCCAGGTAGCCGAATCGGCGCATGCCAGGGGCCTGGGCGTCAATGATGCGGGCCACCTGCCCCGGCTGCAGTCGCTCACGCCAGGCGCCTGCTTGGCCGGACCGGAAGAACTTCTGCGACTTCTCCGGCCGTTCTCCGAAGCCCCGCTGGGCTTCTTGTGCGGCCAGCACGTCGAAGCGGCTGTGCGCGACCGCTCGCGCCACGCGCCCGGCGTCATCCGGCAGACCGACGAACCGCGCCACCTCGGCGAAGTGCCTGTGGGGATCCTCCAGCAGATCCTCGTAGCGAAGCAGCAGGCGTGGCACCGCAGCAATCCCGGCCCACCCCATCACATGATCGGTCCAGCGGCCCAGATGCTGTCGCACCTGCCTGCCCTGGTGCCTGATCGTGAGAGAGAGGCCATGTGCCGGGTTGCAGAGCCGCTCCACCGACTCGTCCATGCTGCAGCCCCAGTGGTTCGCTGCCGAGTGGGCCACATCCAGCGGGTTGCGCACGATGCAGATCACGCCCGCGGCCGAAGCCGGTCCGACCAGGGGCGGAACCCCCGGCCCTGCGCGAAGGGCATCGTGGATCTTGAGGAAACGCGCCTCGGTCGCCCGGGCATGGATCCACTCGTTGACCCGGGGGCGCAGATGGTCAAGCTCGTCGGCCGACATTTCAGCACTCGGGTGCATCAGCCACTCATCCAGCAGGGCCCGGGCACTGGCAATGCCCCCGGTGTCCAGCGCGTTGATGTCCACCGGCGCCGCACCGTCAGCCAACAGGTTGGCGATGAAGGTCCGCATCCAGGTGTTGCCCGACTTCGGGTACGACGCCAGCCACCAGATGCCGGGCTTGCCGAGCGCTGCCATCACGCCTCCAGGTCCGCCAGAAGCGCATCCATCAGCGCGTCCAGCGCAAACCCGAACTCGGGCCGCCGGACCCGGGCGACCCTGGTCGCGCCGGACAGGCGGGCCAGCATCATCAGATGCTCGGGCCGCGTCGGCTGCACCGCCTGGAAGTTCTGGCGGTACAGATTGAGCTGCAGCAGCTTCACGCGCTCGATGCCGCGCACTGGCTCGATCTCCACGGAGTCCTTCCGGTGCACATGCAACTCGTACACCCCCCGCAACGGCTGAGCCCCCCACTCCGCCCCGTCCTCCATCGGCACGCTGAACTTCTCGATGCCCGGGCGCAGACGGTTCAGGCCCTGGGTGTCCAGCGCCAGCTTCTCCGCCGCGTCCTGCCACAGCTTGATGCGCGGCAGGCCGGGCAGCACGCGCCCTCGCGCATCCAGCGCCACCACGTCGTCGGCCAGCGCGCGCAAGCCCCGGCCCAGCAGGCCGGCGGCCAGCGTGGACTTGCCGGCGCCCGACGGGCCCACGCACACCAGGGCGCCGTCGCCCACGCGGATGGCGTTGCCATGCAGCACGAACACGCCACGCTGGGTCAGCAAGGCGCCCAAGGCCGAGCCCAGCAGGAACAGTCGCAGGCTGGCCAGGTCCTGACCCGGGGCCAGCGCCCAGGTGATGCGCCGGCCGTCCTCGATCAGGAAGCGGCCGCACAAGGCGGCGCGCATGAACAGACAGCGCGGCGTGGCCCAGGCCAGGGGGCCGATGGGCTGGCCGTAGGCCGAGCCCTCCTCGGGCAGCGCGCCTTCGCGGATCAGCACGTCGGGCTCGCCGTCCAGGCGTACTGCCGGGGCTTCGTGCAGTTCGGGCAGGGGCAGGTCGCTGTCGATCAGCAGGTCGTAACAGAGGTAACGCATGCGTGTCCGGGTCAGGGTTGTCGACGGGCGGAGGTCACTGGCCAGGCGCAGGGGGCGGCGCCGGGGTCGCTGCAGGCTGGTACTCCGGCACCCGCTCCCGCAAGGCCACCCGCACCTCTTCGTCCTGCAGCAGGCTGCCGCGCGCGCTGACCTCGGCCAGCCAGGCCAGGGTCACGCCGTCGGCCGCGCGCTCGTCCAGGCGCGCGATGCGCAGGCGCTCCACGCGCGTGGGCAGGGTGGTGTCCTGGTCGGACAGCAGTTCCTCGAACAGCTTTTCGCCGGGGCGCAGGCCGCTGAAGACGATGCGGATCTCGTCGAGCGAATGGCCCGACAGCAGGATCATGTCCTTGGCCAGGTCCACGATCCTCACCGGCTCGCCCATGTCGAGCACGAAGACCTGGCCGGTGTCGCCCAGCGCGCCGGCCTGGATCACCAGGCGGGCGGCTTCGGGGATGGTCATGAAGTAGCGGATGATGTCCGGGTGGGTCACCGTGATCGGGCCGCCGCGGGCGATCTGCTCCTTGAACTTGGGGATCACGCTGCCGCTGCTGCCCAGCACGTTGCCGAAGCGCACGGCCATGAACTTCGTGCCCGGGTGCTCGGCGGCCAGGGCCGCGATCACCATCTCGGCGGCGCGCTTGGTCGCGCCCATCACGTTGGTCGGGTTGACGGCCTTGTCGGTGCTGATCAGCACGAAGCGGCCCACGCCGGCCCGCGCCGAGGCCAGGGCCGCGTGATACGTCCCCAGGGTATTGTTGCGCAGCGCCTGCACCGCGTTGTGCACCTCCATCAGGGGCACGTGCTTGTAGGCGGCGGCGTGGAACACCACGTCGGGGCGCCAGGCGTCCAGGCTTTGCTGCAGATGGGGCAGGTCCTTGACGTCGCCCACCAGGCGCACCAGTTCCAGGCCGGGGAAGCGCTGGCCCAGCTCCTGCTCGATGCTGTAGAGGTTGAACTCGCTGAGCTCGTACAGCACCAGGCGGCGCGGCTCGTAGCGGGCCACCTGGCGGCACAGCTCGGAGCCGATGCTGCCGCCCGCGCCGGTGATCATCACGGTGTGGCCGCGCAGCAGCTCGCCGATGCCGGCCTCGTCCAGCTTGACCGGGTCGCGGCCCAGCAGGTCCTCGGGCTCGATGTCGCGCAGGCGCTCGCTGACGCTGCCGGCGGCTTCACCGGCGCGCAGTTCCTCGGCCGAGGGCACGGTCAGCACCGGCAGGCCCGCGCCGCTGGCCAGCTCGAACGCACGGCGGCGGCGCGGCGCCGACGCGCCGGGCATGGCGATGATCAGGTGGGTGGCCGCGCCCAGCACGCCCTTGTCGGCCACGGCCGCCAGCGGCCCCAGCACCGGCAGGCCGGCCAGGCGCGCGCCTTGCTTGGCCGGGTCGTCGTCCAGCAGGCCCAGCACGATCCAGCCCTGTTGGTGGATGCCGGCCAGCAGGCGCTTGGCCGCCTCGCCGGCGCCCAGCACCACGGCGCGCCGCACCTCGGCGTCGCCGCCGGTGATCTGGGCGCGCGAGTGCTCGTAGAGCATGCGGTAGCCGATGCGCACGATGCAGGCGGCCATCAAGGTGACCACCGGGTGCAGGGCCAGCACCGAGCGCGGCACGCCGTAGAGCTGCAGACCCATCACCACCGCGGCGCTGATCAGGCCCGCGGCCAGGCAGGCCCAGGTCAGGCGCTTGACCTCGCCGAAGCCGCTGAAGCGCCACATGCTCTGCGGCACGCGCGCCAGCCAGAACGCGGCCAGGTAGGCCGCGATGATGCCCAGCATCACCAGCGGGTCGTAAGCCGGGCGCGCCTCGAACCAGCGCTCGAAGCCCAGGCGGAACAGGTAGGTGACGTTCCAGGCCAGGGCCACCAGCAGGCCGTCGATGGCCAGCGACAGCGGCTCGCGGTGCGGGCGCAGCCGGGCGAGGAAGTGGTCGAGTCGGTGCCAGAAGCTGGGGCGGGTGGACATGGTCACGGGGTGCGTTGGGGCGGGCGCGCTCAGCGGCCCAGCAGCACGCCCACGGTGCGCAGGAGCACACCGAGGTCGCTGAAGAAGGTGGCGCGGTCGGCGTAGTCGGCGGCCATGCCCAGCTTGGCGGGCAGGATCACCTCGCGGTACTCGCGGTCGGGGTCGGCCGCGGCGGCCAGCAACTCGGCCTCGTGGCGGAAGTGCAGCGAGGCCGGGTCGGTGATGCCGGGCTTCACGCGCAGGATGCGCTCGCGCAGCGCGGCCGGGTACTGGTCCACGTAGCGCGGCACGTCGGGCCGCGGGCCCACCAGGCTCATGTGGCCTTGCAGCACGTCGATCAGCTGCACCAGCTCGTCGATGCGCTTGTCGCGGATGAAATGCCCGGCGCGGGTGATGCGCGGGTCGGCACCCACCGTGAGCTGCCCGCCCACGGCCTCGGCGTCCACCCGCATGGTGCGGAACTTGTGGATGCGGAAGCGCCGCCCTCCCTGCCCCACCCGCTCCTGGCGGAAGAACACCGGGCCGGGGGAATCGAGCTTGATCCACAGCGCCAGCGCCAGCAGGGGCAGCGCCAGCAGCGCCAGCCCCGCCAGCGCCGCCACCAGGTCGAACAGGCGCTTGGCCATCAGGGCTGCAGGGCCACGCGGGCGGCCGCGACCACGCGCTCGACCTCGGCCGCACCCATGCGGGTGTACAGCGGCAGGCTGACCATGCGTTCGTACGCGTGCTGGCTGTGCGGGAACTGCTCGGGCGTGAGGCCGTAGCGGTCGCGCCAGTAGGGCTGCAGGTGCAGCGGGATGTAGTGCACGCTGCAGCCGATGCCCGCGGCGAACATGCGTTCGATGAACACGTCGCGGCTCACCGGCGCGTCATCGGCCAGGCGCACCACGTAGAGGTGCCAGGAATGCAGGTCGCCGGCCGGGGCATCCGGCGGCAGCACCAGGGGCAGGCCGGCCAGGCCGGCGTTGAGCGCCGCGGCCAGCTCGACGCGCTTCTTCTGGAAGCCCTGCACGCGCTTCAACTGGTGCAGGCCCAGCGCGGCGGCGATGTCGGTGAGGTTGTACTTGAAGCCGGGGGCCACGATCTCGTAGTACCAGCTGGGCACCTTGGCCGTGAAGCGGTCGAACGCGTCGCGGTTCATGCCGTGCAGGCGCATCACCTTGGCGCGCTTGGCCAGTTCGGGGTCGCGGGTGACCAGCATGCCGCCCTCGCCCGTGGTCATGGTCTTGTTGGCGTAGAAGCTGAACACCGTGGCGTCGCTGCCCAGGGTGCCGATCAGCTGGCCGCCCACCGTGGTGGGCAGCGCATGGGCCGCGTCCTCGACCACCTTGAGGCCGTGGCGGCGCGCAATGTCCAGGATGCGCGGCATGTCCACCGCCAGGCCCGCGTAGTGCACGGGGATGATGCACTTGGTGCGCGGGGTGATGGCGGCCTCGACCAGGGCCGGGTCGATGTTGAGCGTGGCCGGGTCGATGTCCACCAGCTTCACGTCCGCGCCCAGGTAGCGCACCACCTCGGCCGTGGCGGTGAAGGTGTGGGTGGTGGTGATGACCTCGTCGCCGGGGCCGATGCCCAGGGCTTCCAGCGCCAGGTGCAGGCCGGCGGTGGCCGAGTTCACCGCGATGGATTCCAGGGCGGGGTCGCCCAGGAAGGCCGTGAAATCCTGTTCGAAGCGCTTGGTCTTGGGGCCGGTGGTGACCCAGCCCGACTTCAGCGCGTCGACGACTTCGGCGATCTCCTCGTCCCCGATCTCGGGCAGGGCGAAGGGCAGGAAGGGGGCGGAGGCGTTGGCAGGGGTGCTCATGGCGGGATTGTCGGTCAGGTCGGGTCGGGGCGGGCGGATCGGGGGCAGCGCGCCTCAGGCGCGCGGCAGCGCGGCCGCATCGGCCACGCCCTCCAGGAAACGGCGGGCCAGCACCGGGTAGGTGTGGTTCTGCTGCACGAACGCGCGGCCGCGCGCGCCCATGGCCGCGCGCTCGGTCGCGGG
>Ga0228698_1001429_pt1 | contig 11744 bp, 7 predicted proteins | sample McNCre117_Aug_MG_FD_178015 | JGI IMG/M metagenome (GOLD analysis project Ga0228698, IMG submission 178015) | Freshwater microbial communities from McNutts Creek, Athens, Georgia, United States - 1-17_Aug_MG | ecosystem: Environmental > Aquatic > Freshwater > Creek | place: USA: Georgia...
GGCTGCTCGCCCGTCCGGCCCCGGCACCGGCGCCGATGCCGGGCCAGCGGCCGATGCCCTCGCCGAGTTCGGGCCCGGCGCCGACCCGGGGTTGACCCGGTCTGCCGGTCACGGCCCGGCCACGGCCCGACTGCTACACTTTCGGGTTCACGGGGCGGGCCAGCGCGCCCCCCGGGCCCTTGCCGGCCCGCTGCACCGGCTGCCTCCGCGGCCTTGCAATCCACGCTTTCGACTCCAGATGAGGGGCGATGCGGCCACGCCAGCCCTGGCGCGCCGGCTCCCTCATCCCACCGGTTTTCTGACACACGCATGTTGCCCAAGCTTCTTACCCAGATTTTCGGTAGCCGGAACGACCGCCTGCTGAAGCAGTACCGCCGTGTCGTCGAGAAGATCAACGCGCTGGAGCCCACGCTGCAAGGCCTGGACGACGCCGCGCTGCGCGCCAAGACTGACGAGTTCAAGGCCCGGGTGGCCAAAGGCGAATCGCTGGACGACCTGCTGCCCGAGGCCTTTGCCGTCGTGCGCGAAGGGGGCAAGCGGGCGCTGAAGATGCGGCACTTCGACGTGCAGCTGATCGGGGGCATGACCCTGCACCACGGCAAGATCGCCGAAATGCGCACGGGCGAGGGCAAGACCCTGATGGCCACGCTGCCGGTGTACCTCAATGCGCTGTCCGGCAAGGGCGTGCACGTGGTCACGGTCAACGACTACCTGGCCCGCCGCGACGCCGAGTGGATGGCCAAGCTGTACAACTTCCTGGGCCTGACGGTCGGGGTCAGCGTGCCCGGCCTGTCGCCGGAAGAAAAGCAGGCGGCCTACGGCGCCGACATCACCTACGGCACGAACAACGAGTACGGCTTCGATTACCTGCGCGACAACATGGTCGCCGAGAAGTCGCAGCGCGTGCAGCGCGGCCTGAACTTCGCCATCGTCGACGAGGTCGACTCGATCCTGATCGACGAGGCCCGCACGCCCCTGATCATCAGCGGCCAGGCCGAAGACCACACCGAGCTCTACCGCCGCATCAACCAGGTCGTGCCCGCGCTCAAGCGCCAGGTCGGCGAAGCCGATCCGCGCACCGGCGAAGGCGTGATCGAGCCGGGCGATTTCACGGTCGACGAAAAGGGCCACCAGGTCACGCTGACCGAGGACGGCCACGAGCGCGCCGAGCAACTGCTGGCCGAAGCCGGCCTGCTGGTCGAAGGCGCCAGCCTCTACGACCCGGCCAACATCACCCTGATGCACCACGTGTATGCGGCCCTGCGTGCGCAGCACCTGTACCACCGCGACCAGCACTACGTGGTGCAGAACGGTGAAGTGGTGATCGTCGACGAATTCACCGGCCGCCTGATGACGGGCCGCCGCTGGTCCGACGGCCTGCACCAGGCCGTCGAAGCCAAGGAAGGCGTGGAGGTGCAGAGCGAGAACCAGACCCTGGCCTCGATCACCTTCCAGAACTACTTCCGCATGTACGCCAAGCTCGGCGGCATGACCGGCACGGCCGACACCGAGGCCTACGAATTCCAGGAGATCTACGGCCTGGAAACCGTGGTGATCCCGCCGAACCGCCCGACCCAGCGCAAGGACGAGCTCGACCTGGTCTACAAGACCGCCCGCGAGAAGTACATCGCCGTGGTCGAGGACATCCGCGACTGCCACGAGCGCGGCCAGCCGGTGCTGGTGGGCACCACGTCCATCGAGAACTCCGAGCTGATCTCGCAGATGCTGACCCAGGCCGGGCTGCCGCACCAGGTGCTCAATGCCAAGCAGCATGCCCGCGAGGCCGACATCGTGGCCCAGGCCGGCCGCCCGGGCGTGATCACCATCGCCACCAACATGGCCGGCCGCGGCACCGACATCGTGCTGGGCGGCAACGTCGAAAAGCAGGCCCAGGCCATCGAGGCCGACGAGTCCATCGCCGAGGCCGACAAGGCCGCGCGCATCCAGGCGCTCAAGGACGAGTGGAAGCAGGTGCACGAGGCGGTGAAGGCCGCCGGCGGCCTGCGCATCGTGGCCACCGAGCGCCACGAATCCCGCCGCATCGACAACCAGCTGCGCGGCCGTTCGGGCCGCCAGGGCGACCCGGGCTCCTCGCGCTTCTACCTGTCGCTGGAAGACCCGCTGATGCGCATCTTCGCCGGCGACCGCGTCAAGGCGATCATGGACCGCCTGAAGATGCCCGAAGGCGAGGCCATCGAGGCCGGCATCGTCTCGCGCAGCCTTGAAGGCGCGCAGCGCAAGGTCGAGGCCCGCAACTTCGACGTGCGCAAGCAGCTGCTCGAGTACGACGACGTCTCCAACGACCAGCGCAAGGTCATCTACCAGCAGCGCAACGAGATCCTCGAAGCCAGCTCCCTGGTCCAGCAGATCAGCAACCTGCGCGCCGGCACCATGACCGACCTGGTCCGCCAGTTCGTGCCCGTCGAGAGCGTGGAAGAGCAGTGGGACCTGGCCGCCCTTGAAAAGGCGCTGCTGGACGAGTGGCTGCTGGAAGTGGATCTGCGCGGCCACGTCGAGAAGTCCGACGCCATCACCGACGAGGACATCGTCGACATGGTGGTCAAGGCCGCCGCCGCCGCGTTCCAGGTCAAGCTCGACCTGGTCGGCGACGAGCAGTTCACGCCCTTCATGCGCATGGTTCTGCTGCAGGCCATCGACACCCACTGGCGCGAGCACCTGGCCGCGCTGGACTACCTGCGCCAGGGCATCCACCTGCGCGGCTACGCCCAGAAGAACCCCAAGCAGGAATACAAGCGCGAAGCCTTCGAACTCTTCAGCCAGCTGATCGACCTGGTCAAGACCGAAGTCACCCGCGTGCTGATGACCGTGCGCGTGCAAACCCAGGAGCAGGTGCAGCAGGCCGCCGAAGCGATCGAAGAACAGGTCGAACACCTCAGCAACGTCACCTACACCCACCCCGACGAGAACGGCGCCCCGGTCCAGGAAGCCGCCGCCTTGCCCGCCGGCGAGGTGCCCCGCGTGGGCCGCAACGACCCCTGCCCCTGCGGCAGCGGCCAGCGCTACAAGGCCTGTCACGGCAAATTGGCCTGATTGACCGCCCCCAGCTCGCTCTGCTCGCGCCCCCCAGGGGGGTCCCCGCTGGCGGCCTGGCAAAGCCAGTTCCGCGGCGGGAGCTTGAGGTACGTGATCGCACCGCGATCACGGTGAATCCGGCCTCGGGGCCGGATTCACGTCGCGCGGCCGCATAGCCGCTCGCGCAGGGCGCGGCGGCGGTCTGGGCGGCGCGAAGCGCCAACCAGCCGGCGCGCCCCGGGGCCCCGGCGTGAACGCGCAGCGGAACGGCCGACGCCCCAACAGTTGAGCGGCGCGTGAGCGTCGCTCCAACGAACAAATCAAGGAGCCGCCGCGGAACCGGCTTTGCCGGGCCGCCAGCGGAGCCCCCCTGGGGGGTGGCGACCGGAGGGAGCCTGGGGGTTAACATCACCCCCTCCCGCCTGCTGTTTTTTCATCCCCCCGACAGCTTCCTTCCCGACAATCCGACATTCACCTCCCCGCAGCCCCCCACCTGGAAAGCCCCAGCACGCGCATGACCCGCCGCCCCGGACTCTTTTTCCCGCGCCAGGTCGTCGACGCCGGGGGCAACCGTTGGGATTGGGCCCTGCTGCCCCTGGTGCTGGCCGCCCTGGTGTTGCTGGCCTACGGCGGCGCCCAGATGGCCCGCCCCTACCACGTGGGTGAAGCCCTGCCGCTGTCGCTCGACCCCTGGCAGCTGCCCTACTACCTGCTGCGCACCACGCTGCGCATGCTGCTGGCCCTGCTGGCCTCGCTGTTGTTCAGCTTCGCGTTCGCCGCCGCCGCCAGCCGCTGGCGCCCCGCCGAAAAGCTGCTGGTCCCCCTGCTCGACATCCTGCAGTCCATCCCCATCCTGGGCTTCCTGTCGATCACCGTCACCGGCTTCATCGCGCTGTTCCCCGGCAACCTGTTCGGCGTCGAATGCGCCGCCATCTTCGCCATCTTCACCTCGCAAGCCTGGAACATGGCCTTCAGCCTGTACCAGTCCATGCGCACCGTGCCCGGCGAGCTGCAAGAGGCCGCCCGCGTGTTCCAGCTCTCCGGCTGGCAGCGCTTCTGGCGCCTGGAACTGCCCTTCGCCATGCCCGGCCTGCTGTGGAACATGATGATGTCCATGTCCGGCGGCTGGTTCTTCGTGGTCGCCTCCGAAGCCATTGCCGTCTCGGGCCAGAACATCAAGCTGCCCGGCGTGGGCTCCTACATCGCGCTGGCCATCGAGGCCCGCAACCTCAATGCCATCGGCTGGGCCATCGGCGGCATGCTGGTGGGCATCCTGCTTTACGACCAACTGTTGTTCCGCCCCCTGGTCGCCTGGGCCGACAAGTTCCGTTTCGAGGAAGGCGGCCAGGAGTCCGCCCCCAGCTCCTGGCTGCTGACCTGGGCCCGCCGCACCGAGCGCCTGGGCCGCCTGGTCGACCGCGCCACCGGAGCCCTGGTGCGCACGTTCAGCTGGTTCCGCCTGCAGCACGACGGCACCTCGATCCGCGCACGGCCGCGCCCGGGCACGCACACCGTCGAGCGCGTGTGGGATGCGGTGGTCGCCGCCGGCGTGATGTTCGCCGTCTGGCGCCTGGTCGGTTTCGTGCATGCCGAGGTGGGCTGGGCCGAGGTCGGCCACGTGCTGCTGCTGGGCCTGGCCACGATGACCCGCGTGGTGCTGCTGATCGCGCTGGCCGCCCTGGTGTGGGTGCCCGTGGGCATCTGGATCGGGCTGCGCCCGGTGTGGGCCGGGCGCCTGCAGGCCGTGGCCCAGTTCCTGGCCGCGTTCCCGGCCAACCTGATGTTCCCCGGCGTGGTCGTGCTGATCGTGCACTGGAAGCTCAATCCGGACCTGTGGCTGTCGCCGCTGATGGTGTTCGGCACCCAGTGGTACATCCTGTTCAACGTGATCGCCGGCGCGTCTTCCATCCCGTCCGAGCTGCGCTTTGCCGCCGGCAACCTGGGCCTCAAGGGCTGGCTCAAGTGGAAGCGCTACCTGTTGCCGGCCGTGTTCCCCAGCTTCGTCACCGGGGCCATCACGGCCAGCGGCGGCTCCTGGAACGCGTCCATCGTGGCCGAGTACGTGACCTGGGGCGACACCACGCTCGAGGCCCACGGGCTGGGCAGCTACATCGCCCACATGACCGCCGTCGGCGATTTCCCGCGCATCGCGCTGGGCATCGGCGTGATGTGCGTGTTCGTGATGGGCATGAACCATTTCGTCTGGCGCCGCCTGTACCGGCTGGCCGAAGACCGCATGCATTCCTGAGGCGCACCCGCCATGGCCACCCCCATTCTTGAACTGCAGGGCATCCGCAAGTCCTTCCGCGCGGCCGACGGCACGGAACGGCCCGTGCTCGAAGGCGTGGACTTCACGCTGCGCGAAGGCGAGATCGTCGCGCTGCTGGGCCGCTCGGGCTCGGGCAAGAGCACCTTGCTGCGCATCATGGCCGGCCTGATCGGCGTGGACGCCGGCAGCGTGCAGTACCGCGGCCAGCCGCTGTACGGGCCGGCGCGGGCCATCAGCATGGTGTTCCAGTCCTTTGCACTGTTCCCCTGGCTGACCGTGCAGCAGAACGTGGAGCTGGGCCTGGAGGCCCGCGGCGTGCCGCCGGCCGAACGGGCCGAGCGTGCCGAGAAGGCCATCGCGCTGATCGGCCTGGCCGGGTTCGAGGGCGCGCTGCCGCGCGAGCTCTCGGGCGGCATGCGCCAGCGCGTGGGCATCGCCCGCGCCCTGGTGACCGAGCCCGACGTGCTGCTGATGGACGAGGCCTTCTCGGCCCTGGACGTGCTGACCGGCGAGCGCCTGCGCGACGACATCCTGGAGCTGTGGCAGCAGGGCGGCATGCCCACCCAGGCCATGCTGGTGGTGTCGCACAACATCGAGGAAGCGGTGCTGATGGCCGACCGCGTGCTGGTGTTCGCCAGCGACCCGGGCCGGGTGCGCAGCCAGCTGGCGATCCAGCTGCCGCGCCCGCGCGACCCCGACAGCCTGGAGGTGCGCGAGCTGATCGACGAGGTCTACGCGCTGATGACCGCCGGGGCCGGCCGCGCCGGGCGCCCGGCCGGCGAAGCCGAAAAGCTGCGCCTGCACGACCGCCTGCCCGAGGCCGACGTGGCACGCATGGACGGCCTGCTGGAGCTGCTGGCCGACGCGCCCTTCAACGGCCATGCCGACTTGCCGCAACTGGCCGAGGAGTCCGAGCTCACCGACGACGAGCTGCTGCCCGTGGCCCATGCGATCGGCCTGCTGGGCCTGGCCCAGCTGCAGCAGGGCGACCTGCACCTGACGCCCATCGGCCTGCGCTACGTGGACGGCGGCCACGTGCTGCGCCAGGAGATCTTCGGCCAGCAGCTGCTGGCCCATGTGCCCCTGGCCGCCCACATCCGCCACAGCCTGGAGCAGGACCCGGCCGGCGCCCTGCCCGAGCAGCCCTTCCTGCGCCTGCTGCAGCAGCACCAGGACGCGCACGAGGCCGAGCGTTCGCTGCGCACGGTGATCGAGTGGGGCCGCCATGGCGAGGTCTTCGAGTACGACTTCCATGCGCGCCAGATCCGCCTGCCCGACGGTGCGCTGGACGAGGAACCCGAGGACTGATCGTCGCCGCCGCGCCCGCGGCCACGTCCATCGCCGTGCCGCCGCCCTGGCCGGAGAAACTAGAATCCCCAGCCTGCCAACCGGAGACCCCGACATGCCCGTGAACCTCGCCGCCCCGCACCCCGACAGCCTGCACCCCGTTCCGGGCGTCCGCGTGGGCGTGACCATGGCCGGCGTGCGCAAGGCCAACCGCCGCGACCTGGTGGTGTTCGCGCTGGACGAGGGCAGCAGCGTGGCCGGCGTGTTCACGCAGAACCGTTTCTGTGCCGCGCCCGTTCAAGTGGGCCGCGAGCACTTGGCCGGTGACGGCGGCCAACGCGTGCGCGCGCTGGTGATCAACACCGGCAACGCCAATGCCGGCACCGGCGCCGATGGCCTGGCCCGCGCGCGCCGCACCTGCGCGTCGGCCGCCGCCCTGATGGGCCTGGCGCCCGAGCAGGTGCTGCCGTTCTCCACCGGCGTGATCATGGAGACCCTGCCGGTCGAGCGCATCGAGGCCGGCCTGCCCGGCGCCGTCGCCGCGCTGCAGGCCGCCAACTGGGCCGAGGCCGCCGCCGGCATCATGACCACGGACACCCTGCCCAAGGCGGCGTCCACCCAGGTGCAGATCGGCGGCCGCACGGTCACGGTCACCGGCATCAGCAAGGGCGCGGGCATGATCCGCCCCAACATGGCCACCATGCTGGGCTTCGTGGCCACCGACGCGGTGATCGACCCGGCCCTGCTGCCGGGCCTGGCCAAGTCGGCCGCCGATGCCTCGTTCAACCGCATCACCATCGACGGCGACACGTCCACCAACGACAGTTTCGTGCTGATCGCCACCCACCAGGCCGGCCACGCGACCATCACCTCGCTGACCGACGGCGAGGGGGCGGCGCTGGCCGCGGCCGTCACTTCGGTGGCCCAGCAGCTGGCCCAGGCCATCGTGCGCGACGGTGAAGGGGCCACCAAGTTCATCACCGTGCAGATCGACGGCGGCCGCACCGAGGCCGAGTGCCAGCTCGCGGCCTACGCGATCGCGCATTCGCCCCTGGTCAAGACCGCGTTCTTCGCCAGCGACCCCAACCTGGGCCGCATCCTGGCGGCCGTGGGCTATGCCGGCATCACCGACCTGGACCAGGGCCTGATCGACCTGCACCTGGACGACGTGCACGTGGTGAGCCAGGGCGGCCGCCGCACCGAGTACCGCGAAGAGGACGGCGCCCGCGTGATGCAGCAGGCCGAGATCACGGTGCGCGTGAACCTCAACCGCGGCCCGGCCTCGGCCACCGTGTGGACCTGCGACCTGTCGCACGACTACGTCAGCATCAACGCCGACTACCGGTCCTGAGCGGCCGTGACCGCCAAGGGAGCCGGGGATCCGGCGCCCGGGGCCGTCTCCGCGCCGCCGCGCCAGGCCGGGGCCCCCTGCTGCGCCCGGCCCTCATTGACCGCCGTCACGCCCGCCTGCTAGGATGGCCTTTCGCTGTCATCCCGCACGCGCCAAGCGCCCACGCACCATGAACCGCTGCACCCCCAAACCCGCCGAGCGGCCGCATCCTGCGGCGGGCAGCGGGCTGGGCGCGTGTCTGCGATGCCCGTCCTCCGCGGGCCGGCACCACCGGGGCCACCCGGTACCGCACTGATCCCGGCCTCCTCTGCCGGTCGCACCCCCCGGGTGCCCCGATCCTGACGCGCCAGGCGCGTCCTCCGGCCCTCGACGGCCCCACTGACTCCCCGTGCCACGCCCACCCGGCGGCGGCCCCCAGTGCCTCTTCGCGCCCGCGCCCACCCGGCCAGGCCGCGCGAAGAACCGGAGATTCCGATGTCCCAGATCCCGACCCTTCCCGCCCGGCCCACCGGCCTGCTGGCCGCGCTGTCCGCCCGGCTGCGCCTGCCGCCCGGCGACCTGTTGCGCGACCGCATCTACCGCCGCCTGTGGCTGTCGGTGCTGATCAGTTCCTTCGGCGGGCAGCTGACCATGCTGGCCCTGCCGCTGACCGCGGCCCTGCTGCTGCACGCCACGCCCACCCAGATGGGCCTGCTGACCACGATGGAGATCCTGCCCTTCGTGCTGTTCTCCCTGCCCTCGGGCGTGTGGCTGGACCGGGTGCGCAAGCTGCCGGTGTACATCGCCGGCGAGTTGGCCATCGGCCTGGCCGTGGCCAGCGTGCCGCTGGCCGCCTGGGCCGGCCACCTCAGCATCCACAGGCTCTATGCGGTGGCCTTCGTGCTGGGCAGCGTTTACACCACGGCCGGCAGCGCGGCCCAGATCGTGCTGACCCAGGTGGTGGAGCGCGACCGCCTGGTCGAGGCCCACGCCAAGAACTCGCTGGCCAGTTCGGGTGCCGAGGTGGCCGGCCCGGCCGCGGCCGGCGTGCTGATCAAGCTGCTGGGGGCGCCCCTGGCCCTGCTGGCCGATGCCGTGCTGCTGATCGCGTCGGCGGCCATCCTGCGCGGCATCCGCGTCAACGAGCAGCGCGCCCCGGTGACCGGGCGCTTCGTCGACGAGTTGCGCTCGGGTCTGCGCTTCGTGCTGTCGCACCGCCTGCTGGTGGCCCTGGCCCTGGGCACCGGGGTCTGGCAGATGTGCCACAACGCGGTGGTGGGGGTGAACATCCTCTACGCGACGCGGGAGCTGCACCTCAGCGAGCAGACCATCGGCCTGAGCTACACCGGCCTGGGCCTGGGTACGATCACGGCCAGCCTGTTCGGGGACCGGGTCAGCCGCCACCTGGGCCCCGGGCCCTGCCTGACCCTGGGGTTCGGCCTGTGTGCGGCGGGCTGGGGCCTGTTGGCCGCGGTACCGCCGGGCGCCTGGAGCGTGCTGGTGTTCGTCTGCACCCTGGTGCTGTTCGGCCTGGGCGCGGTGTTCATCTTCATCAACTTCATCTCGCTGCGTCAGGCGGTGACGCCCGAGCCCCTGCTGGGCCGCATGACCAGCACCATGCGTTGGTTGATCCTGTTGCCGGCCGGCCCGGGCGCCCTGATCGGCGGCTGGCTGGGCGAACATGTGGCCCTGCGTGCCGCGATCGGCTTTGCCGCGCTCACCGCCGCCGGCCTGACCCTGTGGGCCTGGCGCAGCCCGGTGATCCGCGGTGTGCGGGTGTTGCCGGTGCTGCCCGAGTCGCGCACGGACAGGCCCAGTGCCGCCCTGCGGGCGCAATGCGATGCAGAAAGGGAAACCGAATGGATCCGCTCCTGAACGATGTGCCCGAGCGGCTGGACACGGCCCGGTTGATCCTGCGGGTGCCGCAGGCCGGGGACGGGCTGGCGCTGTGGTCGGCCATCCGCGACTCGATGGTGGAGCTGCGCGAGTGGATGGCCTGGGCCAACGACGAGGCCTCGCTGGAGACCGGCGAGGTGTTCGCCCGCGGCGCCCATGCGCAGTTCCATGCGCGCCAGGACCTGGTGTTCTACGGCTTCGCGCGCCTGGATGACGGCAGCGAAGGCCCGCTGCTGGTGGCCAGCGGCCTGCACCGGGTGGACTGGAAGCTGGGGCGTTTCGAGATCGGCTACTGGCGCCGCAGCGGCTTCGGCGGCCAGGGCCTGGTCGACGAGGTGGTGCAGGCGCTGACGGCCCTGGCCTTCGAGCGCCTGAACGCCCAGCGGGTGGAGATCCGCATGGATGCGCTCAACCGGCGCAGCTGGCGCGTGGCCGAGCGCTGCGGCTTCACGCTGGAAGGCACGCTGCGCCGGGATTCGCTGACCCCGCAAGGGCAGCCGCGCGACACGCGCGTGTACGCCAAGGTGCGGGGCGTGGAGTGGGTGCCTCCTGCATCGGCACCCGCCCCCGCCCCGGTGTCACCGCTCAGCGGCGGCGACGGCGGCTGAGGCTGCCCACGGCGGCCAGGCCGGCCAGCAGCAGGCTGGCCGACGCGGGCTCGGGCACGGCCGTGACCGAGATGTTGTCCAGCGAGGTGCCGAACGTGTCGGAGGTGCCCAGGGCCTGGAAGCTCAGCGTGGTGTGGGCGGACGTGGCCGTGAAGGTGGTGATGACCTGTTGCCACTGGTTGTCGGTGCTGGTGTTCAGCGGCAGGGCGGCGATGGCCACATCGCCGGCGCCGACGTTCCAGGCCAGGCCCTGGCTGCTGACCGGGATCACGCCCCCGGGCGCGGGCCAGTTCTTGTCCGGATCCACCGCCCGGCTGCTGACCCAGAAGCTCAGCTGGTAGGTCTGGCCGACCTGGGTGTCCAGGGTCTGGCTGATGCGGGTGTTGCTGAGGCTGTCAAGCTCGGCGAAGTAGAGGCCGTCCTGCGCGGTGCCCACCACGTTGCGGCGGATCTCGACGCCGTCGCCGGCGGCGTCCCAGCCCCACAGCGAGGTACCGGTGTAGTTCTGCCAGGTGCCGTCGGGCAGCAGGGCCGACTCGAAGCTGCCGTCGGTGACCAGGTTGGTGGCGGCCTGCGCACTGCCGGCGGCCAGGGCCAGCACGGCGCTGGTGAGTGCGCCCAGTGCCGCACGCGAAAAGTGAACGGAAGAAGTCATGGAACCCCCCTTGTTTGGCTGGCCCGGGTGCGCAGGATGCGAGCCACATGGGCCATGCGTTCGTGAAAACCGTCACGAACTCTAGGGGGAGACCCGGCGTCGGGTCATCCTTGAAATGAAGGGTTCGGCCTTCCAAAGTGTTGGCTTTGGTATCCAGATGCAGCCAAAAGGTTCACAAAACGAAGCCTTCATGCGCTTCTTGCATTTTCGGCCGGCTTTCATCCCTCCAACGAGGGGGATGCGGTCGCGCCCGGCCCCAAACGGTCCACCGCATCGGTGATCAGGCCGTCCAGGCCCTGCTGCCGGAGTTCATCGGCGCGGGCCGTGTCGTTGACCGTGTAGACCAGGGCGCGCAGGCCGGCGGCGTGCAGGGCGGCGATGTGATCGGCCGACATCAGTCGGTGGTCCATCACCACGGCCACGCAGCCCAGCGTGCGGGCGGCGGCCACCGGGCCTTCCGGCGGCAGGGCCTCCAGCAGCAGGGCCCGCGGCAGGGCCGGGGCGCTGAGCGCGGCCGCGGCCAAGGCCTCGCGGCTGAAGGAACTCAGCAGCGGGGGCGGGCCGTCGTGACCGGCCCACAGCCGGGCGGCCTCGGCGGCCACACGCTCGCCGGTGAGGCGGTCGGTGCCGGGGCAGGGCTTGATCTCGAGGTTCACGGCCAGGCCA